>VTLG01007223.1_pt1 | contig 15641 bp, 9 predicted proteins | sample 4694571 | NCBI WGS metagenome assembly VTLG01 (sample SAMN12604809, study PRJNA352737) | marine metagenome | biome: ENVO:00000447; feature: ENVO:00000209|ENVO:00000569|ENVO:01000036; material: ENVO:00002151; isolation source: viral sequences binned using virsorter ...
TGAATTATCAGAATCATATACTATAACGACATGCATCCAAGCAGAGTAGTCTCTGAAGCGTCTAGTAGTATTAAAGGTTACACCACTTGCCAAAATACCATACATCTGGGATGTGTTTGGATCATCAAACCTAAGGTTTCCACTTAGACTTGCTCCAGCCCAGAGAAAAGAGTTGTACCAGTGGTTACCAGTGTCACCACATTTTTTTATCCAATATGAATATGTCCATTTCTTTTTATTACTAGCAGCAAATGTTCTAGTTAATTTTGCACTATCTGCACCTTCAAACCTAAGGCTCTTTGCAATCTGATAACCGCCTGCACCTGCACCAGAGGCACCCGCACGGATGCCTGTATTACTTAGTACTGACATTACTTAATATCCAGTGAAGCTACTGCATGTATTTTTGTACTAGCTGCGATGATGTAATCTACACGATCTACAGCTGCTGCAGTAGTTGTTAGTGTTGGTGCTGTACCACCTGCGAAGTCCCAGTCCGTTCCCCACGTTGGGACACGCGAACCAGTGCCGTCTTGCGTGAGGAAGATCGACCCTGATTGTCCGGCGGTTTGGTTTGTTGGATTAGCAAAAGCAGCGTTATGACCAAGAGTAATTGAGTAGTTGTTTCCAGCATTAAAATCAATAGTAACGGTTGCAGCGGAAGTTAGTGCATTTATAGTACCTCTTTGTGCTCCTGACCAGGATTGGTCAACACTTAGCATACCTGCACCAGCAGCTGCTACATTAGTTGCATCAGTTACATCAGCGGATGCTTCAATAGCATCTAGCTTAGTACCATCTGTAGATAGATCCCGTCCATCAACAGTTTCACTACCAGACATAACGATATTACCAGACATCGTACCACCTGCTAGAGGTAGTTTAGTAGCGTCTGTAGCACTATCAGCTACCCAAGTTAGGGTAGTTGGTGTACTAGCATCTGCTTTAAGAATCTGGTTAGCCGTTGGTGTAGCACTAGGTAATGTAACAGTATAACTAGAAGCAGCTCCCATATCTGTAGGGCCCTTGAGTCCTACATACGCAGCTCCATTTGAGTCTGCTTCAGATAGCCTTACTTCTTTAGCGTTATCTACGACTACATTACCAGTCATAGTATCACCAGCAGATCTGTAGTATTTAGATTCTGGATCGTTAGCAAAGTAACTTTGGAAGATCCATTTTCTATCAGTATTATTTGTACCGTACTTCTTCATCTTCAGTGTAATACCACTGTCCCAAGTTACGTTAGGTTTAAGTGCAGCAATATCCTGTCCTGAAGTTGAACCAGCACTGTTTACCCAGATAACATCACTACCACCACCTAAATCTTCTAGATCAGTAGTATCAGTCACTTCATAGATATCATCTTCTGTAACTGAAGCTGCTAGAAGTGCTGCTTTATTAGCAACAATAGTGTAAGGCAGTACTGATGACACAGCTGCCTCAGCAGATGTAGCGGTTGTACTTGCAGAGTTAGCTGTGTTAACTGCGTTAGTAGCATTGGTTGATGCGGTGTTAGCAGTAGATACAGCATTAGTTGCATTCGTTGACGCAGTATTAGCTGTACTGATAGCTGTGTCTGCTTTTGTTTCAGCCGCTGCAGCAGTAGTATTGGCAGCTGTAGCAGTCGTTAAAGCTGCAGCAGCATCAGTGTTTGCATCTGTAACAGCATTAGATGCCTCCTGCGTTACATATAAGTTCTGTGTATAGTTATCGTTCAAGTCACCAGCTCGGATGGCTGAACCTGGGTAAAAGGTTGCAGCCAACGAGTCACCTGATGTATTACGTTTAATCTTTACATTCTTTGTATTTCCTAAATTAGTCTGTTCAGCTGTAGTAGCTGCAGCAGGGGCGGCACCAAACTTAATAGTAGTAGCATTATCAAATGTATAATGAGTTGTAATGGTCTGTTTGACCCAGGCATTCGTCACGTATTTATATACTTCGACGTCTGTCTGATTTAGATATGGAAATGTAAAGGAGAATTTAGTTTTACTAGCATCTCCTGTATGTAGATTTTCAGTTGTAGCCATAATGCTATTAGTTTAATGGTTTCTGTAGCCTAATTAATTCATCTAGTTGTTGCTGAGTGGTTAAGGCTTCTTGAGTATCACCTCTTTCAATCTGTTCGTTCTTATAGTTTTCTAGGAGGTTACGTGGTCTAGTAGACTTCCGTGCTAATTGTAGTTCTTTCCAAGCTAGTTTAAATGCTCTATTGTGGATTTTAGTTAGTTGAGTATGTATGAATGTTTTCCCAACAGGGAACTTCTCTTGACCATGGTTCTTTAGATGTGTCTCATAATGGGTTAATGATCTAGGATCTTCTGGATTCTGATCAATTTCCATTAAATCTTCTATTTGTTCTTTAAGTCCAGCATTCTGTGCGATCCATGTATTAACAAACCAACGTTCATCAGGGTCTAACTTCTTACCTGGTACGTTAGGATCCATCCTTGTAGTATGTAATCCATCCCAACCAGTCCCTATCAACCATTGTCTCCACGGTTCCATTCCTCCATTCTGTTTGAATACAGGCATTAAACTATTAATAGCTGCATTCATGGGATCTGTATAATTAATACGATCACCAGTATAGACATCAATTTGATCCTTTAAAGTCTCATTACCTCGGTACAGAAACTTACTTCTATTCATTAAGAATGAACTGATCTCATTTTGAACATCTTTAATTTGTGGAGTGATAGCATTACTTAGTATGCTACGTAAACCTGCGGGAGCAAATGGAGTTGTAGGGTTGATGTGACCATCTGCAATGAAACGTTTCCAAGCTGTTTCATCTCTACCTAGTAGACTTACAAGAGGTTGTAATCCACTAAGGAATGTTGAGTTAGAAATGTTTGCACTGAATGACCAAGCAGCTTTTAAATACCAATCTTCTGCGACTGAACTATCTACACGACTTGATTCATAGAATATATCACCTACAGTAGCTAGGATCTTATCAAAAGGTTCTAGGCCTCTATAACTATGCCACTGACCTGTGAATGGGTTTTTAATAGATAGTGGCCTCCAACCAAGTGCCATCATATCTTTCCTTTCTTGGGCACTCGCAGGTCCATTACCTGTAAGGTTACCTTGTGATGCCCATACACCAGCAGACATTGCTACGAATTGACCCATAGTCTGCCTACCACGGTACTCATTTCTAAGTGCTTGGAACCCAGCTTCACTGAATTCTGATTCTTTGAAACCATGTTCCATCATGGCTCTCATTTTCTCATCAGTAGTTTGTGCTTTAAATACACTACGTGCTTTACCAATAGCTGCATCAAGACCACTTAATGGGTTATATGACCAAGCAAGTTCTACACCGTTTACACCTGTTCTAGCAAACCTAAATAATGGTTTTAAGGCAGGCATGTGTTCAGTTAAAGTATCTATGCTTCTAGCAAACCTATTATCTAAGTTTAAAGCAATTTCACCTGATGCATGCTTAGCAGCTTCATTTGTTAGTAATCCAGTTTCATCAAATGCTTCTCTATATAGTTGTTCGTTCCTAGCCATGAATAGGTTTTCGTCCCACTTACCCCTAGTAAACTTCATCACTTCGTCATAGGCATCAGTACGTGCAAAAGCACTAGCCATCATAGAGTTAGTGAAACCATCAATAGTATACAGTGCATTAATACCTGCTTTTACTGTTTGATTACTATTATAAGTTGCCATTAACCTAGCCCAGTTTAGCATGAATAATTTGCCATTCTTTCCTTCAGCTCTCCACCCTTCAGCCATAGCTTCCATGACTTCAAACTGATTACTTTGTGCAAATTTAATATCATTCCTACCCCGTAGCATAGCCATTTCAGGATTAGTTCTTACATAATTCCATTCTTTAGCAGCGTAGTTAGTAGCGCGTTGGAAGTTCTCAGTGATACCACCATATGCAACAGCAGCTCTTCTAAGATCTCCAAACCTTCCTCTCATAGTAGCACCTGCAAATTGAGATACAGGTTTAGCAATGAGTTGAATGGAGTTACCTAATAGTGCCCTAGCTGGTGCAAGTCCAAGTAGTAGTCCATTGAATTGGATACCATGTATACCTTGCATGACAAGGCTTGGTACTTCAGGTTTTAAGTCAATGAATCCCTTTCTAATAAAACCTATGTTATGTTCAGCCCACCTATGGAGTTTGTAGAGTTCATCTACGTCTCCATTAGTTAAATCGTATGCCTTCTTAAAAGCATTCAAGTACTGTGGACTTTCTTCATTAATAGCTTTTAAGGTTTGAATGACATTACTACCTTCCTTCTTTGCTTTAATTAAATTAGCATTAAATTCTTGAGCAACCTTCCTCATACGCATAGCTACGATAGGATTCTTGCTGTCTGCGAATTGCATCATCTGCCCTTGATAACCCCAAAGGAATCTATTAGCCCTTATCTCTTGGTTAATAAGTTCCATGTTTGTTAATGCATTATCCATTAACCTAGCAGTATCAAGACCAGCATCATCTAGTAGAATAGCAGCATGAGCTGCGTCTGCTACAGCGTACCCTCCTTGCTGTGTAGCAAGTGCTGATGCTTCCATACGCCTTGGGTCATACATCTCATCAAAGACCTGTCTGAAGGCTTGTGAGAGTTCTACAAAGGCTTCGTCATTTAAGAACCCTGTTTTATATCCTTCTTGGATATTAGTCTTCATGTTGTTGAGCATTGAAGCTGTTTCATCAGGGTTCATCCTGTAGATCTTTTGAACTAGTTGTTTGACACTAGCTTCTAATTCTTCAGCAGAACGATTCCATTTATTATTATAAATAGCATCTACTTGTTTAGGTATTCTAGCTCCAAACTGTTCTAAGAAATTACCTCGTGCTGTAGCATTAGGTGCTTTCATTAGATCCCGCATACCATCAGTAGGTAATGCAGCTCTAGCTCTTCCATTCACTACATTAATGTCACTAATGATTTTATCATGATCCATTACTGCTCCAACTGGATCAGCTTCAGCAGCAGTTACAGCTCTTTGCTGTGCTTGTGCTGGATCATTGACAATAGGATTGTGTCCTAAGGTTCCTTCAGGATCTTCAGCAATAAGTTCCAAAGCTTCATTCTTTAATTCCCTACTACGAGCATGCCTGCTGTTAGCTGCAGCAGCACTTAGTGGATCCATATCATCTAGATCTACTTGTACTCTAGCACGCTCCATAACTAGATCTGCTACCTCTAATTCAGTAGCTTCACCCCATTCATCAGGCGGTCCAAGTGCATCTATCTTATCATCAATCTCTTTTAACAGTGGATGCTTGGTTTGCTGTGCTATATCGTCAGTAGTAGTTGCTAAGATCTCTGCTGCTTCATCTGTCCTTGGTATGACTACATTACCAGCATCCCAACGTGCTGCCACTTTAGGAGCTAATGTAGCTCTGGTTGCATCAAAATGATTAGCACCTGTTACAAAGTTATTAATAGCTGATCTGAATCTAAAGATAGATCCGACTATCTCTCCTCCGATTACAAAGCCAGTGTTCTCATATAGAACATTCTTCTTAAACCTTACATCAGGACTATCTGCATCTTTAGTAGCCCATGGGGCATACCAACCGAATGTATCACCAAAGGTTTTAGCAATATTATCGTCAGTTGCAGATGTGGAAGAACCTAATACTACAGTATCAACACCAATCCTAGTAGCTGCTTCTCCTAAGAATTTAGTAGCTCCTGGTAGTTTAGCAGCCCAAGGTAGACTGTTGGCTGCACCAATAAGTTTACTTGATACACCTAATGAAGGGAGTACTAGTCCAGATAGTTTACGTGTTAGATCAGAAACAACGTTCTGACCTTGTGGATTTAACCTATGCCATTGATCTTGTAGATCACCAGTTCCAAAGTTACCTCTGGTCACTAGGTTCATAAAACCTAAACCAGTGTCAACCATACCTTGTGCTATAGGCTTTGTCATTTTATGGAAACCTTCTATACCACTAAAAGGTTTCTCATAACCAGCAATGCCTGAATCGAAATCAGGATGCCAAATAGGTAAAGATGAGTTATCTGGTACTGCATCTAGTTTCTTTTGAGCTTCCTCTGATGCCCCTTCTACATAATCAGGACCTGCCTTACCTTCCGCAGAAGGTGTTAGTGTGTTAACTTTTTCTTCAGCAGCTACATCCTCTCGTAGTTGTTGTTCTACATCAGGGTCTCTATAATATGAATCTGTCATTGTCTCACCGCCGTTCCATGTAGTAATTCTACAATACGACCATCTGGTAATTCTACCACTAGCATTGTCCCTTCAGTTGATGTTTGTACTTCTTCAATAACTTTAGCTCCATTACCTATTAGGATGTCGGTACCTTCATAAAGACCAAAATCCCAACCGTCAGAACCTCTAGCCCAATGTGCTTCTTGGTCATCTGTAGTAGGAGTCTGTCCTAATGGTACTCTACCTAGTTCTGGATCATCAGCAAAGATATACTTATCAAAGTCATGTCTACTGAAGACTCCGCCGCCTCTTATTTGTATATGTAGATGTGGACCAGTGGATCTACGTCCTACACTTCCTACATCATATACATGCCTTAGATGCTTACCATAGGTTTGGTTATTCCTCCATCCACTTGGAGTCTTATCACCTATTTCTAATAAAGCGTTACCTGTCTGACTCATGTAAGAGTTTAATTCTCTTGCATTAACACGTACCTGTTTTAAAGTACCAGGTTGTAGATTAGATCTTTGTGATTTAATAGCTTTAGGGAATACTAAGTTAACACCAAGTGTCTTAGCATTCTCTTGTAAAATATCTTCTCTTGATAGGCGTCCGTTATATAGTCCAACTACATCACGGACCCAAGGAAATTTATCTTCAATAGTAGAGTCATAACTCCCACCAGAAAGAAGCTTTTGACGTAGGAATTCATAATCTTGTTTAGTATCTAATGGTGTATTCTTGTAGAAGTAGGTATCTTTATCCATTAAAGCACGTCTTTCTAAACGTGATTTGGTGCTAATTGGTTTCTCATTAGCATCGACTGTATAACCTTCAATGAACCCACTATTAGGATCATCTAGTTTAAATGGTGTTACATTTAATTGTTCAATGAGAGCTTTAGCATGTCCGAATGCATCTTCGTATGCTTTCGTAGGTGTTACACCACCTTCACTCATTAAGGTTGTATACCTCTGCATAGCTTTCTGAGTTATACTTTCAGTAGCCATCCGTACACTAGGCTCATTAGCACCTAGATCTTCCCATGATTTTATACCTACAACTTTCTGTATTTCATTAGTGACATCACTCTTTAAGTTACCCTTTGTTTCTGGATATGGGTTATCAATACGCTTATCACCAAGGTATCCTAGTTTAGTGGTTTCATTAGTTTTAGATTGTAAAACCATTTGTGTAGTTAACTCACCTTGTGTAGCTGCATACTCTAACCTAGCACCTTCTAGGTCATTTTGTTGAGGTGATACATTCTCAGTTATTGTTGATTGGATGTATTCTCTAATTTCAGGGTAATCTCTATACTCCTGCCATAGCTCCATCTTAGCTTCATTATTCAATCCATTATCTCTAATGATAGCTTCTACTCTACCTATCTCTTCTTGTACAGCTAACTTCTTTTGCTTAATAGAATCTTCTCTTAGACTATACTCTTGATCTAGTTTATCTTGTATGATATCCTTAACTTTTGCTTGATTCTGATAGCCTAATAGTGGAGTCTTACCATCCTCTCTAGTAGCAGTTAGCATTTCTTGAGCTACGGATATAGATATATCATCTCTCTTTAGATAATCTTCAACATATGGGAAGTTATCTCTTATAGCATTTCTACGCCAGTTTTTATTTCTAGGATCTTCATAAGCATTAATGACTTCATTAAACCAGTTTTGTAACCCACCTTTATCTATCGCGTTATAGGTTTCTATTCTTCTGTATTCTTTACTAGCTTCTCTAGCATCTTCTTCTGCTGCCCTATGTACATCATTAAACCTAGCATCAGAGATTTTATCTAATTTCTCAAAGAATTCAGACGCCCATGCAGGATCTGGATGTGGCATCCCTAGTTCTGCAAATGTGTCACCTGCAAATTCAGTTTGTATTTGTCCTAATATTTCATTTGCAGCTGCTACATTACTAGAATTCCAAGCTTGGTTTAATGTTAACTGAGTTCCATCACCAAGATCGTAAGGTGTATCATAGTTATTCAGTATATGTTGGTGGTATAAAGGTACAGAATTACTCAATCCTTGCTCAACTATACCCCTATGCAGCCAACCGCTTGCATTTCTAATTGAATTTAAATCTGCTTCAGAGGCACCCCTATCTGCTAGAACTTGAGCAGCTTCTATATACTCTTTATTAGCATCCCATAACTCTCCTTCAATAGCACGTAGTGCACCGATTTCTGCAGGAGTAGCTCGCAGTTCATTTATAAGTGAAAGGCCTTCTTGATATTGAGCTTTGTTTTCTTTCTCAATATAAGCACCAATTTGTTTAGCAGCTTGTGGTATGAACTGCATTAACCCTTGTAGTTTATCAGAGACTGCTCCTCTAGATTGAGGGTTTTGCCTCTTTGCATCCTCAACTTCTGTTTTTAAATTAGCTAGATGCTGCTTCTGAATAAGTTTTTTATTGTTGATTGCCCATTTCTGATTATCCCTTAGATTATTAATCGTTTGGTTATCAGCGTACATTTTCCAGCTGAGCCAGTCATTAGCAAACTGTTTTCTTAGTTTCTCATTATCCTCTAATTGTTGTTTTGTATAATTAGAGTCATCAATCATTCTCTGAAGTAAATCTTCAGTGGGAACCTGAATTGGATCAAATCCCCTTGCTTCTGCATAACTTGTAAAAGCCATAGTTTGTTTGTTCTTCCGTAGAAGTGTTTAATTTTTACAAACCGAAAACTGCCTTAGCAATATTCAGTATTTACCACCAATTGAATACCTTACCTATACCGGCAACAAGTCCTACACCTAAACCAATTGGACCCATAGCTCCTAAGCCGATAGTTCCTAATCCACCTAATCCAATGGCTCCTCCACCTGAAGCAGCCATACTACCGAAAGCTCCTAGAGCTGTAGCTCCAGCAGAAACACCTGAAAGAATTGAACCTGTCATAGATCCTTGGACTGCTTGGCTTGGTGCGTAGCTACTCCCTTTTATTGGCTTTGGCCCCTTTTTAGGTTTTGGTGGGTCTATTATTCGCCCTATGGGTATTGCCCTTGGTTCTATTGGTGGGGGCGTAATGTTGGGATGTAGTGGTATCTTAGCTTCAGCAGCAATTTTTGCACCTTCCCATTTCATATCTATATCATCAATCATTCTATCATAAGCAGCTGTGATAGATAAACCTGTCTGCCTTTCCTCTTCTAATCTTATGTCTCTAAATAAATTTAAATATCTCTGATCAGATTCTTGGCCTCTTATTTGAAGCGCTCTTGCTTCTTGAGTAGAGTACTTCTCTAAAGCTTGCTTACCCATCTCATAATACCTCTGACCAGCTAAACCAATCATAGCATTATTAATACCATATTGCTCTACCTGAGACTGAAGATCCATAGTCTTTACTCTATGTAAATTCTGTGCATCTTGTTGTTGGAAAGCTGCTATGACATCCCTACCTGTGGCTTGTGCTGATTGACCTGCTTGTAGAAGCCGTGTCTTACCAGTTGCTTTTATTCGTTCTCGTACACTTGTCGCTTGCTTGAATGCCTGTTCAGCAGCAGCTCCTTGATACTTTAAAGTAGTTTGAGTCTTCTTATTTTGTAGATCTCTAGTTTGTATTCTATGACGAATATAAGTACTAGCTTCTTCAAGATTAAGACCTTTCATTCTAGTTTTATAGGCTAATCTATTTTGATCTGCTTTAAGTTCTAATTGCTCACCCTTCTGTTCATATTCAGTTGCAGATTTCCGGGCATTAAGTGCTAATTTAATCTGACGTTCTTGTTCAACTGCTCTAGCATTGAGATGCGCTTTACCTCTAGCTAGATCATTATATTCAAGCTGTTTATTAATGTGCCTTATTACTTCAGTCCTGGCGCGTACCTTTTCCTCATGGTTGAACTTCCGTACCAACTTTGCTTGGTCGTATGAATCTTTTCTCTGTTGAGTTTGGAACGCATGAGCTTCCTTATTATCTTCTCTCTTCGCTTGATTTATTTTCGTTGTATGTTTCCATTGCTCTTTCGCTATCTTATTATCAAAACTATATTTCTTTTTGTTATACTTGTGGGCCTTTTTCGTGTAATCCTTACCGCCACCACCACCACCGCCACCGCCGCCAAAGGACTCTAATCCTATAGTAGCGGTGTTGAATGTTTCGTGGGATATGTCTCCTGGAGGTTTTAGAGAATCATATTGTTGATTCCCTATCTCTGTAAACCATTCAAAACTATCCATTTGTTTTAGTTCTTCTCCTACGTTTACGTTGTTGTTGTTTAGGTTTAATAGGTTTCAATATAACTGAATACTCATGTTCCCAATCAAGTTTTTCAGCTAAACCTTTTCGTGTCCAAGCTTCTAAAGCAGTGCAGTTGTTGAGGCGTCCAAACTCTTCTATAGAACTCAGGTGATGATACCACTTATCCATATCATGTCCTGTATTAGTTGCAAAAGTTATTATACGTAACACTGAATGTTGAGGGTAATGTACTATCTCTGTTAACAAAGCTAGGAATAATTCTTCATCCTCAACACCTATCCATAATTGCTCTTGTCCTTCAAGTACTAATCTCAGCGCATCAGATGTAGTCATACTGCCTAAATAATTATACTTTAAAGCTTTATCAATTAGAGGTATGACTTTATGCCAAATGAATTGAACTTCCTCTGAATTTATTAGTATTAATTGGGTGGTCATTTGTTTAAGTTCTTCTGTAGAATCGTGGTGAATACTGCCCTTCCCACATCATAGATGTAAGGGAGACAGGGAATGGAGAGTTACTGAAAACTCTTATGTTAAAGTTCTCTGAGCGTTGATGTATAGGTATAGTGAATACTTTATCTTCTGTTAGAGGTATGTCATCTGCTAAGTACTGGTTAGCATCTTGCACAGGTTGTATAGTATACCAATTATTGGTGTATAGTAGAATGGTATCACCTTCACCAGGTGGTGTTGTAAATCGAAGAAGTTTCTTTTGCCCCCTATCGGCATCATTAACAATACTAAACCCTGTGTTTGCCACTCCATTTACTTTTACTTTTAATTCAGTTACATCTTCATAGTCTATGTTGAATGGAAAATCTGTTTGACCAATTGTAGCGAGTGTTGCTGTTACATTAGCAGTTGTGTTACCTATTAATGTCTTAGCGATAGTAACTGTATCACTAGCAGCATAACCTGTACCTTCAGTATTAACTGATACGGCAGTAGCTACACCTCCTGACATGGTTACATCTACAGTCATCCCAGTACCGCTACCACTCGTAGTAGTCGCTACATTTTCAACTGTATGATCACCTTCAGGACCAGCTCCTGTACCGTTAGCAACAAGTGTACTGGAGAATGTACTACCCAAACCTGTATACTCTTCTTTTGGTGTTTGTCTACCTTTACTCTTTACTTTAAAACCACATACACTAGAAAGTCCTACAGCAAACTTCATCCTTGAAACAATTAAGGCAGCAGTATAATCTTGTGTTGTACCTTCCTGGTTTAGTTTATAGTATGTCCTAGGTAGTTCAATGTCATAGTTATATTTATAACCGACGATGATATCACTAGCACTTAGGTTTGTTAAATCTTCACCTGGTACTTCAAAGTATGGTGACGAAGTTGCATGTGTCTGACCCGTAGGTCTGTCTGGTGTAATTGTGAAACCAGACTCTGTAACTCCTGCAAAGTTCGTTGTACCATCACCTGTAACAACTAGCACAGGTGTTAACGTTGAATTATCTCTCATACCCGTAGGTAGATAACACTTAGTTAATTTATTTGTAGCGTCATAAGTCATAGAGCTGATAGCTCCATATAAATCCATATGTGGATTCACCTGCTGACCCTCACTATTGACGATAATTTTTTCTTCAGGTGTTTGAGTCAGGCTAGCATTACATAATATATACTTACCATTATATTCAATAATGGACCACAGTATATCTGAATCTATAGAAAGGTGTTGTATGTTGCCTGGTAAATCCCATTGAAACCAAGATTGCAGTAGTATCTTATCTCCTACTGTATAAGTTTTATGGAAGTATGCGGAAGATGATCCTTCATAAGGACTTGTGTTATTACCATACAAAGCAATGATTGAATTCTGAGGACTTGAAACTAAATTAGTTACAGTGTCAGGTATCCATTCTGAAACTACCTTACCTATATCTTGAACCAAAGGACTTTCATTCTGTCCCCTAGTTGACATAGAGAATACCCGTGAGTAACTAGGAGTTTTACTAATGAAGTTAATCCCAGTACCTACTTCAACAGGATCAATGTTAGCATCCATCTCATAGTTAGATATACCACGTATGATAGAAGTAGTTGGTGTAAGTATGCCTGCATCTGCAAACATAATGAACTGTTGATTTTTACTAAATAGAATCAAACCTTGAGCTGTAGGAATTACAGAATGTAACACAGCTGGTCTGATGCTAGAGCAGTTAACACCTATAGGATCAGCTTCTGAAGTAGCAATAGCTGAAGTTAAGTAGAAGTTGTAGAAATCACCTGCCTGGCTCATTGCTACATTATCTTCTGTAAGTATTCCTAACCTATTATTGTGGAAGAATACTTGTTGTATTGTAGTTCCTACAAATTTAGGATCAGGATTAATAAGTGTATCACCTGAACCTCTAGCAACCCAAGATGCTTCTGCAAAGACGAAGGTATTTGCTGCTGTATTTTTTAATTCATGCGGTAGAGTAGATGCATCCATACCAGTGGACACACTTGGATCTACTGTTTCTAACCAGTAACCCGGTCCTCTAGTACCATCATTAGCTATGAATTTAACCCAGTATGCATCTGTTACAGAAGTAGAGTTAATAACTTTAAACCTCCTGTTATGCTCAGCTTCGTAAGGAAGTTCAGCTACATTAGCAATCTGATCTTGATAAGATATCATGTTAGTGTTACCTTGATCGTCAATAGCTTCTAATGTAAAAGCTGTTTCGACACCTCCTGTAGTTTTTAACGATAACTCTAGTGATGCTGGTAACCTTTGAACAGTTAAAACGTGTCCAGTTATACTAAGTGCATTTAGATTAGTCTCTAGTTGAGTTAGTATTTGTGTAGCATTTAATATTTGTGTAGCTGCAGTACCTGAAGTGAATGCATCATCAGCACTATTCTTTGTAATATAATCAGCTGTAGTATAATCTGTACTACCAACTGTAAGTTTAATTCTATACCTAGTACTGTACTTAACAATTTTTAGGATAACAGTACCTCTCGCCTTAGCTACAAAGGTAGGTGCAGAAGCAGCAGCTACTGTCTTCAGCTTGTTTGTTATTATTGTTGTATCCTGTACTGTAAGTAAGGAGTAATTATCTCTAGTGGTATCAATGTAATCCTTAGCACTACCTGTATAAGTTACAGTACATGCTGTACCTGCACTATTCCATACCTTAATAGGATTAGTGGATTCTACATCTGAGTCTAGTATACATCCAATATATGTCTCTTCATTATCTCGTTTGATGAAGAACCACTTAGCATTCACAAAGTCTGGTGAGGAAGCATCAGATGATGTATGTATATTCTTAATGAATTTAGTACCTGGTCTCTTTCTCAATCCAAACGTAGGATCAGGGTATGCGTTAAGACATTCCCTAACTTGACCAGGTAGTTTTACTTTATCTATTTGTTTTGATACGCCACCTAGATAATTAGTGACTAATTGTGTGACTGCTGCCATTAGCGTGTAAGTGCGTGATATGGTTGGTAGCTTTGATAGTAATTCTTATTCGTAGGATGTCCGAAGAAGGTGTAATCTCCTTGATTGCACTCATACTCTAAAGCTTGTGATCTACTTTCTACTTCTCTCTGTACTAACATTTGATACTGTTGACCATCACCTATAATCCTACTAGATACAATTGCAGCTGCTCTAGCTACAACATAATCTTGAACAGGTACAGGTAGATCAACCCAATCAAATTTCCATACAATATCTAGCTTGATCTCTTCACTTGCTGTGTCAGTAATCTCACTTGTATGATTCCATTTATCATATAGTTTCCCATTTCTTTTAACAACACTTTTAGTTTTATATCCGTTGTCAGTAGAGCTAAGGTCTACTTGCAGCATGTTGTTAGGTATAATATATTCCTTGTTACTATCAGTGGTGGTTTCGTATTCAATTTCTGTATTGAATCCCCAGCCTTCAGCCTGTACTTCTCGTGATACTTGTAGTAAAGTATCGTAAGCGATCGCAACGTCCGGGTTGGTCTGGTCGAGAGTGGTGACAGGCGCCTGACCAACTGACGCTAGTATTTGGTTAACTGCTGGTAATTCTTCTGTAGCGTTAGTGGTAGGAAAGGCCATAGTAAATAATTATAAATAAAAAAAAGGGAGCCGAAGCTCCCCATATATCAAGCGCGAGAGACTGCAGGTGAGTCACACTCTACGCCAGTGTACGCAAAACGTAAGTTCTTTGTTACTGATTGCACATCAGATGCGGAGTAAGTCCCACCTTCTGTTTGTGAAACAGACGTACGAATTGCAGACGACCCGCCAGAGACGGCATCGACAGCGCCAGAAACACCATTGTTTCCAGCTTGTGTTGCAGCATTAGCCATAATTTAATCCGTTATAATTTTAAGTATTAGCGTTGCCGCTAGTTGTCAATCCATCAGATTGCATCTGCCTGCCATAAGGTAATGGAGTAGCTGCACCCTGTGTTGTCGAACCGACATTGCCAATACCTTCACCTTTAACAACGGTTTTAGTTGTAGCAACTCCAGGTTTAACTGACATAATATACCTCAAGCAGTCTGGATTTCAATTGCAGCAGCTGGGTTCAGCGTACCTACACCCATGGCAAGACGACCAACGATCAAGTCACCTTGATACATTGTCTTGATGTCCCCACCCGTGGTCTGTACTTGAGGACCAATAGCTTCAACTACACCAGCAGCATCCTTCTGATAGATGAGGCCTGCATGTGCAGAGAAGTCAGTGGCAACAGTTTGACTAGAACCATTTGTGGTATTAGATGAGGAGTTCTCACCAGTCTGTTCATTGACTGTACCAGCCTGGAAAGGAAGGTTGTTAGAACGCTTGATGTCGATACCAGCAATAGATACCAGGCCTTCACCAGAGTTCAGGTTACCTTGTGAGTTACCATATTCACGGTTAAGGATGTTCGTATCTACCTGAGATACCAATGCATAGTACTGGCGTGGTGCGAGTACTGCGGTACGTCCTGTCTTAGGAATGTTCTTCTCATCAAGAATAGAAGCAGCCTCGAAGAATGCATCAACTAGTCGTTGAGCATCATACTCGTTGCCGGATCCAATTTGAATGATAGAACCACCTGGCTCAGGACCAGGAGATGCAGTGATAGGATGTGCTTCGCGTGCTGCTTGAGCAATCATACGGAACACTTTCTTGTCATAAGCTTCAGCAAGAGCATGTCCGATCTTAGCGGAGATCTCAGAGCGAAGGCTGTAGTGAGCAAGAGTCTCATCGAGATCATAAACGAAGGCTGAAGAAATCAGCAAATCGTCACACA
>VTLG01008990.1_pt1 | contig 15640 bp, 9 predicted proteins | sample 4694571 | NCBI WGS metagenome assembly VTLG01 (sample SAMN12604809, study PRJNA352737) | marine metagenome | biome: ENVO:00000447; feature: ENVO:00000209|ENVO:00000569|ENVO:01000036; material: ENVO:00002151; isolation source: viral sequences binned using virsorter ...
CTTCACCTTGAGCAGGAGAACTTAAAGATGATTGTGAAATTATTCCAGATGAATTTAGGGTATTTATAGCATTTGTATTGTTAGTTATGTTTGTGGTATTAGTAGCTATGTTTGTAGTGTTAGTTGCTATATCTGTAGCTATTGAAGCACTAGTTGAAGTAAATGCACCCGAGATATCAGATGCTATTTGACCTGATGAAGAAAGTAATCCTGCTGCGCTTAAGGATTTAGCTACATCTTCTTGGGTTAGCTCTCCTGTTGAAGTATTATAGTATACTACTTTAGGAGAAACAGCTGAGCTTAAACCACCAAATAATTTTCCACTTGCACTAATATCACCAATTACTTCTAATTCTTTCTTTGGTAAAAGTGTTCCTAAACCAATATTACCTGTACCTTGAGCTATATGAAATCTTGCATCTGTAATACCAACCTCTGCTATTAAGAATCCAGATCCTGAATTTGTAGTAATGTCATAAGCTAGATTGTCATTAAACTCATGTTCCATTCTTATAATGGCATTATCACTGTTTTTAATGTGTATGTCTGCTTGAGGTGTAGTATTAATAGCAGTATTACCTATTAATATATTTTCTGCTCTTGCATTACCATTTACATGTAATAAAAGAAAAGGATTATTTATTCCTATACCAACATTACCTGAACTAGAAATAAGTACTTTTGTATCTGTATTAAAATCTAAATTACCATTTGTTACAGACGCAAATTTAATGTCTCCTAAAGTATTTATTCTTATTCCACTTTCAAAATTACCTTGAAGGTGTTGTAAATCTAAATTTTCATCAGTTGATTTTATCTGAGCTAAAGGTGTAGCATGAGTAGGATCTTTACCAAAATCTATTTCTGAAGCTATTGGTAAAAATATTTTACTTGCACTTATATTTCCTGAAGCTGTTATGTTATTAGTTACTGTTAAATCACCCGTTAAAGTATCTGTTGTATTTAATAAGAATGTACCTGCTATTGAATCAAATGCTCCCGAAATATTTGATGCTATTTGATTTGAACTACTTAATAATCCAGATGAATTTAAAGTGTTTATAGCGCTTGTATTATTAGCTATATTTGTAGCTATTGAAGCACTTACATTTGTAAATGCTCCTGAAATGTTTGATGCTATTTGATTTGAGCTACTTAATAATCCAGATGAATTTAAAGTATTTATAGCATTTGTATTATTGGTTATGTTTGTTGTGTTAGTAGCTATATTAGTAGCTATTGAAGCACTTACACTTGTAAATGCACCTGAGATATCAGATGCTATTTGGTTTGATGAAGAAAGTAACCCAGCAGCATCTAGAGCTAAAGATGCGTCTTCTTGAGTTAATTCACCTGTAGTGGAATTATAATATACTAATTTACTAGTAGCAGCTGGGTCTAAACCTGCAAATATTTTTCCACTTGCACTTATATTACCTGAGGCTGATAAATGAGAATATATACTTACAGTTGCATCTTCTCTAACTTTAAATATAAGCCCAGTTTGGCTAGCTATAGTGGAATGATTTTTAACTATTGAAAAATGTCTAGTATCATCATCATTAGCATTAGAATCTATATGTATTTGAACACTATCAGGAGCCATTATTCCTAAATCAAAACCATGTTCAAATAATCCTAAATCGGCTCTATTTCTAAATCTTAATCCTTGTCCTGCAGTACTACTTGCTCCTTCATTTAAACTTATTCTTCCACTTGCACTTATATTACCTGTTACTGTTAGTTTTTCTGGTGGAGCCGTATTTCCTATACCAAGTCTACCATCTGTATCTATTACAAGATCTGCATGAAAATAACTACTTACATCTTGTGTATCCGTTGTAAATCCTATATGTAATACACTATTTTGATTTGTAGTTGCTGCTCCAATACCCCAGCTATTATTAGTTGTTCCATCAACATTAGTTAATATAATACCTGAACCATTACTTCCTCCATTAGTTGATACTAATTGCATTCTTGCATCTGTATCTTCTATAATAAGATCTGTAAAATTATCTGAATCAAAATTAGCTACATCATTTCCTTTTATATGTAGAGAAGCTGATGGTAATGGGTTATTAGTACCTATTCCTACCTTACCCATAAATCTACCATCACTAAATGAACCAGTGCCACTTGCACTTATATTACCTACTACTTCAAAAGAACCTGTAATAGCAGCATCTCCACTCCTTTGGCCTGTTGTTTTAAATGTATCTAGTTGCCCCGATAAGCCTAAACTTGAAGTATAATTAAATTCTCCTGATTCTGAATTATATGTTGCTATGTTTTGAAAACCTAAGGATGCCGAAGCAAATATTAATCCACTTGCACTTATATTATGTGATGCAGTTATAGATCCTGAAAAAGTATGTGTATCATCTGCTGAATTTCCAAAAATTGTAGAACCACTTTCAAAAATTATAGATGAAGAAACAAACTCAGTATGAAATTCTTGGGCTGTAATAGTACCTCCTACTGTCAAATCACCATCGACTTCTGCATTACCAGTAACTTTAACGTAATCAAATGAACCCGTAAATCCTTGTATTATCCCACTTGAACTTATATTACCTGAAGATGTTATTTCACCTAATACATTTAATGAAGATGATTCACTTCCACTTATTATAAAAGAACCAGTTATTGATGCATCTCCACTTCTTTGTCCTGTGTTTTTGAAAGTATTTAAATTTGATGCTAATCCTGCACTTGAGGTATAGAAAAACTCTCCTGATTCTGAATTATATGTTGCTATATTTTGAAAACCTAGGGATGCTGAGGCAAATAAATTTCTACTTGCACTTATAGCACCTGAAGCAGTTACATTAGTATGAATATGTGTTGAATTACCTTCATTTACAAGTTCTATAAATTTAACATTTGAATTTGTATTATATATATAAAAATTATCATCATCTTCTCCAGCATTACCTAATGACCAATTTCTAGTTGCTCCTGTAAAGTATTCAAAAAGTTGTGTATTATTAGTAGCTCCCCTAATAAATTTTATTCTAGTTCCTACAGAACTACTAACAGTTAAACCATGACCTCCTAAAGCTCCTTGTATACTTAAAATATCTGATCCATTTGAGGGTACATTTGTATCACCTCCTAGTCTAAGTCCTGTTTTACTTGTTAAAACTGGAGAAAAAATTCCGGCAACCGCTCCATTAACTCTTATATGCATAGAATCAGGAGTAACAGTAGAATGATCTTCATGAAAATATCTTATACCTCCTACATCTATATCATCATGTTTTCCAAAATGTATTTGTGATTTATTTTCATCTGCTGCTATAATTGCAATTGATGCATCTTGTCCTGATGTATTATTTTGGAATACTGCTACATTTGAAGTTCCAAAAGCTGGTGTACATTCTCCAGATGATTTTTGTATTAATAATTCATTACTACCTGTTATGTCACCATTTATAAAAGTATCACCTCCTAAAAAGTGTTTACCTACTCCACTAGCACTTATATTACCTGAAGCTGTTAAATGTCCACTACTACCACTTAAAAATAAAGATCCAGTTATAAATGAGTCTCCTTCTCTTTGTCCTGTGTTTTTAAAAGTATCTATTTGTGCAAATAATCCTGCACTTGAAGTAAAAAATAATTGTCCAGATTGAGAATTATATGTGGCTATATTTTGAAAGCCATCTGGTAAATTTGCAAATAAATTTCCACTCGCACTTATTTGAGCAAAAGCTACATCATCATCTGTATCCAATCCGGAGGCTACTCCTGATAAATCACCTGAACTTAATGTAAAGTCTATACCTGTTTGGCCTGAAGTATCTGAAACTGATGTAATACTAACAGTACCTACACCTCCTACAGAACTTGTAACAAAAAACTTACCCGTATTAAGATCATATATAACAGGTTTAAAACTAGGCTGGTCAACTAATTCTAATTTTGCAAATAAATTTCCACTTGCACTTACACTTCCCGAACCTAAATTATTTATATATACAGATCCACTTTGTGCTAAAGAAGTAATAGATCCACCTGCTTGTTGAAAATTAAGTTCAGAAGAACCAGTAGAAGATCCTGATACAATTAAAATTCCTGGATTTACAGTTAAACTACCTGATATTAAACCATCTCCTAATCTAATACCATCACTTTTAAATGTAGGGGGGATACCAACGTTATAGACATTATTAATAACAATTTCAGTATCTGAAGAACCAAAAGGATCAGATACTAGCTCACTAGCCATTCTATGGACTCCTATATTTGATTTGTAATAGAGTATACCATTTTTAATGTCTATTACAAGATCTTTCCTTGAGAACTCCGCGTATCTAGGTTCTTTAAATTTGTTAAATATCTTATTGGCCACAAACGTTAGTTTATATTTGTTACAAAATGCTTAAATAAAATAAGATGCCTATCCTCCTAAATTAAATGCTTAAACATTTTTCTGATAATAAATATAATAAGAAAAAAATAGATTATATAGAATTATAATCCCATTCCCATAAAGCTGTTGCACCTAATACAGTAATAGAAGATACAGAAGTATCTGATTGTAAAGCCATATATACTCTTTCACCAGGAAGTACATCATCATATGATCCTGAAGTAACACCTCCTGTAAAATCAAAAGTAACAGTTTCATGGTTAGTGCCTGTACTATTAGCTCTTTGTTCTCCTATCAATTTTAATGTTCCTGGGGCTCCAGGTACTAAGCCTGTAGAATGATAACTACAAGTATACCCTGTATTTCCTAAACCATTTCCTGGTGTTACTGATCTTATTATTACTTTTATAGGTTTTCCAGGGACAATAGCTAATTTTTGAATATTTTGATTAACATTTGAAGTACTTTCTACATGACTTTGTCCACCAAAAGGAAAAAAGGTAGGAGTTTGTGAAACTGCAAAACTACCTGCTCCCATATCATGTTGTTCTAGTTGTCTACCATAAATTCTTCCACTTGCACTTATGTCGCCTGAGGCTGTTACAGGACCTGTTAAATTAAGTTCATTGCCTTGTACTGTAGTTGTTTTAGATGCAACACCAAATGTAGATACACCATTATCTAAATCAATAGATAAATCATTACCTACAACAAATTTTTGTTTATTACTTATAAATCTATGATAATTAGTTAAATCACCATCATGGTAAATATATTGATCAACATGTACGTCTCCACTAGAAGTTATTCCAGCTGTGCTTAAATGCCCACTTGCACTTATTTCGCCTTCAAATACTGCATCTCTTAAAAAAGTTGGTTTTGTTTGAAAGGTAGTTTGAGTAGGGTTTGTTGAAAGATCTGTAGTAAATATAGCTGCATTGTTTCCAACATCATCTATTCTAAAAGTATCATCTGTTACATCTATTTCTACGGATCTACCATTTGTATCTTCAATTCTTAGATTTGGATCTGAGCTAGCTATTCTTACATTACCAACTACATGAAGACTTTCCTCTGGACTTGTTGTTCCTACACCAACCTTTCCAGATGATGAAATAAATAATGCATTTGTATTTGATACTCCTGTAATTTTAAAAGTATTTGAACCTCCCGATAGTTGATGGGCTTGAGTCCCTACTACATTTACTCTACCTGTTGTAGAAGTAGTATTTACAGATAACCTTCCACCTATAAACGTATTATTAGTAACTGATAATTCTCCACTCGCACTTATGTCATTTGAAGCTGTTATAGGATGATTAAATGTTATAGTAGAAAGACTAAATTTAGCGGCTGGTGTAGAAGTATTAGCGTATATTTCTGTTCTTCCTGCGGCTCCTGTTCCTGATTGTCTTCCTATTTCAACTACATCAGTACTTGTATTTCCTAATCTTAATTTTGCTCCTGGTACAATGTCTAAATCATTAAGACCTGTTATATCTTTAATTGATCTATCGCCATTTAATAATATATCACCCCCAAATATATTATTTCCAGTACCACTTGCACTTATATTACCTGATGCAGTTATATTACTTAATACATTTATATTTGAACTAAATCTAGTTCCCTTAAACATTTTAATTAATGATTCATCAGCTTCAAGATCTATAAAATCTTGATCATTTACTTTAACATTTATTGTTTCACTTTGAAATGTAAAACCAGTGGTGTCATTCTCAGTAAATACTAATTGATCATTATTCATAGTGAATTTTCCAAAGGTTCCACTACCACCTCTAATAAAACCACTTGCACTTATACTACCTTCTACTTGTAATTTTGATGTTGGTGAAGTTGTTCCTATACCAACGTTACCTGTTCCATCAAAAGTCATTTCTTTTCTATTATCGCTACTGTTTTGAATAGTTAATCCACCATCTAAATGTCTGATTTTATAAGTATCTAAACCATCTCTTGATAATTGAAATCCATGAGATGTACTTGATCCAGTAACAATTATAAATCCTTCATTTATAGTTGCCTTACTTGCTATAATTCTACTTGCACTTATATCGCCTGAAGCTGTTAGATTTGTACCAACTGTCCATCCTGTATTAACTCCTAAATGACTATTAGATGAATTTAATGAAATATGACCTTTTGCTAGTGCGCCTTCTGCAAAAAATCTGTTAGCAATGATATTTTCACTTGAACTTATATTACCTGAGGCTGTTAGATTTGTAGTTATTATTCTACTTGCAGAAACATAACTAGGTGTTTCTATATAAGCAGATGCACCTGTAAGTATTACTCTACCACCAAGAGTAGTTGTACTAGAATTTGAAAATCCAGTACAACTCATTGCACCATCTGTATCGATTCCTCCTGCTCCTGCTGCTATATCAAATACACTAGAACCAGCATAATTTCCTGCTCGGATTTTATTTGCATTTATTTGTCCACTTGAACTTATACCACCTGAGGATGTTATTGCTCCTTTAAATGTATGTGTATCATCTAATGAATTACCAAATACAGTAGAACCAGAAGAAACATTAATTATACTCTCAGATACTATGTAAGATTGTGCTTTAAGTGCTCCTGGAACTATTACATTATTACCTTCAAAAGATATAGGAAGTAAACTACCAGTTCCATCTGCTACATTAGTCCCGTCTGTTTGGACTACTCTTTGGTAAGTGTCCTGTATGTTTTGATTTGAAAAGTCGTTGACTGCCATTTATAACCATTTTATTTCTTTTTTTCAAGAACTTTTAATACACCATTTATTATTTTACTTGTGTTTTTTACGGTGTTTTCTTGTAGATACGTTGCTACTATATTATTTAGTTCATTACGCTTGAATGAAATATTGTCTACGTTTATATCTTCTTTTATTAATAACTTAAATAAATTTATTACATGTTGTTTTTCAGTAATTGTTGGTTTTTCTTTTTTAACATCAACTTTTACTTTAGTTTCTACTATAGGTTTTTTAGTTGTTTGTGATTTAACCTCTACTGTTACTTTTTTACTTACATCTACTTCAAAATCTGATTCCCAAGGTGTAAAAAAAGTATCTTCGGCAATCACTTCTAATCTTATATTTCCTTTAGTATTTTCATCTATTAAACCTTTTAATTTTCTAATAGGAATTTCACATTTTCCATTAGAATTAATTTCACCTTTAAAAAGTAAAGAATAGTCGGATGTTTCAACTACTAAACGAGCAGAAGATTTACTTAAACTGGCTCCTTCTAATTTAATATCACACTCAAAAAGCTCAGATTTATCTGTAAATAATTTATACATGTATTGATTTTATTATAAATATAGAATAAATATTAAAACTTGATATTTTCTGTCATTATTTCTATACCTAGTACTTTTTCTGCTAATAGTTTTATATCAGAAACTTTGATTTTATAGTCTTGAATTTCTTTTTCTTCTTTAATAGTTTTACCTTGGACTTTACAAATTAGTTTTATAAGACGTTTTTTCTTGTCTTGGTCTTTCATCCAAGGCATATCATCTTCTAAAACACCACCCCCACCTTCTAAAACTTCTACAACTTCTTCAACTAAAGCTACATCATTCCATGTATAAGGAAATCTTGAAGGTTTAAAACCTACTTTATAGTCTTCACTAGGAGGTGCAGCATTCCATTTAAAATCTGCATCTTGCCATTTTATTGGTGTTGCCATTTATTATCCTGTGTATACTAATAAGAATTTTGAAGATCCATCATCTGCACTACCAGACAGCCAAAGGGAACCTGTTCCTATTTGGGCTGCTTGTGTTTTAGAAGTTGGTAGATTTTGAAATCTAATAGCTGATATACTAGCACTCTGTGCAAAAGACATAGACGCCGCATTAATAGAATCACCTAATTGTCCTCCACTATTTGCTATTCTAAAAGATGCATTATTAAGAAAAAGACCTATATGACCATTTACAGTTCCCTCATGTTCATTATTTACTCCTATTGTGCCTGCTGGTGGTGATTTATATATGTAAGCTGCTCCATCTGCTACTCCAGTTGGGTTATATTCTAAAAAATAAGCTCCACTTTCTGAATGTATTGTAATAGTTTCATCAATACTATAACCACCATTTCCTACTCTTAATTGACCTAGATGAGCTGCATTATTTGAAGCTGTTAGATTACCATTTATGACAACATCATCTCCAAATGTTATAGGTGATAAACCTTCTAACCTACCAAAGGAACCTGTTAATCCTGTTATTTTACCACTTGCACTTATATCACCTACTACTTCTAAATGTGGTGAGTTAATAGGGTGAGGAGGAGTATTACCCGTGTTTATACCCATTTTACCATTTTCTAAATGGAAATCCTTTGCTGTTACTGTTCCACTTGCACTTATTGCACCTCCACCTATTTCTACTTTTTGGAAGTTTGTATCGTCTTTAAACTCTGCAGATCCTGAAAAAATAAAGTCTAATATATTTCCTTCAGCATCTAGTGCCTGGAAGGCAGCAGCTGGTGGAACAAAGTGAGCTATAGAAGCTGTAAGGGCATTAATACGACTAAGGGGATTAGTAGGTGTATTTATTGTATCTGCAATTACAGTTCCACTTGAACTTATATCACCTGAGGCTGTAATTTGTCCTTCAGGTCCATTTATAAAAACAGTAGAACTTCCAAATTGTGCATTATCTGCAAATATGGTTCCACTTGAGCTTATTTGGTTTGACATTGTTACAGGTCCAGAAAATGCTACAGGTGATCCTACTATTACGGGTGATAAACCTTCTAATCTACCAAAAGAACCTGTCAATCCTGTTATTTTACCACTTGCACTTATATTACCTGAGGCTGTTATTTGATTAACTACTAATTCTTTCCATTTTTCAGTTAATCTACCTAATGATACTCCTTCATCAGATGTAGGTCTAAATATAGTTGGAGTATGTGTTATTCTACTACCATCACTTAGTCTAAATTGTAAAGTATTATTACTAAATATTAATCTATCAGTACTATCTAGTCCAAAATTAACTCCTACAAATTGTCCACTTGAACTTATATCACCTGAGGCTGTTATATTTCCTATAAAGGTATGAGTATCATCGGATGTATCTCCAAATATGTTTGATCCCGATGTTTGTAATATTGATGAAGAAACTATCGAAGATGTTATACTAGTTACATTTAAACTTGTTGCATTAAGTGTACTAACAGAAACATCAGTACCTATAAATGAGTTTGCAGTTATTGTTCCACTTGCGCTTATATCACCTGAGGCTGTTATATGACCACTTCCCGCATTTAATACTATACCCTGAGGTGCATTACCATTAAAAGTAATAGTATTAACATCTGAAGTTATACTAAGGGGTTCTGCTGTTCTTATCAATCTTGTTGTAACTCGTTCAGCTGTTACAGTTCCACTTGCACTTATATTACCTGAGGCTGTTACATGATTATTAGCAGTTGTACCTAATTCTATTCTAGCTGCATTTAATTCAAATTCTAAAAGTCCTGAAATTGTAGTTTTTGCGTTAGCATCATCTACTTTAAACGTAACTCCACCACCATTTGCTTCAGGATTAAAATTAATTCCATTAGAATTGATAGTTGTTGGTAGGCCCGTTCCTGCAGCAGCTTTAATACCACCTGAAGCTGTTATATCATTTGCAATTACATTACCACTTGCACTTATATTACCCGAGGCTGTTATATTACCTCCTATATTACCTCCACTAGATACTGTTGAGGGAGCTGAAAGTATAAGATTATTTCCTACAAAATCATATCCCGCTACAGTGGAACTTGCACTTATATTCCCTACTACTTCTAATTTTGCACCAGGTGTAGTTGTTCCTATACCAACATTACCACCATTATAATATATTTCTCCTGAACTTCCTGAAGCCCAAAATGTATCAGTAGACTGACCAAAAATAGCTCCTGCTATAGTAAGAGCTGTTGTAGTTATAGAACTTGCTGTTATATTACCCCCTATTTTTAAATCACCTGATGCTGATATATTACCTGTTACACTAAGATGATCATTAAAAGATATCGTTTCTCCTGATGATCCCGCTGATTCAAATCTAGAAGCAAATATAGTTCCTGAAGCACTTATATCTCCTGAAGCTGTTATATTTCTTATTTCTAAATCACCACTTGCACTTATATCACCTGAGGCTGTTATATTATTTTGTACTAATAAACCACCATTTACTATTTGTAAGTTATCACCCTCAACATGATGGGTTATGAAAACTGGAGGAGTAATACCATCTCCACCAATATGGAATTGTGGTGCTATTATATTACCACTTGCACTTATAACACCTGATGCTGTTGTGTTTGTAGGAATTGATGGTGTACCTAGTTCTAAGATCCCTTGTGTATTTGATAATTCTAAACGTTTATTAGTAGCAATTTGTACATCATCAACCCCAACTGTAAATGTAATATTTCCCGTTCCTGATGATGGGTTAAATGTATAAGTATTTCCAGTTTGTATATCTAAATTACCATCATGTAAAAATAAATCATTTCCCCTTAATTGACCACTTGCGCTTATATCTCCTGATGCTGTTATATGACCTGTTACTATTAATCCAGAAGAACTTAAGGTTCCTACCATTGTTTGGATTCCTAATTCTGCTAAATTGAGTTTTGAATCAATCAAATCAGCATATTGTGCTTGTGATGGTCTATCTCCTGTTTGGAAATAATTTTTTAATGTTGTTCTTATTGCTGTTGCCATTATGTTACTATATTATCGTCTTCTATTACTGCGTATCCTATTCCTGTTCCTAATATTCCCGCAGGTTGTATGTTTTGTACTCCTGTTTGTTCTCTTACTTCATCCCTTGTCATTGGTGCACCTGTAGGGGTAAATGCTAATTCACTATTAAATATTACTGTTGATTTGCTAAAATATTTTTGTGGTTTTTTAGCTAATTCCTTATTAACACTATCCGGTACTAAATATCCCTGAAGAGTCAAACCAAAATCAGTTTTTACTATTCTATTATCTCCCTGTTGAAGTTCTGTAGTGTTGCTAAATGTATCTATTTTAGCATTAAATTTAAATCTTTCTTTATCACCCCAATATGAATCTGAAGTATAATTAATCATTTCAATTAATTTATTCATTTGTGCTACATAATCACACCAAATAGTACAAGTATAAGTTAATCTTATAAAATCAGGTACTACAACTGTATGATATTCTCTTTGTGGTATCCTATTTTGTAATACAGAAAAATTATCATATTGATTTCTTTTTGTATATTTTTCTTGAATAGTATAATATAATTGAGGATTATTGCCATCTAATTTATTTCCAAGATCTCTTCTTTTTTCCACATTATCTCTTTTAAACATAATAAGTGGAACTTGAAGCTTACCTTCTTTATCTCTAAAATATCCATCTTTTTGAACTGATTTCCATCTTTCAGGTGAACCATATATTATAGGTACATTTGTTCTATTACCATTTACTATAACAGATGGTTTAATAACATTATTAAAGTAATACATTATAGCTTCATCATGATCTTGTAAACCAATTGAAACGTCACGTACCGTGTCATCTTTACGAGAAGTTATTCTACCTCTATTTACATTTGGTCTTGTTTCTGGTGGAGGCGCACCTGGTATTTGGATATTTGCAGATATATTATCACGTAAACGATCATACCCACTTGCAGGTATTGGTCTTCTTGGATCTATTTGTTCTGGTCTTTTATGTGACATATTATCCTAGTAAATTTGCTTTTCCACCATCTAATTTTTCAGTTGTAGGATATCTTCCCTCTCTTAAAGGTATTAAATTTAATTTTTCTACTCTTGAAATATGTGTATTAACTATAATTGAAAAACTTTTTCCAAAATCTGTTGTTTCTGTAGCTATAGCGTAATTAGGGTCTTTACCTAATATAAATTGGTTTTCAACTCTACTATCAACTTCATAAAAATTATTTTTAAAAAGTAGTAAATCTCCTACTTCTGGAACTAAATTTATATCCTGAAGTGATTGTTTTAAAAAACGAAAACCAATGGTTTGATTAACATCAGATCCAAAAGCATCAGATGACCAAGCTTGATCTTGTTTATCTATTAAACATGCTACTTTTAATGGTTCGTAATAATTTTTTCCGGGGGCTTCACCATAAACATTTACTGTAGTTTGTTCTAAAGCAAATTTATAGTAGGCAACTTCCGTTTGAATAATATCATTGATTAATTCTTTATTCAAATTATGAAAAAGTGATATGTCTCTTGAACCCCCAAATAATGCCATTATAATCTTTTTAAAGTTTCTTCTTTAAATTTTACTGATTTAACTCCTGGTATTCTTAAATCTGCTTTAGATAAATCTGAAGTTAACATATCTTCTTTAAATTTTACTAAATCTGATTTAGGATCCTCTCTTGTAACAAATTTAATTTTTAACTTGTGATACTCTATTTTATCTTTTTGTATATAATCTTCAGGTGTAATGTTATTTACAATAGTTACCTTTCGTAAAGCTCTAATTTCATCTAATATATCCGTAATATTAAATTTTTTATCTGTTAGAATTTCACATTCAATAACAAAAGTATTTAATACCTCATTTAATATATTTACTAATTTTACCATTATCCTACATAAATATGATAAGGAACTTTATAAAAAGTTTCTTGTGTTTGTTGTGCTTCTTGATTTTTTCTTTCAAGTTGTTTTAATCTTGTAGTTTCCTCAAGTAATGCTTTTAATTCTTCTATTAAAGCTGTTTTTTCAGCTGATGCTTCTTGTAATAATCTAGCATAATCTAAAGTTGTTGTTTCTCCTGGTATAGGTAATGATTGATATTTACCTCTTACACTACCTAACATTTCTTTAGATAAAGCTAAAGCATATTTTCTAATCCATTGTCTACCTGGTTCATTTATAAAGGCATAAGTAGGATTAGTATAAGGTACATTTGATATATCTGTAATTAAATTAGAAGCTATATTTTTTATAGGATTATTAGCTACGGATTGAACTACATAATCAAAATGTAATTTATAATCTCTAGTAGGTATAGGAAATAATTTTAAATACCTATTTGCTTCTATTGTAAAATGATATCCTGATTTTCTAATAGTATCATTTAATTCAATTGCTTGAAGTTTCAATATATCAAAGTACATAGGCATTAACATAAAGTTTACACCTGGTGAATAATTACCAAATCCAAATGTTTGCATTAATGATTGTATACCTGTACCTGTACCAGCATAGGGATCAAAATATCTATTAATTGCTGATGGTGTATAGTGATATATTCTTTTCATATAAACAGCCTCTGAACCACTTATTGAAGAACTTGTATGTGATAACAAATCATATCTTTGTATACCTGTTTTAACATCTAAAGTTCCTCTTTGTAATTCATAGTCACCTCCACCTCCATCTACTTCACCCCCATATTGTTCAGATACATTAATAGTACCACCTAAGTTAGGAGTAATTAATTGATTATTAAAATTAGATCCAGTTGCATTACCTTCTAATGTTTGGAAATTATTAATTATTTGAAAATCATATAATTGTTTACCATATTCATTAGTTGCTTCTTCAAAAGCGGTAAAAAAATTAGCTGCTTGTAATTCTATATCTATTAAAGGATAACCTAAACGTTTAGCACACCAATCAGCTACATTAACTGCATCTGTTTGAAATGTAGTATCATTATCATAAAATGAGAAAGGTGTTAAATTTGCATCAAATGATGATGATCCGGGCCATATAGGTATGTTTGCCATTTTTAATAGAATTAGGTTGTTCTATTATAAATATGAAAAAGGTATGGAAGATTTACATTCCATTTAATAATTCAAACACTTCGTCTATTGCTTCATGGCGGTGATTATCTTGTAAAACTCTTTTATAAACATATTGAGAGTCATCTATTTTAGATACATCATGAATTGCAGAATAGTTTTTATCTTTAAGATCAATTTGTTGGCTATCTCCACAATAAATCATTGTTGATCCTTTTCCTATTCTACCTAAAGTCATTCTAAATTGTGATCTAGTTAAGTTTTGAAATTCATCTACTATTACTAATGAATTTTCAAATGTCCTACCTCTAAAATGTGCTAAAGAAACTAATTCTATTTTTTCTTCTTTTTCCATTTTATCTAGAATAAATGGTTTATTATAAACCTTTCTCATGTTAGATCTAATAGGTACTAACCAAGGTTCCATTTTTTCTTTTTCTGAACCTGGTAAAAAACCATTATCTTCTGTAGATACTGTAGGTCTTGTAATAATAATTTTATCTATCATTCTTTTAAAAAACATATCTAAAGCAACTTGACATGCTAATAATGTTTTACCACTACCCGCTTTTCCAACTATAAAATTGTAGGGATGGTGTAGTATTGCTTGTTTGGCTGCTTTTTGTTCCTGAGAAAGTGATAATGAAAATCTTACAGAACCCTTTGGTGGTTTTTTTGTTGTATTTTTTATTGCCATAAATATAACATTTGCCATACATATAAAAAAAAGAGCCGCTATTGCGGCTCTTCTTAATATAAATAGATTAAGTATTATACTTCGTCTAAGTGATGTAAAATTACTTTACCATAGAAATCAGGACGAACCATTTTCTTAGCATATCTAGTCATAATACCTTTTCTAGGCGTGAATGATACTGGATCGTACACTAGTGGAGTCATGATTAATGGAATATAAGGAGCAAATACAGCACCAGTTTCAAGGAATTGAGATCCTTTGTAACCCATTAAAATCGTGTTTTCAGTGATATAAGGGTTTTTGTAAACTGTATATCTATTATTAATTGCACCAATCTTTTGAACACCCATGTTGTATTTGTTCTGATCTCCAGCAGAGTCAGCAGCAAATCCTGGGATTGATTCTAAGACAGTAGAAACTTTTGGAGAAACAACTAAGAAATTAGCGCCACCTCTTAAAGTTTTCTGGTGAATTAAGTTAGATACTTTCTGTAGTTTAACACCTAAAGTTTGGAACCAAGACATTTTAGTATAGTATACACCTGATGCAGGAGCAGCAGTTGTTACATTACCATTGTCGTCCACTTCTTCAGTGATTTTAGCACTCCAGTGAGCAGTAGTATCAGCGTTTCTGATTAACATATCTAGTACTTCAAGATCAATTTCCATTGAAATGTACTCACTTAAGATTGAAGTTAATTCTGCTTCAGCGTCAATTGAGTGGTAAGCATTCAAGTCTTGAGCGAACTCAGGAGTCCATTGTGC
>VTLG01008189.1_pt1 | contig 15635 bp, 16 predicted proteins | sample 4694571 | NCBI WGS metagenome assembly VTLG01 (sample SAMN12604809, study PRJNA352737) | marine metagenome | biome: ENVO:00000447; feature: ENVO:00000209|ENVO:00000569|ENVO:01000036; material: ENVO:00002151; isolation source: viral sequences binned using virsorter ...
GAGCAACGCAAAGGGCTGGAAGTGATGACCCATTGATTGTTTCTACACATATGCTTTGTCAGTTGGCAGAGAAAGAAGATGGTACAAAAGCATTTCACCCAGCAGATTTTGCTAACTTGCAAAATGAATTGCCAGAAAATGTATTGAATGAAATTGAATTATTTTTATTTGGTGTAAATCAAAACGCAACTATTGATAACGTAAAGGAATCTTAAGGGGGGATAACTGGTTAAATTTTGAGTTTTTCCTTGCAACAGAATTAGGTAAGACAGTTAGTGAATTAAGAACACAACTCACAGAAGAAGAGTTGATATTTTTTGCTGGATATTATGAATTAAAGTATGATAGAGAAAAAAAAGAAGCAGATGCAATCAGGCGTAAATCAAGATATAGTTAAAGGAGTTATTGTTTAGTCGTGGCAGTTTCTAATGTAGAACTAAGAGTTAATGCCACACAAGCTGTCACAGCGTTAAGGAATGTTGACGCACAAGCTAAGAAATTTAATACAACAATCACAGGTTCTAGTGGAAGATTAAGAGATGCAAATAAAAGTTTAGTAGGATTTCCACAAGGTTTAAGAGCTACAGGAGCAGGGGCTAAAGCGGCTGGTGGTGGGGTAACAGTTTTAGGAAATGCAATTAAAGCGTCATTAGGTTTCATTTTTGGAATTACTACAGCTGTTGCTGCACTTGGCAAGGTTTTTCAAAATTTAGCTGCTGCTGATTTTGCAAGCGCAAAGGTAAAAACTCTTGGGGTAGATGTCGATACCTTAAAACCTAAACTGGCAAGTTTATCAAATGAGCTTAGTGGTCAAGTCTCACAACTTGCTTTGTTATCCGCTTCTTATGATGTAGCGTCTGCTGGTTTTGGAGAAGTCGCAGAACTTTCAGATGTATTAAAGGCATCACAGTTAGGTGCAACTGGTGGATTTTCTGAATTAGCTACTGTTGCTGATGCTACAACCTCTGTTCTTAATGCTTATGGTCTGAGTTCTGATCAGGCGGCTAAATTAGTTGATGGATTTATACAGACACAGAATGATGGTAAAATTGTTGTAGATCAATACGCACAGCAAATAGGTCGTTTAGCACCTATAGCGGCTGGTGCTGGTGTAGGGATAGATGAACTAAATGCTGCAATATCTACTGTCACTGCAACTGGTGTTCCTGTTGAATCAACCTTTGCTGGACTACGACAAGTTATTGCGGCAATACAAAAGCCGACCAGTGAAGCATCAAAAGCGGCTGAAAAGCTTGGAATAGATTTTAGTGCTACGGCTTTAAGTACAAAAGGTTTAGGAGGGGTTTTAGAGGAATTAGTTGCAAAAGGTGGAGCCAGTGAAGAAACGCTTGCACAATTCTTTGGTTCTGTTGAAGCAAGAACAGCAATATTACCTTTGTTAAATGATGGTTTAGTATCCTTTAATAAAAATTTAGATAATCAAGCAAAGGCACAAGGCACTGCGGCCAAAGCTGCATTTGAAGCACAGAATACAATACAAGGACAACTACAAAGATTAGGGGCTGCTTTTACTAATCTCACAACAGAGGGTTCTGAGTTTGGAATTGTAATAAGAGAAGTTTTAAAAGTAGCTGCTGTTACTGTTGAAGCTTTAAAAAGTGCTTTTGAGATTGGTATTCTCGCACCAATTAAATTAATTGTGGGTGCTGTTAAACAGATAGGTACAGTTATTGGAGAGGCGTTAGGAATAGAAGCTACAAATGTTTTAGTTAATTTAGAACAAGGCTGGATAAATATAAAAGAAGCAATTACAGATTTAGTAGGTGAGGCAGAGTTTATAGGAAAAGTTATCGGTGGAGTTATTGCAGTAACTATTAGAAATGTAATTAAATTACAAAAGAAAATTATAGAAGGATTTTTAAAAGCTTCTGAACCAGTTGTAAGATTTTTTCAAGGTCTTACTAAATCTGTTGGTAATGTTGCAACAAACATAGTTAAATTTTTTAGAACTGCTTTTCAAAAACTTATAGATGTTATTCCAGAACCAATAAAAAAATTACTTGGTGGTTTAGAACTTCCCAAACTTAATTTTGATATAGCAATACCAAAATTTCAAAATCCATTTAAAGGTCTGAAAGAAAAAGTAGGAGAGATTAAAGATGCTGTTATTGAATACTCAGGAGTAGAAAGAGGTGTAACCAATACAGTTAAAGATCAATTAGACGCAAAAAATAATATAGTAGCAACTAATGGAAAGATCAAAACAGGGGTAGAGCAATTAACACAGGCAGAAAAAGATGCAAAAGAAGAGGCAGAAAAATTAAAAGAAACTTTTAAAGGAATTGGCGAATCTGTCAGAAATGATTTAGTTAACAACCTTACAGATGCTATTACTGGAGCAAAATCTTTTGGTGATGCTTTTAAAAATGTTTTGGGTAATCTTAAAAGGCAATTAATACAGCTTGCTCTTAACAAAGCTATTAGTGGAATAGGTAGATCTTTAAGTGGTGGCAAAGGTTTTGGAGGTGGTTTCTTATCTGGTTTGTTTGGCAAAGAGAGAGGAGGAAGAGTTTCTGCTGGAGGTGCTTTTGTTGTTGGTGAACGTGGCCCCGAAATTTTGCAAATGGGTTCTAAAGGTGGCAATATAATTCCAAATAGTGGAATTGGAAAAGGTGGCGGTGGTGTTACAAATATGGTAACTGTTAATGTAGATGCTTCTGGCTCGTCTGTTGCTGGTAATACTGGTGATGCAAACCAGTTAGGACAGGCAATCGCAGCAGCAGTTCAATCACAGCTTGTCAAAGAAAAACGTGCTGGTGGTTTATTAGCTTCTTAAAATGGCAACCTTCCCTTCTATAAGTCCCACATATGGGATGAGAAAACAAAGCTCACCAAAGATCAGGACAACATCTTTGGGTGATGGATATGAGTTTAGGGCATTATTTGGATTGCCTCTGACTCAAGATCCTAAAGTATATGAGCTTACTTTTAATGTTTCAGAAACAGAGGCTGATGTTATAGAGGGATTTTTGAGAAGTAGAGTGAATGATCAAGCAAGTTTTACATTTACTCCACCAGCAGAAGGGAGTGTTCAAACTGGGACTTATTCACAGTCAAGCAGTACAACAGTGACTATAACGATTGCAAATCATGGTCTTGCTATTGGTGATGTTGTTACTATTGACTACACATCTGGATCTGCTACTGATGGAGATTTTGCTATTGTAACAACTCCCACAGTAGACACTTTTACTGTCACAGCAGCCTCATCTGGTACAAATAGCGGTAATGTTTCTGTGACTTTATCTGGTGCTGGTCAATATGTTTGTCAATCTTGGACTAAAACAATACCATACAATAATAGAGCAACACTTAATTGTACTTTTAGAGAGGTATTTGAACCCTAATGGCTATACCAGTTGCAGAATTACAACTTTTAACTAATAAATCAATTATTGAGCTATATTCAATTACTTTGGTTTCTGCTTTGCATGGGTCCACAAATGTAACAAGATTTCATTCTGGAGTAGGAATGAAAAGTAATGCAAGTATTATTTGGCAGGGAAATACATACGATAAATTTCCAGTGATTGCGGAAGGCTTTGAATTTGTGGGTCGTGGTACTTTGCCAAGACCGACCCTTACTGTTTCAAATGTATTAGGAACTATTACAGCATTAATGGCAACTGCAAATGCAACAACTCCTTTTAATGATTTGCAAGGGGCTAAAGTTATAAGACACAGAACAATGGCACAATTTTTAGACGCTGCAAACTTTCCATCAAATCAGAACCCTTTTGGAACTCCATCTAGTACAACAGAATTACCGCAAGAAATTTTCTTCATTAATAGAAAAATTCTTGAAAATAGAGATGTAGTTCAGTTTGAACTTGTATCTGTGCTTGATCTTGAAGGTGTACGAGCGCCAAAAAGACAAGTCACCAGAAAAGATTTCCCAGCAGTAGGTACTTTTGCATGACATGGAAAGATAAAGCTGCTGAATATGCTGTCGAGTGTTTACCAAAAGAAAGCTGTGGTTTGTTAGCCATTATTAAAGGAAAAGAAACTTTTTGGCCTTGTAAAAATTTATCAGATGATCCAGACGAATATTTTTTAATTGACCCTGATGATTGGGCAGATTGTGAAGATCAAGGAGAACTTATTGGTATTGTTCATTCACACCCATACGGCACTGCTTTTCCTTCAGAAGCTGATAAAGCTACCTGTGAACATTTAGGTTTACCTTTTTATATTTATAGTACTGAACATAAAAACTGGCACTGTAGTAAGCCAAATGGTTACAAATCTGGTCTTTTTGGGAGAACTTGGATTTGGGGCAAACATGATTGTTGGAGTTTAATTACAGATTATTTTTTAGAAAAAAAACAAATTAAATTAAAATTTTGGCCTAGACCAAAAAGCTTGAAAGAGTTTGCAAATAATCCATACTTTGAAAAGGTATTAACTGGATCTGGATTTAAAGAGGTTAATAAAGACGATATACAAAAAAATGATGTTTTATTAATGGAGGGGCCAGAAAAAAAACTTAATCATGTTGCTTTGTATATTGGTAATCAAACTATTTTTCACCATAATTTAAAACAGTTAAGTTGTAGAGAGATATATGATTTAAAATATATACAAGTTACAAAAAAAGTATTTAGATATGCAGCTTAGAAAACTAATAGTTTATGGAAGGCTTAGACAGTTTTTAGGTCAATCACATTTTGAAGTTGCAGTAAATAATCCTAAACAGGCTTTTGCTTTTTTATTTGCAAATTTTCCAGAAGTAGAAAACCATATGACAAATCAGCTTTACAAAGTAAAGATGGGTGATCTAGAAATAACAGAGGATCTTCTTAATTTAAAAGGGGAGGGAGATATAAAAATAATTCCTATTGCTGTTGGTGCTAAATTTGCCCTCCCTATTGCTCTTGGTGCTGGTGCGAGTTTTGCTGGAAGTGCTATTGCAGCAACGGCATTTGGAGCCACAGCTTTCGGTGGACTTATTGCTGGAGGCTTAAGTGCTATCGGGACATCAATGCTTATTGATGGGGTTACAGGTCTCATAGCTCCTACTCCAGAAATGCCTAATTTAAATGCAGCCGAGTCTTTATCAGACAGTGATCCAAGTGTTCAAGCAAACTTTGGTTTTAGTTCAATTACAAACACCACAAGGGCAGGGGTTCCAATACCTATAATTTATGGTCAAGTATTTACAGGATCTGTTGTTATTAGTTCTGGAATTGATACTGTACAAATAATTGGTACTGCATAATGGCATTTAGTATTCCTCCTAGTGCGTTGGTACAGATAGCAAATGCGGCTATTCCAGCAGTACAGGAAAGCACGACTGATCCAAACTTACCTTCAGATCAACTTGCTTCAAAACAACATCAAACGATAATTGAGTTGCTTGCAGAAGGGGTTATATCAGGTTTTCCTTCTGCTACTGGATCGCAAGGTTCAACTGAATATAATACAAGTGCATTAAAGGACGTATTTCTCAATGGAACACAAGTCCTTCAACAAGCTGCTGGGACAAGTCCAGCAACAGAGGATTTTAATTTTCAAAATGTATCTTTTGAACCTAGATTTGGAACATCAGATCAGACAGCAATATCAGGAATCACAGAACAAGAATCAGAAACTGCTGTTGGTGTAGTAGTTACTAAAGACACACCAGTATCAAGACAAATCACTAATTCAAATATTGATGCCGTCAGAGTTACAGTTGGTTTTCCTCAACTACAAAAATTTCAAGATAATGGCGATATAGATGGTGCTGAAGTTTCCTTATCTATACAAATAATTCAAAATGATGGCACAACAACAACTCCAATAACGGACACAGTAAAAGGAAGAACTGCAAGCACATATTTTAAAGATTATAAAATAAATTTTACTTCAAGTGTAAGTTTTCCTGTTACTATCAGGGTTAATAGGGTTACTGATGACAGCACTGATGCTTTTTTAAATGATGTTTTTCAGTGGTCATCATTTACAGAAATAATTGAAGAATCTAGACCTTACGCTAATACCGCCCATATAGGTTTGAGGTTTGATGCTGAAACCTTCCCTTCCGTCCCTTCTCGTATGTACAGGGTCAAAGGAACCCTTATCTCAATTCCGCACAATGGAACTGTCAGGGCTGATGGTTCTATTGAGTACTCAGGCACTTTTAACGGAACTTTTAAATCAGATAAAGAGTGGAGTAATGACCCAGCATGGGTTTTATATGATCTATTAACTACATCAAAAGGTTTTGGAGACCATATAGAGGCAAGCCAATTAGATGTTTTTAGTTTTTACTCAGCTTCTGTATATTGTTCTGAATTAGTAGATGATGGTTTCGGTGGGACAGAGCCTAGATTCTCTACTAATGTTGTTATTAATACTAGAAAAGATGCTTATTCTTTAATAAATGACCTTTCTTCGGTCATGCGTGTGATGCCTTTTTATAGTGCTGGTACTGTAAACATTTCGCAAGATCGACCCACTGATCCAAGCTATATCTACAATCTTAGCAACATAACACAAGAAGGATTTAATTATCAAAACTCTTCTCAGCAGACAAAAGCAACTGTTGTAAATGTGGCATATTTTGATAATGAAACAAGATCTGTTGATTATGAAACTGTTGAAGATACTGCATTACAAGCTAAATATGGTGTAAATGTTCGCAACCTTCGAGCTTTTGCGACAACATCTAGGGGGCAAGCTGCAAGGCTTGGAAAATGGTTTTTATATACTCAGTCAAATGAGGCAGAAGTTGTCTCTTTTAAAACATCTTTAGAATCAGGTGTCATAGTAAGAGTTGGGACAATTATTAATGTACAAGACCCATTGAGGGCAGGGGTTAGAAGAGGTGGAAGAATAAAAACTGGAGTTTCAACAACACAAATAATAGTAGATGATTCTAATAATACAGATCTTACTTCTTCTGACTCAGCGAAATTATCAGTGATTCTTTCTGATGGTACTTTAGAAACTAAAAATATTAGTTCTATTACTGGAACAACTATTACTGTAGAATCTGCATTTTCTTCTGTACCACAGACAAATAGTGTTTGGGTTATAGAAAATACATCAATCGAACTACAAACCTTTAGAGTTTTTTCTGTTAAAGAAGTTAATTCTTTAGAATATGAAATACAAGCTGTTGCTCATAATCCATCAAAATATGCCAGTGTTGAAGATGGATCTATTTTACAATCTAAAACAATATCAAACTTAAATGACCTCAAACCTTCTCCATCTGGGCTTTCTGCCGTAGAACAGATAGTTGTTTTAAACAATAGGGCAGTTTCAAAATTATTTATTCAATGGCAGCCTGTTTCGGGTGTTACTGAATACATGGTTCAATATAGATTTAACAATGAGAACTTTGTATCAGAGCGTATATCAAGACCAGATTTTACTATTTTTGAATCAGAAAAAGGAACTTATGATATTAGGGTTTTTAGTTATAACGCTACAAAAAAACCTAGTGCAGTACCCAGTGAAACAACTGCTATTACTCAAGGTAAAACAGCATTACCAGCAGATGTCCAAAATGTACGTATAGAACCATTATCAGATCAGTTTGTAAGACTACGTTTTGACCAAGCAACAGATGTTGACGTTTTGCATGGTGGAAACGTGGTAATCCGTAGTTCAAACCTTACAACTGGATCAACTTTTACTAATTCTGTTGACGTTTTGCCAGCACTTTCTGGAAATGTCAGCGAGTCGATTGTTCCTAATATTGTAAACGGAACATATCATTTAAAATTCAAAGATGATGGGGGACGCTTAAGTGCTGGTGATGCCTCTGTCACAATGATTCAAACAGTACCTGATGCTTTTCCAAAACTTACTGTTTTAGAAGATAGAGAAGATACTGACTCACCACCTTTTGCTGGAACTAAAGTAGATTGTTTTTTTAGTGATGATGTAAATGGTCTTGTTCTTGGTTCACTTGTAACACTGGATGATGAATCAGACTTTGATACTATTGCAGATTTTGATTTCATTGGTGCTGTAGATATAACAGGTGGCTCTTATGAATTTGCAAATACTTTGGATTTAGGTGGTAAGCAACCATTAAGATTACGCAGACATTTTGTAACGCAAGGTTTTTACCCTAATGATTTAATTGATAGAAGAACAGGAAATATTGATACTTGGACAGATTTCGATGCAGCCACCGCATTTAATGTCGGTGCTTCTCTTCTCGTGGCGACCACAGATTTAGACCCTGATTTATCAGTTTCAGCCACCTATGAACAAAGTGGTACAACCATAACAATTACAAAAACCTCGCATGGATATTCCGTTGGAGATTTTGTTGTTATAGATTTTACTGCTGGTTCTGCCACTGACGGAAATTATCAAATCGTATCTGTTCCTAGTTCAGCAACATTTACAGTTACTTCTGCTTCAAGTGCAACCATATCAAGTGGAACATCTTGTACTTATGGAGCAAATTTTAGTCAATTTAATCCTTTTGTAAACGGCACTTATGTTGCTAGAGGTTTTAAATTTAGATGTGAAATGGATTCAGACGACCCAGCACAATCAATAGAAATAGATCAGCTTGGATATACTGCAGAGCTAGAAAGCAGAACAGAAACAAGTCTTACTAATGCAGGGGCATCTGCTGGTGGATTTATTGCATCTGGTACTTCTACAAAGTCTGTTACATTTACAAATAGTTTTTTCACAGGTCAATCTGGTACTAGCATTGCAGCAAACTCTGTTTTGCCATCAATCGGTATAACAATAGAAAATGCACAGGTAGGTGACTTTTTTGCTTTGTCAAATATCACTGGTAGTGGATTCGATATAGATGTTAAAGACTCAGGCGGTAATAATGTAAATAGAAATTTTAAATATGCTGCAACAGGATTTGGACGTGGTAGTTAAAAAAACTAGATTAGGATATACTAAGATAAAAAAATTAGGTTAGACAATGGCTCAACATGATTACGTTATAGATAACTCCACTGGAGCTAACGTCAGGGCTGATATAAATAACGCATTGTTAGCAATATCTTCAAATAATTCTGGATCATCAGCACCATCTACAAACTACGCTAGTCAATTTTTTGCTAATACAAATACAAGTATTATGCAGCTTAGAAATACTTCTAACAATGCTCATATTAATTTATTTACCCTTGCAGGTGGACCAGCGTTTGCTGTAGACGGAACAATAAACAGTCTTAATATTGGTAAAGGTGCAAACTCTGTTTCAGGAAACACTGCTTTTGGAGAAAGTGCCTTAGATGACGGCTCTTTATCTGGCTCAGATAACACAGCTATAGGTTCTCTTGCTTTAACAAATCATACCAGTGGTCAATATAGTGTTGCTGTTGGGCGAAAAGCTCTTGAAGACAGTACTACTGGGTCTGAGAACACAGCCGTTGGAGCTTTTTCTTTGCGAGATAACACGACAGGATCAAGTAATACTGCTTTGGGTGCTTCTGCTTTAGACGCTAATACAACTGCAAGTAATAATACTGCCATAGGAAAAAGTGCTTTACAAACAAACACAACTGGAGCAAGTAACACTGCTCTTGGATTTAAGGCACTGCAAGCTAATACTACTGCAAGTAATAACGTTGCTATAGGTAAAGATGCTTTAATAACAAACACAACTGGAGGCAACAATGTTGCTGTAGGTCATAACGCTTTAGATGGTAATACTACTGCTAGTAATAATGTTGCGGTAGGTAAAGACTCTTTAATTGTGAACACGACTGGAGCAAACAACGTAGCCGTGGGAGCTTTTGCGTTAGATGCAAATACTACTGCAAGTTCTAATGTTGCTGTTGGTTATAACTCATTAACAGCGAACACAACTGGAACGTCAAATACCGCAGTAGGGGAAAGTGCTTTAGATGCAAATACGACTGCCAATAATAACACTGCTATTGGTAGTTCTGCTTTAACAGAAAACACAACTGGATCACTTAATACTGCCATTGGTCGTAATGTATTAGCAGCAAATACAACTGGTGAAGAAAACACCGCTGCGGGAGTTAGTGCTTTAGCTTCAAATACGACTGGAAATAATAACACTGCTTTTGGTAGAGATGCTCTTTTTGGTAATACTACAGCCAGTAATAATACTGCGGTAGGAAAAAGTGCTTTAGAAGCAAACACAACTGGAGTTCAGAATAGTGTTTTAGGAAGCACTGCTTTGGATGCAAATACCACAGGTGCTGGTAATGTCGCTGTTGGTTTTGATGCTCTTGGTGCTAACACAACTGCAAGTTTTAATACTGCTCTTGGTTATGAGGCAATGGATACGAATACCACAGGTAGTAACAATGTTGCTATAGGTAAAGGTGCATTAGATAGTAACACAAGCGCAGATAACAATACTGCTGTCGGATATCATTCTTTATTATCAAATTCGACAGGAATAGATAATGTGGCTGTGGGGTCTGGGGCTTTAGATGCAAATACTACTGCAAATGAAAATGTGGCAGTAGGAAGAAATGCTTTGACAGACAATACTACTGGTTATGCAAATACAGCCGTTGGCAGAATGGCATTAGGAAATAATACAACGGCAATAGGTAATACAGGGTTAGGTACTGATGCACTATTTACTAATACAACTGGTGCATCTAACACAGCCGTTGGGCGACTGGCAATGTTTGCAAACACAACTGGAGAAGATAATACTGCCGTGGGCGTTAATTGTCTAGATGCAAACACAACGGGACTTAGAAATACTGCTATTGGACAGAATAGTCTTACTGCAAACACGACTGCAAATAATAACACTGCTTTAGGACAAGGTTCAATGTTTGTGAATACCACTGGAACAGAAAATACAGCAGTGGGTAAAAGTTCTTTAGATGCAAACACTACAGGTGATAACAATACGGCTGTTGGTAAAGATGCTTTAGGTGCAAACACAACGGCTAGTAACAACACTGCGGTTGGCTATGAAGCACTTGATGCAAACACAACTGCGGATAATAATACAGCAGTGGGATATGCTGCGTTAGGAGCAAATACAACTGGAACTATAAACGTTGCCGTAGGTGCTTTTGCTTTAGATGCTGCTACCACAGCAGATGCAAATACTGCTGTAGGCACATATGCATTGTCCACCAATACTACAGGTGCAGAAAATGTTGCCATAGGAAGACAATCATTATTGTCAAACACGACTGCGAATGACAACATATCTATAGGTGTAAATGCAATGTATGCTAACACCACAGGAAAACGTAATGTTGCTGTGGGTAGTGGTTCATTAGGAGCAAATACTACGGCTGATAATAATTGTGCATATGGTTATCTTTCTTTAAATGACAACACAACTGGAACACAAAATACTGCTGTAGGTTCTTCTTGTTTAACTAATAACACAACTGGACAACAAAATACAGCCGTTGGTGAAAGTGCTGGGCATAATGTCACAACAGGTGATAATAATTTGTTACTTGGTCTTAATGCTGGAAACAGTGCTTCACCATCTGGAAATATAACAACAGGCTCAAATAATGTAGTACTTGGAAACAATAGTATTACTAATTTATTTTGTGCTGATACCTCTATTTCTTCCTCAGACTCCAGAGATAAAACAGATATTGAAACCTTTAATATTGGTTTAGCTTGGATTAATGCATTAAGACCTGTAACTTATAGATGGGATAGAAGAACATGGTATGGAACTGATGCAGAACCTTATGGCACACCTGATGGCTCAAAGAAAAGAACTAAATTACATATTGGCTTTTTAGCACAAGAAGCATTAGAAGTAGAAAAAGCGAATGGTTATGGTTCTTCAAATGACAATTCTTTGGTTTGTAATCTAACTGAAGATGGAATGTCTTATGGCATGAAGTATGAAAGACTTGTACCAATACTTGTAAATGCTATAAAAGAATTATCAACTAGAGTCACAGCCCTCGAAGCAGGGTAAACTTAAAGTAACCTAATTTTTTATTATGGAAGAAAGAACCGCAGATGAAATTGCAGCAATTTTTTCTGCTGCTGGTGATAGCGTAACTGTAATCGGTACGGCTCAAGGATCAGAAGAGACTGATACTGATTTCAAAGCTAAAATCAAACGTAACGTAGAGCATCTTGAAATTATCAAAGCCTACAAAAAACTAGATGAAACAACCTCTATATGGACATCAGAAGATTTTACCGCTATTGACGCAGCCATCACTGCTGGCAAAAAACTCTACTAAATTATGAATTTACAAGAAAAATTGCAGCAGTTTGCACAGCAAAGAGAACAATTATGGATTGCTTTGCATGAAACTAACGGAGCGATGAAGCTTTTGGAACAGCAGATTCTTGAGACTCAAACTGCACCCGAATCAAACCAGCCATTAGATACAAAGGCATTAGGCCAAGAATTAGAAAAAATGTCATCAAAGTCAAAGGCGTAGCCAACTTAATTAAAATTTCTTTCAGCATTATGTTTCAAAAAATTTGTCAGATAGCTTCATTGTTGTCTTTATTTCTTACCTTGTCAATGTTGGGCGGTTCGTACTACGCTTACCGCTTTGTTACCTCTGAACAGTTTAAAGCCAGAGTAATGAATGAGGTTCTAGATAACGTACAGGGAATGATGCCAAAAGTATTGGATAATGCGTTGCCAGACATGACAGGTGGTACTATCCCAGAGTTTATACCACCAGCACCAACCAGATAAATGGAGATACCAGAAATAGGTATCAGACAAATTAATATTCCAGAGGTCTATATTCCTGAAACATATCAGCCAAACCCTAATTTACCTGTAATAACAAATTTAGAAATAAATACAGTTGGCTGTACCTATCAGCATAGAGATATTAAAAATACTGGTAATACACAACTCTTACTTGATGACCCTAATGGGGTATTTACTGATTGCGATTCTGTTTTTCCTAGTTTTTTCCCTATGGACTACAGACCAGATCAGTTAGTAATTACTGAAGATTTGCCAATATCCAACGATACACCACCGATGCCAGAAACTGACTTACCAGAAACAAAAGCACCAGAGAATAAAAAAGAAGAATTAGTAATCCCAGAATGTCCTAGTAGGAAAGAGCAGAAAATCGGAGATTACAGAAACTCAAAACGCATTGAAAAAGTTGTTGGTCATAAGTTATCCTCAGACAAAACAGAATGCATTACTCTTTATGAGGACGTACCATTTCGAGAAACATTTATTGGTACGCCTGAAGTACTTATTTCTACTGCTGCTATTGGTCTGGTTGCTGGTGGGTCTGCGGCTCTTGTCCCTGTAATACAAGGAATTGCTAAAAGTGGTATAAAACAAATAAGTAAAAGATTGACCAAGAAAAAAGATTAGGTAGAATGAAAGTCCCTAAAGCAGCAATAGACTGACCCGTTGAGTTGCATTAGGGTGTCATTTTCAAAGGTACAAACATATAGGCAAGTTATTTCAAGGCCATCACAGGGCAATCTGAGAGGAGTAAATTAGTCATTTAGCTTGATTTTGTGGGTATGTGGCAAAACTTGGTTAGGTTGGGCTATTAATTTAATGCCATCACAGTTTACTTGGTACTTGTCTACAAACACTACTCCGAGTCTCGCTTGTTCTCCACAGATTTTAAGTCTGTACAATTCCATTTCCATTTTAGTTTTTGATATTAATAATTCTTGAGCCTCAATATTTACCCTCGCAGCTTTTTGGCATAGCTCACCACCTTTGCCTAAAGGAATATTAAATTGCATAGAAATACCATAATTTAGGTTGTAATTATCTTTTTCAAATCTTGGTGTTTCTTGTATATATTTTATAGCGCCTGTGTCCTCGTCATAGATGTTTTGTTTGGTAACTGTTTCGATAGGTCGATTAAATGACCATGCATCTGTTAAATATGGTGTGATAGTTAAGCTAGGCGAGGTGCAAACAATCCCCTGAGAATATCTATTTTGTGGTAAAGAAGATGGAGTTATCATAGTTGCATTATTATTGACGACACCTTGAGCATTGCTGCTAGGACTAGCTACTGTTGTATTGGCTAAAACTTTTACAGGACTAAATAAAAATATTATTGTCCAAAGACAGAGGTAGTTTCTGTGGTAGTTGTAGTTGTTATTGTTCTGTTTATTGTGGTCACGTTTGAAAGACCAGCACCTTGAAGCGACTCCACTAAAGAAAAGCTTTGTCCAGCGTTTACTATTTTCCATCTAGGCACATCTTCAAGCGTTGGACTTGTCCAGCTGAACTGAACACCATTAAGAGTTTGAGTTGTTCCAGAAGTCGTTGCAGGGTTAATGTAACCATTAAGGTCTGCTGATTCAATATTATGTCCAGACGCTGAATACGAAAAACCAGAATTATACTGGTGGCTGGTAATAGTTTCATTAATAACACTTTGCGAGGTTGAACTCATCGTGGAACTACCACTTCTAAACTGTGGCACCACTGGGGTAGCAAGAGTTCTTACAGGTAATATTAATAAAACTAGCAGCCAAAGTCTAGTCAATTTCGATTTGAACAGTAGTAGAAGCAATACAACTTGTACCAGAGCCACCAGCTGTACAAGTATGGATTCCTGAAGATAACGAAGTAAGAGCTAAATTACCAGCTGTGCCACCTGAAATTACTGTTGTTTGACCTCCTAACACTGGAAGAGTTGCTATACCGCTACTTGGAGTTATTGCTGATTGTGTTACGTCTCCAGCTTGGTAGCTTTCACTAAGAGAGAACGCTGATCCAGCAGTTGTTACTGTCTTATTTGTATTAACTAAAGCTGGTACACCATTACTCAAACTTCCTAAGTTCAGGCCTCCAATCGCATTTGTAACTACACTATCTCCAGTTCCTGTAGATGTCGTTACATTATTTCCGCTAATGCTGTATGTGCTAGGAGCTGCATTTGTTATAACGTATGGAGAGTCTATTGATATTTGTGCAGAGGTTACATACTTTGCCGTTATTTCAGCAAAGGCACTAGACGGAGAAAGAAAAAGTATAAAAGGCAGTAATTTTTTCATTTGATTCCTACATTAGTGTCTTTATTATCTACTATCTTAGCAGTATTATTTGGTTTCTTTTTGTTCACACTTATACCATAAGAGCCTAAAACGCCACTGGTCAAGCCAGCTAAAAAAGCGCCATCATTCCTAATTTTATCCATATACCCTAAAGTCATCATTGCTAAAGACCAACATAAAATCATAAAGCGTACAGCGTGACCAAAAATTTCACCCCAATCCGTACCCTCTTTTTCTTCTTGTTCTTCTGCCATAAAAATTACAACTCTTGTTTAATACTAGCAATCTAGCTATGTTTGGAAAGTAACACAAGATTATTATGCTCAGAATCCTAAAACCTATTCTTATGACATTCGTAAAAACGAATGCAGTAAAAAAATTAATTATTGATCTTTTAAAAGCATTAGCTAAGACCACAGACAATACAATAGACGATCAGATCGTTGATTATGTATCAGTTCATCTATGGCCAGAGGTTAAGTGAAAAGTATTATAAATATCCTTACAAAAAGACCAAGTCTAGAATCTGAGTTTGCTGTAGAAACTTCTATTGCGAATCTTTATAAATTTAAAGATATAAACGAACTAAGAGAAATAGCAATTCAACTAGCAAGAGCAAATCATAAACAATCACATTTTATTGCTAATGCACTTGAAATAATGTGTACGCAACAAGAAATGCTAAATTTTCAAGAAAC
>VTLG01011681.1_pt1 | contig 15633 bp, 19 predicted proteins | sample 4694571 | NCBI WGS metagenome assembly VTLG01 (sample SAMN12604809, study PRJNA352737) | marine metagenome | biome: ENVO:00000447; feature: ENVO:00000209|ENVO:00000569|ENVO:01000036; material: ENVO:00002151; isolation source: viral sequences binned using virsorter ...
ATCGCCATCATTATCTAGTTTTAACTGATCTCCATTATCTCCAACGATATGAAGTTTATTATCCGGATAAGCCGTACCTAACCCAAGGCTACCAGTAATATAAGAATCCCCATCTGAATGTAATTGTATGGTTTGCGTTCCTCCATTTTTATAAGCTCGTATTAGAGCATCGTTAGAACTTTGACGTACATTAAATAAAGCATCATTAGAACTATGAACTAAATTTAAAACATTAGTTCCGTCACCCGTAGACTTTACAGCAAGATTTCCGTCTGGAACCATGTTTACCCCCACGCCCCATAAACCATTATCCTGTATAACGCCGGAAGTTAAAGTATCCTCATCAGACCAACGAGCTACATAGTTTGCAACGCCGGAACCCCCCACGCCCGAAAGAACTGATTCGATACTTTTCCAATTAACACCAGTCATCCCCTCGTTAGTGAGAACCATACCTCCATTACCTACGGAGTTGTTAGAATCATAAATGATTCCACTCATGGCAATGGTATTAACCGAGAGCTTACTGCCATCAAAAGTTAAGTTAGCATTCCCGCCGAAAGCTCCTGCATTATTATATTGAACTTGAGTATTAGATCCTCCCGGAGATCCTCCTCCACCTCCTCCACCTGCAAGCGCTGTCCATTGAGAAGTCCCCCCTACTGTCCTCTTTACAAACTGTGTTAAATTACCCGTGTCTATAAGATACCCACCGTCAAGAACTCCTGTTGGCTTGGTTTCTCCAGCCGCTATTGTAAATCTATCGCCTGCGTATCTTGTGATTGCCATAATTATGAAAAACTAAAAGTTGTTCCGTAGAATGCTCCACTATTAAATAACCCGTCATTAGTATTATAATAAATACTAATAGTATGAGCTCCTGCCCCTAAACTTATCGACCCTGTAAATCGGGCCGCTTCTCTCACGTATTCTGTTCTTTGATTTTGATCAACTATATTGGTATAAGGTAATCCTCCATTGCCGTTATTTAGATTAGTGCTAAGATTATCCCTGTTTCCATTTGGCGAATAGGAAGGAGGTGTCCGAGTTCCACCTATGTTAAAAAATTTACAATGATTCATATCCCATGGCCTCTCGTCATCATCTTCTGGAGCGTATCCCCTACAAATTAAAGTGCTGTCGACATATAATTGCAGCCTATCGAAAGCTAAAGTATTTCCATCATAACGCTCCCCTAAACCCGAGGCTAATACTTGCATGGTGGCCGAAGAATCCAAAGTAAAAGTTCCTATAGCTCTTCCGCTTTGAATAAATTGATTATACTTTTGCCTTGATAAAGTCTCACTCCAGCCAAGGTAATCTAGAGTGTCCAAGTCTGCTTCAAAAAACAAATTTAATTTTCTTCCTTCGTCTTCTTGTATCCATGGATCAGCTCTATGATAACGAGACAACGTATTATATTGAGTATTTCCATCTAGGTACCAACCATAATACGGCGTATCAGTTAAATCATCTGATTGAGTTTCATCATCATAAGCGGGGTAAAAATCTTGATTTGGGGGAACATCATCGAAAGGAAAAGTGCGAAGCGTACTTGCGTTTCCATCTTCTACGTCCTCCGCAGTGATCTCACCATAATATAAATTTTTTGACCAACTTATTACAGTCTCTTCGACAGGAATCAAAACTCGATCTTTACTCGAATTCTTCCAAAAGGCTGTTGGAAAATTTACTCCCATTAGTAATCATACCCTGTTACAGCTGACGCAAAGATTTTTTCATTCATGACTACAAAAGTATAAACGTTAGTTCTAGCTCCACTTACTCCCGGGCATCCGGCAGAAGAAACATGAGGATCCAGTGTTTTGTTAAGATCACTCCATAAAACTCTATCAGTCGCGACGCCTGACTTAAAATCAACTGTTCTAAGATTATTAAAATTACCTTGAGTGTTTTCTACATACATCGTCAAAGTTTGACCCGGGGCCGGAGTCCCTGCCGTAAATGTAAAAACTGTATTGACGCCTATCTGTTGGTATTGTATGTTGCCATCTGTCCAATCAACATTTATAGCTCCAGCAGCTGACGAAGCTCCAATATCTGTTACTGTATGAGAAGAAGCTCCTTCAATTTTAAGCGCCGATCCCGTAACAGTTCCTACAAAATTAGCCGATCTAGCATTAAGGTCACCGCTAATAATCGAAAGGTCTTCGGCTCCTATTTGTATAGTTGGAGAATCTAATTTTATTTTAACATTATGAATCACTTCAAGTTCATTGGCATCGCATCCAATATTTCCTCCACCATCTTGAAAACTAATAAGAGGACCTACGGCTTGAATACTATTGTCCTGCATGTCTAAGGGCTGGGTAGCTTTATGATCTCCAAGATCATCGCCCCCCACTGGCGCTGCTATTCCACTACCCGTAGTAAGGAGCCCATCACTTCTTCGTACCATCAAGTAACCATAATTATATCCATCTGCCGCGGAGGAAGTATCATTCCATGTTTGAGTGCCCACTCCTACAGCGGCATTATTGAAATATATCGCCTTGCCTTGCCCTGACAAATTCATGGCCGGAAAACCTCCCCCTGCACTATCTCCCGTAAATATATAAGAAGCGATTTGATTAGTGGTTAATTTTTTAGTTTGCCAAGGCCCCAAAGCGCTTCCCGCACCGACAGGGTAAAGATAAGTACCGCTTACCGTTTCATTTCCCGGAATAGCGTCTAATTGAGATATTTTTTTGTTAGCCATTTTTCCTTAAACCTTATTATAATTATACACTTTTTAATAGAGTGGAATAAGATTTGTTACTAATAACTCATCTGTTTCCTGTTTCAAATAATAACTGTCGTCATCTCCTCCCTCTAAAAGAACAAAATCTTCTACTTTCTCCGCTCCTAAAACCCCACTAATAAAAAGACCCTCACTAAACCCTACATCGGAGTCGCTTATAGCTCTGTCAGGATCAGGGTAAGACTCTACCGAAAAAGAGGCCGAAAAAGTCTTATTCTGCCCAATGGAGGTATCGTAATTAAAGCTTTCTAATTTAGCCTTTAAAAAAGTATACCTTAAAGCTTCAACTTCCGTGTTTATAGGGATAGTCCCCGCATTTATTGGCGGAGTAGTTCGTTTTTCGCAGGAGCTAGGATTTACCTTTATCGTAAAAGTATATCCACTATTTATAGAAATTAAGTCAACTAGAGATCCGCTACTTCCCGATTCTATCAATCCATCTAGCGAAAGATTTGCCATGACCGGGCCTGTTATTAGATTATCTACTGGAAATTTATAACCAAGATTAGTTAGTTGGTCTCGATTTAGATCTAGTGATATACGATATCCTTGAATATGTAATTTATTAAAATCTACCCCCAAGCCAGAAAAGGAATCCGTGCTTAACGTTATGTCTCCGGGCTCTAAAGCCGGATAGCCTTCTTCAGATAGAATACGAGGAATAACTACATCTTTAACAGGACTAACTTGTCCGCTTTTCATTTCTATTCCCGGTGCCTGAAAGCCGCTTCCGCTCATGTCAAAAGAGGTATTGTAGGCTGTATAAGAAACTGACGCAGAGGCAACTCTTCCAATTGAAGCCTGAGTAGTATAATTATTTAAATAACAGTTTCCAAAGGAGATGACATGATAATTTGGAGCACTAGGGTCTATAGATTGGTAAGTATCAGGATTTAAAAAATCTTCTTTAAAATAAAATTTATTTATATTTTGAGCGTCTTGATTTACCGCTACGTAAATGTTTTTACAGTCTCGATAGTCATTAACAGGAAAATCTTCCCAGACTCGCTGAGAGGTTTTAGATTTATCTTCTTGAAAAAACCCTGTTAGTAAAGATACTCCTGTATTATTGGTATAATAAGATTCCCCACTAAAAGGGTAATTATAAAGAGGATAATTTACATTTAATCCTAGTCTAGCTTCGTTTTTAGTTCCACATAAAAGATAATCAAAATTTAAATCTACTGTTGGATAATTTATAATTGGCCTATCAACTATTCTCCTTTGATTTAATTGTAAGATGTTTGTATGGGGAACATTTATGGTATAAGAAACGGACTGAACCCTGTCTATAGGATTAAGGCGGTTTATTTTTTTTACTAAAGAAGTGTGGTCATTGATAGGAACTCCGCCTTTGTAATCGAAAAAGTTATAACCGCTTTCCGGTGCAGGTCCTACAAACAAGGCCTGACAGTTGTAAATTACAGTGGGCCTTGACATTACTTATCTCCTTCATAAATACTCGCATATAAAATTCCAGCTAAAAAGTCATCAACCTGATGCTCTAATGCAACATCTTGAATCTTTTTTACTCTATCATGGTTTCTATCAGTAGGCTCAGCTGCATATCTACCAGCTTTTGCCAGCCAACTTTCGGGTTCTTCGTTTGCTATAACTATATTAGTTATCTCTTTGGCGACCTCTTTTTGCTGTTTACTTAATCTTTTGCGGCTATGTAATTGACGCAAGGACGACTCGACTTCTAAATTTAACTTATCAGAAAGGTTTAAATTTTCCTGTATTTTTGATAGGCTAAAATTAACTGAAGCTTTAGTGCCTACGGGAGTCTTGGTGTCCGTTTCCTTTGGTTTGTTAGTGCCTGTAGGCCTTCCTGTCATTTGAGCGCTTTTAGCTCCACCTATTACCGGCTCATAAAGACCCTCGCTTCTTAAATCTTTATATTTTCTTTGAGACTCGACTGATTCTTCTGGAGTAGGAAATCTTCCAGATTCTATCGCTTGCATCCCTTCTTCAGCCGTTAATACTCCCAGCTCTATTAATCTGCTATAAATACGAGAATAAACCGAAGTATCTCTCAAATCGACATCTTCAAAATGAGCCATTGGATAATTTTTAAATCCGAGCTCTTTCGAAATGCGCCTAATTTCGGGCATTAAAAAGTTTTCCAGAAAAACTCGACGACCTTGCTTTAGCCTTTCCATGAAGACTTGAACTTTAATACTAGAATTAGCAAATTTTTCATCACTGAGTAATATATTGTTAAGACCCATTTGGATATCTTGATTGACTACGTCATATTTTTTAGGGTCAAGAATATTCCCAATATCTGGAATGACAAATTTAGCATCTGTGGTATAATCTGAAATTAAAACACGTCCTACGGACTCATTCTCGAAAAGCTTTTGCATCGCCATCAAGTTTTTCTGATTCACTCCTCCATCTTCTGGCTTTGCCCCCATTGTAACTAATAGAATGGCTTGGTTGGTAGTTCTAGCTACCGCCATGTCCATTTGTTTCATCTCCTGCTTCCAGTTAATATCCTCCAAAACTGGATAGCCCATAGGAACTGCAAAAGGTTCGTAATCTTGCTTTTTGTAGAAAACAGCCACTAACTTATCCGTATCTAAGGGAATAGTAACCGCTGCCATTCCTACATTTTTAGTATCTTCAATTAGCTTCTTAGTCTGCTCCGGAAGATTATCAAATACCTCTCTATCTTCTTCTGTCTGTGGATGTCTTAATCTTTGCAGCTCATAGTCTGTTACAACCTTATAGTAAACTCCAGTACTGAAAGAGATGCTCCCTTGCAGCTGTATATCTGAAGGATTAAGTATTATGTATTTAGATGGTATTTCTAGGTCTTCTGAAGCTTGAGATATTCCGAAAGTCTGATTTATCTTAAAGACATCAGATTTCTCCATTTTTGCGTTAAAACGATAAACGAAAACATTTCCTGATCTATAATACTCCCTAAAAAAACGACTCTGCAAATCATCTATGTTTATTTTTTTAAAAAGGGTATGAAAGAAATCTCGAGACTTTTTGCTTCCCCCGGTATAATAGAGGTCGCTAATCGAGAACTCCGTCATTAAATCTATAGTATTTCTAAAAACTGAAAAATTGTAATAGGCCTTTTGGCATAAAATTATAGTATCCCTAACATCTATATTGGAGTTATTAGCTACTCCGTGAGAATACTTGAATGGAATCATTCCATTTTCAATATTCCTAAAGCGGTCTGTCCGCGGTATGTCGGCCGCAACGTTTCGCCGAGTACGAGTTTGCGTAGCAACCGCTTCATGCATAGCCATGAGTGGTTCCGCACCTTGTTCCGTTTTCTTTCTTACCGCCATGATTTACTTTAATTTTACACTTAGCCCAGCATTCTGGGAGCAAATGTGTTATTAATTTGCACCCCTTGGCTATTTTTAAAGTCATTATAGCACTTAAGAGCCCAGTTACCTAACATTAAAGTTGTATAATTATCTTTTCTAGCCCTATTAGCTGAAGTGCTTCTTCTTAAGTGTTGAGGAAGGTCAAAGCTTTGAAGTCCTTTCGCGGTAGTTTTCACCTCAACCAAGGCGCATTGCTTTTTAGTTTGATAAATCATATCATCTTGAAACTCTATAAAGTCCCCTTTGCTTTCATGAGGAATTAGTTTAAGGGGAACCGCTTGAGCAGAAACTTTTTGAAAAAAGCTCCCGCAAGCAGCTGTCCTAGAAGCAAACCATATTCTTTTATGATCGATAGAAGCTTGTAGATATTCATTAGCTTCTCTCAGAAAAGTACTGGAAAAGAGTTGCTTGAAGCAAATTGTCCCGTCTTTTTTGTTATACTGAGTTTTGGCGTTTCTTAAAACTTTATCGTAATCGTGACCTTGTTTGTCACTATTAAAATCAAAAAACTTAAGCTCTTTTCGTGCATTACGAAATAACTCAGACTCGTTTGCGCTATCTATGAACTGATATCCCGCATTATCAATTATAAGTAAAACAATATTAAAAGAAGTAACTAAGTAATGAAGATATTTAATATGGTCTTTTAAGTCGCCTCCCGCTACGGCGTAGCTATGAACTAATGTAGAATGATTATCTTTTTCTTCATCAATCTCTAGCAACGACATCGCAAAGTAATCTGAACTTGGGCTATTACTAAAGCTGGGGTCGATAGCTAAAATATAGTCTTTGTCTTTCTCCCCTTTTATTAATGAGTGCTGTTTTTCTCCGTCGGGCAATGTGCATAAATGCATTTTTTTTGCACTAAAGTAGCTATCACTACCATCTGTAAATTGAGCGCAATACTCCCTTTGAAAAGATGAGTTTGAAGATCCTCCCGCTTGAGCTTCCTCTATAACAGTATTGTCGATCATGTCGGAAGGAATAGAATCAAAAGCCATTTGGGAAATAAAATAACTTGATTGTTGAATTTCGTCAGAATAAATATTCCCCATCCACTCTTTGTAAGTTTTATAGAGATTTTCAAAACTAAAACTAGCAGAAGATAAAGCTATCATTTTAGAGTTGTTCCCAAACACTATACGATCTTCCTCCTTCATTTCCCCTTTGGCAATAAGGGCATCCTCCATTTCCCTTATTTTAATTCTTTCCGCCATATCTTGTGGAGCCACCAAAAATGGCATCAATACAGTTTTGATGGTATCTTCGGGTAATAACAAAAACTCATCCAGTAGTAATATATTAGCGCGAAAACCACGAATCTTTTCTCCGCTTAATGGTATAGCGGTTATTGTTCCTTCATTTATTTTCCATTCGAATTGATCGTTACGTTTTGATTTAGCTCCAAAAGCATGAGCCAACATTTGAGCTTCTTTGGACTCTACGATTTTTTCCAAATTGTTAAATATGAATCTAGCGGTACGAAAAGTAGGTCCAGCAATAAGAATCTTAGTACGTGGTTCAAAAACGCATTGAAGAAAACAATATACTGCGGCGATAAAGCTTTTACCACAACCACGACCCCAAACGCACATACTGAAATTCCGATTGAAGAATGCCTTTAAAGTAATTTCTTGATACAGGGCTAATTTTATACCAGAAAGAAGCTCTGTAGTAAACCCCAAGTTAGATCTCATGAATTTAGCTAAACTTATTTTAGCCTGACGATCAGGAAGTTCCCCTTTTAAATTAAGAAACTCCTCATTTAAATTAGGGATAGGTTTTTTATATTTTTCAGGACAATACCACATTTATAATAATTTTAAATCATACGCCAACTGTAAGTCATATCTTTCTTTCAAGGCTCCGGAAAGTAAAAGTTTTTTTACTATTCTTACGCACTCGCCCCTTCCATTCACGAAAAGGAATTGTATATGAGAAAACTCTTGGATTAGATCTCTGACGTTATGAAAAATAAAATCAGGAGTAACTCTTGTATTTTTTTTATAAACATGCTTAAGACGATTAAAAGCTAAACAATCAGAAAGATTCCTCTCCACTAAGATTACCATATAAGCCTTCTGCTCTGCAGCTCTGTTAATCTCATTTTTAAACCTTTCTAGACCCGAGCTTAGAGTCCCTATTAAATCTGGAACCGACTTTCTTTCTATATAAGTATTGCGGGTCTTTTTTTTATCATTCAAGCAGTAGTCTCCAAACTTTAAGCCTTTAACTTCGGTGGGAAAATCATTTATGCGTAAAGGATTTTGTTCTCGCGAATCAATATAAATAAGATGGTCTTTATTAAAAGTTTCTCGGTAATTTTTTTTAGTAGGGATTTTTTTAAATTTGTTTTTATATCCTATCTCTTCACATAATTCATAATAACTCCCAAACAACTCTTCGTAAAAATGGATGGGAGGGATAGGCAAAGTTCTTAGCTCTACTTCTGTAGGAGTGTAAATTAATTTTTTTTCCTCTCTTCTTTTGATTAAAAGATTTCGACAATATTCTTTAGCTTCGGAAGAGGAGATTTTTTTTAACCAGCTTTTTAAATTTCTTTTATTATTAAAGTCTGATGAAAAATACTGCTCTTTATTTTTAAACTTAATTAATTCTCCGGTATGTTTATCGTAACGAGGATAATATTTATGATAATAATCTTTAATAGATAATTTATGAGCTTTGAGATGAAGGTGCAGTCCCTTATCTTTTGAAAATTCTTTTTTGCAGCATGCGCATTTAACCATTTAGAACCTCTTCTTCACTTATACCCATAATACGCGATTTAATATCCTCCATGGAGGACAATCTTTCTATCTCTGATGAGACATTTTTTTTGCGTATCTCAGCTATCTTAATCATTTTATTCCTCGATTCTTCATCTTTCCAAAGTTCTACAAGGTTTAAAATAGAAGCGGATTCTTGAAGTACCTTACTTAATCTCTGGCTTCTTTTTTCTTTTAGTTCGTTGAGGAGTTTAGTCTGTCGGTTAACGCATTGATTGTATTCTGTTTGAGCGGTATTAATAGCTTCCACTAGACTCATTGCCATACGACGTCCCTCTGTGTCTTCAGCGTTTTGGTCTAATAAAGTCTGCAGCCTCTCAACCCTTCGTTGAATATTTGAAGCAATAACTACTTCAGCAGAAAGCACGATATATTGGTCGACTTCCTCTTGAGAGAGGTCTGATTTATCCCAAGTGTATCGTACGAAACTGCTTTCGAAAAGTTCTCTATCGGTTTCTATCGCATAGGTGCTTATTTGATGTAGAAATCTAAACGTATGCATATAAGCAATCAAAGTGCTCATATTCTTTTTTATCTTCGGAGTTATTTTGTCTTTATCTATTCCGTTATGTACATATTTATTAACTCTTACTACTGCACGTGATTCCGACTTGGGAGGAGAATATCCTCCTTCTACTGGAACGTCTTCACTGTTCTCTGAATATTTTATTTGATTGGGTAAAGTGCTAATGAATTCCGTTAATACTTTATATCTTAAGTCAAGAGCAGAAATTTTATCATCTTCAAAAATAAACCGTGCCATGTCCATTGGTTTCATCGCACTGCAATTATTCGTTATAAATTCTTTCTGATCTTCGTTTAGTTCTACTTTTTCTTTTGGATAATACTTATTCGTGACTTTTGCCTTTAAACTTTTCTCAGCTAAAAATTTTTTTACAGCTCTCCCGTACTTAGATCTTCCGTCTTTCATGTCTTCAGGAATATCCGGAAACACCAAAGCTATAAGCTCTTTTACATAAGGAGGGTCATCTGGCCTCTTATTCCACTCCTCCAGTATTGCCAATTGTTGATCCTCATTTAAATTTACATTGTTGGCGCTCATAATATTTCAATTTCTCCTTCTGATATAATCCTCTTAACTTTTATCATTATAGACTTTTTAACATTCTTAATTTGTTTATATCCCGGAACTCTATTTTTTTCATTAGTCCTGTATCCCATTAAATTTGCCGCTTTTTCCTCAGACAAATTATCTATATATAAAGCTTTGTAGATCTTCCATTCCGCTGGTTTTAAAACTTCTTTCATTTTATTATTAAGTTTTACCATTAAGGATAAAACGTCTACATTAGTATATTCGGCAGAATTAATTTCCGAAGAATGGTCGTGAATGGAAAGAGGAAGTTTAGCTTCATAAGCTTGTTTTTTAGTCTTTACCCAATTTGCGAAGAGGGGGCACGATTCGCATTGTTTACCGTAAATGTAACACAAATCTCCTGATTCAGCTGCCGCACACTTCAAACAAGGCCTGCAATAATTTCCATAATTATTTCTTATTAAATTCTTTATCTGATTTGAAATGATGCGATTAATCCATGGATTTAGCGGCTTAGCAGGATTATATAAATGCCACTTTTTAAATATATGAATTCTTAGAATTTGAGAAACGTCATCAAAATCCATCCATGACAAAGCTGTCAAATTCCACTTGGATCTCCTTTTCTTTATTTCTGCATCTATTTGTTCTATACAATCTTCAAATTTGATACTAGGTTTCGGCATTATTGCGGCTGCTGGAACCCGCATCTCTTAAAAAATCTTGAGCAAAATTTTCTTTTGAGTATGTGGTGTCCGCCTCCCTCGCGTAATTTTCCTCTAAACTCTGTGGATTTTCTGCATTAGAACCAATTATGTTTTCAATTTTATTGATGCTCATGTTCGAGCCCCTCCCTAAATCAAAATGTAACTTGTCCATCATGGGCATTTCAAATTCTTCTTCCTCCTGCTCTTCTTGAACTATTTCTACAGGATTGGAAGGGCTTGGTTTGAAAACCCTTTTTGGGGGAAGTTTGCTGCTTGACGCAAACGCTTCCCCACAAGAATTGCAAAATTTAGGCTTCTGGAGAGAATACTCTGTACCCGCGCCGCAACTAGAACAATACTGTTTCATTTTTTTTATTACACTACTTATAATACCTTAAAATATATCTTTTTCAAAAAAAGTGTATAGATTATATAACTATGGAAAATGTCAAATTCAAGACTTCGGAGGGTATAGAATACGAATTGATATGGAAAAAACCTCATCATACTTACAATGCTGATGGTTTGTGTTACTCCCCAGAGGCGGATAATCCTAAAATCCTAGTTGACCCAAAACTTAAAAAAAGACGCAAAATGAGCACTCTTATAGAAGAGGTTACTCATGCTTTTTTTTGGGATAAAACAGAAAAAGAAGTTAGGAAATTCTCATCTGTCCTTGCGGGTTTAATTAATAAGCAAATTAAATAGTATCACATTCTGCTAATTTTGAAACAATGAACTTGGTCAATTCTGACCGAACGATATCTTCTTCGTTAAACTCGAAAGTGTGAATACCCATATCCCTGCTCTCTTTATTGTTGAAAATATCATAAAGTTTGACGAACCCTCCCCGATTTCCATTTTTTAAATCAGTTTGCATTGGATCAGCCATAATAATACATCTTGAATACTTACCAATTCTGGTAAGAACAGTTACTATTTCCCTGAAAGAACTGTTTTGAGCTTCATCCATCAATATAGCTTTTCCATTCCAACTCATCCCTCTCGCAAAATTAACCGGATGAATAGAGACTCTTTTTTCTTTTTGAAGCTTTTTAACCGTTTCTTCACTAAGTAGCTCATCCAGTTTATCCATGAAAGGCAAATTATAATAATGAAGTTTTTCATCTGCGTCACCGGGAAGGAACCCTAATCTAGAATCAGAACTTTCTACAGCTGAACGCATATATATGACATCTGAAACCTTTGATTGATTAAGTAAACTTAAAGATGAATATACAGCAGTTAAAGTTTTAGAGCTCCCCGCTGGACCTTTACATAAAATAAGACGAGTATTTTTGTCTTGAGAAATTTCAATAAAACGTTTTTGTTTCTCTGTCCAAGGTAATTCTTCTATATAAAAATTGTCCCTAGGCTTAATTGGATCTCGTTGGTGAATCTTGATCCGTCCGTCCGCAACTTCGAGGGAATCGAAATTCCCTGCGCTTTTTACTTTTGGCATTATAATAAAATACACTAAATTAGTGTAACATAAATAGAAAAGTTATGAATGAACTAACTAACGCTATTCCCGAGATTGTAAATTTGACCTCTAATATCCAAAAAGAAGAGGTAAAGGGCTTTCTGGAAAATTTAATCGGCGAATATGGATGGCTCTTGTTTGCGGCGGTGCTAACAATCTTGGCTAAAGATATGATTATGAATTTTGTGCAGGGATTACTTGTTTTTATGGGGAATGATTTTAATAATGATGACATTATTTATATTTCTGGCCGTCAAGCACGTATAGTTCGCGTCGGAATTCGTAATACGGTTTTTTACATGACAGACCGCAGGACTAAAATGTTGGTTCCCAACGAACAATTAAAGTTACTGACTATTGAAAAAAGATTGCCTAAAAACGGGGGAGAACCCTATCTCGCTAAAGGTAGCGATTCTAATTTCATGGGATTTGAAGAAGTTCCCATAGCTCCCTCTCCTATGCAAGTAGAAGTAGTGGAGGCGCCTTCTCCTCCCTCAAAAAGAACAAGAAAATGAAAAAAGTAATAGCATTAGCATCTATCTTTCTCATGGGATGTACTAGCGTCCCCAACCTTAAAGAAGTTGATTTGAGTATAACAGGATTAGAAATGGAGTTCTATGACAACCGAGAAGCTCCCATCATTTTTGATTATAATGCGGACATAGAAAGAAGATACCAAGAAAGAAAAAATCGAAATAAAGTCACTAATTACGACAAGTTGATGCCAATGAGTAAAAAATAGGTGTAAAGATTTATGAAATGAAAGAGATCGATTTTACAGAACAGATCCTTAAGTACAAGGAAGACGGCCTTTTAGCCGATGACAAAGCCGGTTATCCGCCGAACTGCAAACCGGGTCACGAGCTAAGCAAAGACAAAAAGAAATGCGTTCCCATAAAAGAATTCACCGACGAAGCAAAAACTAAAAAACAATGGGAAAAGATCGATACTAAAGAACTTAAACGTGATACCAAGAAGGAAAAGAAGGAACACGAAAAGGATGCAATTAAGGATGACGAGAGTAAAATTAAAAAACTAAAAAAAGGAAAACCGTCCGAGAAAAAGAGTGTTGAAATTCACGACATTAAGAAGGATGAAAAGTACGATAAGGCCAAAGCTGCTAAACTAAGCAGTAAACAAAAAAACGATTTGCCCGATTCTGATTTCGCTTATATAGAGCCCGGTGGAAAAAAAGATTCCGAAGGAAAAACAACTCCTCGGTCATTACGTCATCTTCCTATTAATGACGCAGCACATGTGCGAAATGCTTTAGCCAGACTCGATCAAACTGATATTAGTGAAGAGGCTAAAAAAGCGGCTCTGAAAAAAATTAAAGCCGCAGCCAAAAAATTCGGTATTAAGGTTAGCGCGTCAGCTCAAATTGACTATTCTGACTTGTACTAATCTTTTCTTTTAGTTTCGCTAAAGAAAAAGCCCCGCGACGGCGGGGCTTTTGTTTTATAGAGTTTTGATTATTTAATGCGACGTCTTAAAAGCAGTGGATCGAAGTTATCGTTGCTATCCCAAGCGAAAGGCTCCCATCCTTTGGGGATATTTTTGCCATTAGAGGTTTTGAACTCCCACTGTTGATTTGTATCCCAAGGGGTAATTTCAAGTTTCGATGCACCTGTTCCGAGAACTACAGTAGTAGTTAATAATACGCCAATCGCGCATGATTTCCAGTCGAGTAGTTTCATGTTAATAATTACTCTCCGGGCTCGTTGCCGTCAATAACCTTGTCTCTATTATTTTTAAACTCTTCGCGAATTTCTTTAATCCTTGAATGAACTTCTTTTTGGTGAGCTCTCATTGCTTCAGCCCATTCTTTGTGAGAAGCCTTCATCTGTGCCCGAAGGGCTGCTTTTTGTTCATCTGTAGCGTCCTTAAATTTAGATTTGTCAAATCCGCCTTTTATTTTCTTGGTAGCGGCAGCAAAGTCTTTTTTAAGCTGTTGAATTTTTTCATCGTTACGGACAAGTTTACCAAACGCTCCCTTATGGTGGACTTTATGACCGCGTTTTTTCGCATCTCCTCTTCGTTTCTTCCTTTTATCAAAGGCTGCTTTGAGTCGCTCTTTAACTTTCTCACGGTCAACCTTTTGGTGATGATTTGGCTTTTCCCGTTTTCCTTTATCTTTTTTAGGACGAGCTTCCGCGGTTGATAACACTGATGCAATAATCGCGACCAGTCCATACTTCAGTATGCGAGATGTAAACATAGTACTCTTTACACTATAAAAAAATAGTGTAATAAATAAAGTGAAAAAGAAACATGTCGTTATAGGCGCTGTAGTGGCCGCTGTGGCCGTTTTAGCTTTCTGGTTGGTCCGTGGTGAGGAAATTAAAGAAAAAGCCGCAGAGACAGCAAAGGAAGCCGCAAAAGAAGCTATTGTAAACAAGGTAGTGGACGAGGCCGCTGACAAAGCCAAAGAAAAGCTTAAAGAAGAAGTTTTAGATAAGCTGCTTCCGTGAATGAAGTTCCATCTCTACTTAAGAGAACTGCGGCAACGTAGATTTAAAGACACTCGCAAACTATGCCTTATGTTAGGAGTGAGTAAGGATATGTGGCGCAAATTAGAACGTGGAATTAATCCTCCCCCTAGAAGATCAATACTGAGAAAATTTTGCATTTTAGTAAACGCTTTAAGCTACGAAGAAAATCAATTATATACTTTAGCTAGAAGATGGGAGCCTCATGAAGATACTAATACCGCCAACCACATTTTAATGGATTCTCGATCTAAACCAGAATGGAAGGAAGTATTAATGGATCAAAACCGTCCCGACTATGCTCATAAATATTGGAAGTCGCTAGATTAACGAATACGACTTAATAAATCATTCACATTTTCAAAAGCTATACGGTCTACCCTTATAGAAGGTGGCCTTACTCTGGTATTGGCTATACGAAGCCCAAAAATATCATCCGAGGGAGAAACTATATCTTCTACAAAATCCCACAGCCCCGTATGCTTGGCCCAATTATAATAAAGGTCAGTATTGTCTTTCTGAGCTTCTAATAATATTTGGCGCTCTTTTTGAAATATGCTTAAATAAAGACATACTCCCCTAATAGCTAATGAATCACTAGGAGGCTCCACTACGCTTTCATAAAAAATGAGCGAATGCACTCAATGTTTTACACTTTGTATCTTATATAAATTAAGCAGAAGGATATTCTGGCGGATCTTCGTAGAACATCTTAGATCTTAGCGGGCTATGTTTTGTGTCGTCTTCTTTTGTTTTGTTGCCCTCTGGATAGTGATTGTAAAAAAAATAAGGACTGTTGCCATATGATCGATCAATATCCTCTGAAGTCATTTCTTTGTCATAGATTTTAACTCTAGGAGGCTGTTCCTTATCATACGGAATAATAAAATCAGGATTATGCCAGCGCAAAAGATTATTGGGAGGTATGGCATAGTTTCCATCATCCATTTCCAGAAAGTGGTAACATTTTGAATCTTGGTCGTTAGCGTAT
>VTLG01016878.1_pt1 | contig 15633 bp, 11 predicted proteins | sample 4694571 | NCBI WGS metagenome assembly VTLG01 (sample SAMN12604809, study PRJNA352737) | marine metagenome | biome: ENVO:00000447; feature: ENVO:00000209|ENVO:00000569|ENVO:01000036; material: ENVO:00002151; isolation source: viral sequences binned using virsorter ...
AGATGATGTTTCAAAAATTGATGGTGCTATGACTTTGATTAAAACTGTAACAGTATCTGATGATAGTACTATATCTTTTGTTAATGGAGCATCAGATGTAGTCTTGGATAGCACATATCCTATTTATTTATTTAAGTTTATTAATGTAAACCCAGTTTCTGGTGCATCAAGTCCAACTTTTGGTTTTAATGGTTCAGATGACACATCTTCACATTCTTATAATATAACAAAAACCTCCACTTTTTTTGCGGCATATCATAAAGAAGATGGAACCAATCAAAGTCTATTTTATAATACAAGTTTTGACCTTGCTCAAGCAACTGGGGTCCAACGTATACAATCAGGAGATGGAAATGTTGATGCTGATGCTTCTGGTTCTGGAGAACTTTGGCTTTTTAATCCATCCTCAACAACCTATGTAAAACATTTTATGTCATCTTTTAGCAATTGTGATAGCGATCCAAGTAATGCACAGTATAGAGTAGCAGGTTATTTTAATACAACAGCAGCAATAACAGCTTTACAATTTACATATAGTAATGGAAATATTGATTCCGGCACGATAAAATTATACGGTGTAAAGGATTCATAATGTCTATTGTAAAATTGAATAATCGTGGAGTTCGGAATGTCTCAACCTTTGGTTCTGTAAGTGGAGGCTCTTTGACTTTTATTAAGAAGTTGACAGCTAGCAGTAGTGCTACTTTATCTTTTCAAGACGGTAGTTCTGATGTAGTCTTGGATGATACTTACAAGGAATACTTATTTACTTTTAAAGATATGCATCCAGCTACCGATAGTGTAGATTTTAGTTTTCAAGCAAATGTCGCTGGCGGTGCCGATTGGAATGAAACAATTACATCTACCTTTTTTAGATCATATCATGGAGAAGATGGTACTAGTGGAACTCTATCATATTATACTACATTAGATCAGGCTCAAGGAACCGGCTTTCAAGCATTATGTGAAAATGTAGGTAACGATAATGATGCACAATTATCAGGATATTTACATTTATTTAATCCATCCTCTACAACTTTTGTCAAGCATTTTATGGCTAGAACAGTTATTTATGCTGAAAGTAATTTTGCAGTTGAAAATTACATAGCTGGATATTTTAATACCACAAGTGCGATAGACGAAATACAATTTAAAATGAGCTCCGGTAATACAGATGCCGGAGATATCTGCCTTTACGGAATTAAATAATAATGATATATAAATCAAAAAAGGAGGAAAACTATGCCAAGATATCATAATATAAACGGTAACAGAGTTCAGTTTACAGCTGAAGAAGAAACAGCTAGAGATGCTGAAGAAAAAGCATGGGCTGATGGCGCTGTAGGAAGAGCACAAGCTGATTTAAGATCTAAAAGAAATAGATTATTAGCTGAAACTGATTTTTATGCTTTATCTGATGTTACTATGTCAAATGACATGAAAACATACAGACAAAATCTTAGAGATTTACCTGCAGGTAAAGACACTGTTGATAAATGTAATAACGCAACATGGCCGACTAAACCATAAGGCATAGAATAGACTCACTATGCTACAGAAAATTAATATCCAACCAGGAATTAATAAACAAGTCACAGCAACGGGCGGCGAGGGCCAATGGGTTGACGGAGACTATGTTCGTTTTAGATATGGCTCACCTGAAAAAATAGGTGGTTGGGCCCAGTTAGGAGATGTAACTTTAACTGGCAGAACAACTGCTATGCACCAATTTGTTAATTCCAGTGGTATTAAATATTCAGCATTAGGAACAAACAGAATTTTATATGTGTATTCAGGAGGTGCATTTTATGATATTACTCCTATTAAAGCTACAACAACATTAACAAATGCATTTACAACAACACAAAGCGATGCAACAGTCACGATTACGTTTGCATCTGATCATAATATTACTCAGTACGATATCATTAAGCTGGATAATTTTACCGCTATTACCAATTCTAATTTTAGTTCTAGTGATTTTGACGATAAAGTTTTTATGGTTGCAACCGTCCCTACTTCAACAACGATTACAGTTGAAATGGGATCAAATGAATCAGGATCAGGAGCATCCACATCTGGTGGAATAAGGGTTCAACATTATTACTCAATTGGTCCCGCAGTTGAAGAATCAGCTGCTGGCTTTGGATTAGGAGCGTGGGGTGGAACTGTTGCTGGAGAAGTAACTTCTACTTTGGATGGAGCATTAACTTCAGGCTCATCTAGTATTGTACTAGATGATTCATCAGGATTTCCTGCTTCAGGAACCGTTTTAATAGACGATGAAAGAATTGCTTATACATCGAATACTACTGGTACTGGAACTTTAGGAGGATTAACTAGAGGATCAGACAACACAACAGCCGCATCGCATTCTGATGCAGCTACTGTAACTAATGCATCGGATTATACAAAATGGGGTGCGTCGCAAACAGGTGACATTATAACAGCGCCAGGGCTTTGGTCGTTAGATAATTTTGGTAATAAACTTATTGCAACTATTTCAGATGGAACTACTTTTGAATGGGATTCAAATGCATCAGGTGCAACATCAACCAGAGCAACTGTTGTATCTGGCGCACCAACAGCTACACAATTTACTTTAGTTTCAACACCTGACAGGCACTTAGTTTGTTTTGGAACAGAAACTACAATTGGTACAACATCAACTCAAGATGATATGTATGTTAGATGGTCTTCACAAGAATCATTAACTACATGGACTCCAACAGCGACTAATACTGCTGGTACACAAAGACTTGCAGATGGTACAAGAATTGTTGGAGCAATCAGAGGTAGAGATGCAATTTATATTTGGACGGACACTGCTTTATTTATTATGAAATTCGTTGGTCCCCCGTTTACTTTCTCGTTTCAACAAGTTGGAACTAACTGTGGATTGATTGGACAAAATGCAGCTGTCGAAGTTGATGGATCAGCTTACTGGATGTCAGAAAATGGTTTCTTTAGATACACTGGACAATTACAATCTTTACCATGTTTAGTTGAAGACTATGTTTATGATGGTCTAGCAGATGTACCTAGACAACATATTTATGCAGGATTAAATAACCTATTTGGTGAAGTGACTTGGTTCTACCCAGGTAGTGGAGCTACAGCTAACTCTAGATCTGTTACATACAATTATATGGATTCGAACAACGAGCGGCCTATATGGACTATAAGTTCATTAGCTAGATCTACTTGGGCGGACTCATCTATATTTGGTAAACCACATGGCACTGAATATGATTCAAGTGCTTCAAGTGATGCAACAGTTGGTAATACTGATGGTGTTACAACTTATTTTGAACATGAAACAGGGCAAAATCAAATTAAAGCAGGTGCAACAACTGCTATTCAAGCTAATATTCAATCGGGAGATTTTGATTTAGACCAAAAAGGTTTAGGTGGAGATGGTGAATATATGATGAAAATTAGAAGAGTCATACCTGACTTTTTAACTCAAACTGGAGATGCAAGAGTTACATTAAACTTAAAAAATTATCCAACAGATGCACAAGCAAGTTCATCTTTAGGACCTTTTACATCTTCAACAACAACTACTAAAATAGACACACGTGCTAGAGCAAGAGCTATATCCTTAAAAGTAGATAACACTGGTAGCACTCAACACTGGAAACTTGGTACTTTTAGATTAGATATACAACCGGATGGAAGAAGATAATGGCTAGAATAGTACAATCATTAACACAACCAACTAGAGAATATAGTCAACAAGTACAGCAATCTTTTGTTAGAGATGTTGATAGTGTGGTTACAAAATTAAATACATCTTTTCAACAAGATTTAAAAGATGAATCAGAGGCGGAGGCTTTCTTTTTAGCATAATGGCAAATAGTTTCGTAAATAAAAAAGCAGATTTAACTAGTAATAGTGCAACGACACTTTATACAGTACCCTCTTATTCAACGGCTGTTATTAAATCTATATTAGTATCTGAAGATTCAGGTAATGCAGATACAATTACAGTGACTTTAACTGATACTTCTGATAATGTATTCAGCCTTTTTAAAACAAAATCAATATCGGCAAACGCCACAACAGAGCTGTTATCAGCACCCCTAGTCGCACAGGAGAGCGAAGTAATAAAGGTGACTGCAGCTACTGCAAATAGACTACACGTTATACTTTCGGCTTTAGAAATTAAGCCTAGAGATGTAACATAAGCTTGATTTACGTGTTAAAAACAAGTAGTAGTAGAAACTCAGGTGAAATCCCTGCCTTTAACAATTAACAAAACATTATGATAAATAGATCGAAAATGCGAAGACAATTATATAGAGGTGGTGGAATCACCGGATTATACCCAAGACAAAAATATGGTATTGGTAGCTGGGTTCAAGAACAAAAAGATAAAATAGTAGACAGAACTAGAAAACTCATACCTAATGAACTAGCAGATGTTGCAGTTAAAGCTGCACCATTCGTTGCACCATTTAATCCAGGTATTGCAGGATTAATGAGAGGTATTGGTAGACTTGATCAAAGAGGAAGTCTAACTGATGCACTTAAACAAGGTTTAGCTACAACTGCATTTGGAGCAGGTACAAGATATTTAGGTGGAGCATCACCAATGGGTGGTGGACTTACAGGAGGATTTACTTCTCCAATTCAACAAGGTGGACCTATAGCAAACACTTGGGCAAAATTCACTGGAGGAGCTGATAAAGCTGTTGCAGAAAAAGCTGGAGCATCTTGGCCCGGTGGAAGAGAAAAACTTTTAACTGATACTACCCCATCAGATCAAACTTGGTTAAATAAAGTATTATATGGAAAAGAAAAAGGAACAGGATTTTTTGGAGACAAAGGCTTAATTGGAGCCGGTGGAGATTTTGATATGAAAGGAGCAATCGGTAAAGGATTGCCAGCAGTATACGCTGGAAGTACACTAGCTGCATTAGCTGTACAAAAAGCTATGGGAGATGTAGGTGAAAGAGAAACCGGTGAATCATTAGAAGCATTTAATAAGAGAAGAAAAGGAACAGTATCACAATATTTAGATTTTTATTTCAGAAGAGCTAACAAATTTAGAATTGCACCAGAGAATATGGATGCAGCAGCTGCGAAATTCGTAGCAGATAATACTAAAGAATATGTAAGCCACGGTGGAAGAGTCGGATTACAGGCTGGTGGTATTAGTATGGGTAATACTCTTGCACAGAACATTGCAGCTAATAGAGCTCAAGCGAATCAAGTTCAACAAATGTTACAAGCAACTAGAGCTAAATTACCAGGTGCAGCTCAAGCACCTTCAGGAATAACAACAGTTCCAACAGCTCAAGCACAAACAATGGTAGCGCCAACTGCAGCACCTCAAACAATGGCAGCACTTCAAACAATGGCAGCGCCAACTGCAGCACCTCAAACAATGGCAGCGCCTCAAACAATGGCAGCGCCTCAAACAATGGCAGCGCCTCAAACAATGGCAGCGCCTCCACCACCTGGGGGAATTATTCCACCAGTGGCTATGACAGGAGAGATAGGGGAGCCAGGAGAGATGCCACCATGGAGATCCGCTGGAATGGCTGAACAAGATTTTTGGAATTTGCCTGAAGCAGACCGACAAAATTTAGTGGAAACTGAAACTGCTAAACAAGAAGCACAAATGGAAGCTGATGAGAAAAAATATGGAAGTTATTACTCTCCAGATGGTAGAGATGCAACAGTAGATCCTAGAGTTGGTAAACAAGCTTATATGGATATAAAACAAGCTATACTGATGAACCATCCAGAAGAATATGCAAAATTAACAGGAAATGAAACTTTAGCTGAATTAGATAAATTATCTGGTCAATTTGCTGGGTACTGGAGTCAAGGCGGCAGAGTCGGTCTAAGATTCGGAACACCAGAAGCGGGCATCAAGAGTCTAGATGCTGGTGCACCTGATATTACTTATGAAGGTAATGAAGGACCACAAGCACCGATGAAAATGGCTGATATGGATGCTATAAAAGATGGTTATTCTCAATTAATATTTGGTAAACCCCTTGACGCTTTAACAGAAGATGAAATTATAGAACTAGATATAATATTAAAAGATAAATTAGGAGGACCTTTTTCTGGTGGTCAACCTTTACCAGAAGATCCAACTAAACCAATTAACCCTTTTGCACCTAAACCAACAGGACCAGTTTTACCTAATAAAATGATGGCAGCTCAAGGCGGAAGAATTAAATACAGAATGGGAATGGGTCCAGCAGGATTACCAGGAATACCAAGAAGAGCACCTGATGGAATGGAATTTGATATGAGAATGAATGGAGGCTTTCAAGGACTAGGTAAAAAAGAAGGTAAAGATGATGTACCTGCTATGTTAGCTAAAAACGAATTTGTCTTCACTGCTGATGCTGTAAGAGGCGCAGGTGGAGGAGATATTGAATTAGGAGCACAAAGGATGTATGATACAATGAAAAATTTAGAGAGAAGGGTGGTATAATGCCAGGAATACATAGTTTAAGAAAAGGTTATCAAACAGGTGGTACAACATCACAACAATTTGCACCAGATTGGATAGAAGCATTAGGTAAAACGTATGCAGCTGATCTTACAAGACAAGCTGGTATACCAGCAATTACACAAGCAACACAACAATTACCTGGTGAAACAGCTTCTCAGTTTCAACAAAGACAAGCACAAGCACAACAATTTGATATTACACAACAAAGTATGGGTTTACTTGCACCGCAAGTTGCAGCGCAAGATCCTATGCAAGCAGCAGCTTATGGACAAGCAACTGATCCGACTTATGGACTAGGTGCTTATCAACCTTATACTGCAGATGCTAGAGCAGCAGCGCAAGCAGCAGGAGCATTAACTGGTCCTATGACAACAGCGCAAAGAACTGCTTACATGTCGCCTTATCAACAAGATGTGATCGATGCGACTATGACTGAATTTGATGCTCAAGCTCAAAGAAGAGAAAATGAAAGAGCAGCGGCAGCATTAGGAGTACCTGGAGCTTATGGTGGTGGTAGAGAAGGAGTTCAAGCAGCCGAGTATCAAGCAACAAGCGACAGGAATCGAGCAGCTATGTTAGCTCAATTAAATCAACAAGGATTTCAACAAGCGCAAGCAGGAAGACAACAAGATTTTGCTAATCAACAAGCATTAGCTACACAACAAGCTGGACTTGGAACACAAGCATTAGGTAATGTTCAAAGACAGATTGCAGGTCTAGGCACATTGGGTGCTACACAACAAGCACAAAACCAAGCGGTATTAGATGCACAAAGACAATTTGCACAAATGGCAGTACAAGAACCAACAACTAGATTAGGTATGTTAGGAACTGGTGTAACTGGATTGATGGGTGGAACACAAGGACTTGGAACTACAATAGGTCAAGCTCCTCCAACAACTAGTCCATTAGGTACAGCACTTGGAATAGGTTCTACACTTGCTGGAATATACGGGTATATGAAGGGATAATGTCAAGAATATTAAAAAGACCAATGTTTAGAAAAGGTGGTTCCCCTAACGAAGGAATCATGACTGGATTAGTAGATCGTAGAGGTTATGCAAATAGTAACTGGGATGATATTGTTGCTGATAGTCCAAACATAGGAAAAGCATACAAAGCTTATAGTGCTTTAGAACAACCAAAAGACACAAGTTTATATAATATGTTAATTCAAGGTGGATTAAATTTAGTGTCTGGAGCAGGTGCAGGAGGCGGTACCCTTTCTAATATTGCTAAATCTTATAAAGAACCAAGTGAAACATTTATGGAAGCTCAATCAGCGAGACAAGCTTATCCTAACAAACTTAAAATGGCTGCTATTCAATCAGGTCTTGAACAAGACTGGGCTATGGAACTAGCTAGACAAAAAGCAATGACTTCAGGTAAAGAGTTTAAAGATATAAAAGTGGCAGAAGAGCTAGGAAAAATTATTCCTCAAATATATGTTTTAGAAGAAAAATTAAAAAAAGATCCAGATAATGCAGATTTAAAAATAAAACTAGATGTATTAAGAACTAAAAGAAGAAATTTTTCTAAAAACAATCCTGTTACAGAAGCAGCTTTAGATATATTTGCTAAGTCTACGACGGGTCAATTAATGTTTAATAATTTGAAAGAAGATCTTTTAAAACAAGACAGAATAGATGGCACAAATAAATACACAGGTGAAAATGACAGAGCGTTAATTGCTGATGCTATAAAAGAACTTAAAAATCAATTAAGTGAATTCTCAAGATCCTCGAATGCAGATGGTGGTAGAATTGGATATAATATAGGAAGTCCAGAGCCGATGCAGGAGACATCTCCTGTAGAAGAAAATCCAATTAGCTATGATCAATTAAGATCAAGACTGCCCCAAGAAATAACAAACGATATTGTTAGATTGTTATCTGTTAGTGCAGAAGCTTTGGAGGATTTTGCAAATATTTCAAGTCAAAAAGACGTAGATAATTTTAACAAAAAATATAGTGTTAATTTAGTATTACCTTCGGAGGCGTAAGATGGCAGAAACTGCTTACGACAGGTACCTTAAAGATCAAGCTTTAAAAGGCAATATCGAAGAAAGAGAAGCTGGTATAAATAATTTAGACGAGCTTCGAGAAGCAATACAAAGTTTTGTCATTGATACCACAGAACCTAAAAAACCTGTTAAATGGTTTGCAGAATCAGCTGATCCAAGAGCTGTTTTAAATTTATATTATACCTTAAATCCAACAAGAAGATTAGGACAATTTCTTGCGACTGGAGAAGATCCAAAAGAAGCTATTAAAGAAATAGAAATAGAGGAGAAAGATTATATTTCTGGCTTAGATGAAGTAGCAAAAGGTATAGACTCAGGTATACATGATTTGGCCCACGGTGTTGGTTCTTTGTTATTCACTGGAACTGATTTAATAGCTAATACTGAATTTCTATCTAAGTTTGAAAAACTGATGGAAGAAAAAGAACCAGAAAGACCTGAAACATGGAGGGGTGAGCTTACGTCTCTACTTGTGCAATATGGAATTCCAGGTATAGGAGTACAAAAAATTTTAAGTAGAATACCTGCAGTTGTTAAAATGAAAAAAGCAGCTAATGCTATTAAAGGTGGTAAGACTAGAAAAATTAGTCAAGTTGCAACAAGATCAGGTGAAGGGCTAGCTTTAATAGGTATTACAGATTTTTTAGCATCAGAACCAGGTAGAGAATCTTTATTTTTTGAACCAGAAAGTACAGAAGGTTTAACTGGTAGGAAAAAAGCAGCAGCTGAATTTAGAAATAAAATTAAATATGGAGCAGAAGGTGCTATTGTTGGAGGTGGCTTTCCTATTGTTGGTAAGTTTACTCAACTTGGTTATAAATATGGACTAGCACCTGCTGTTAAAACAACAGCTAAAATTGGAGCGAAGACTGCAGACATAGGTTTAATTAAACCTATTGAATTACTTTTAGGAAATAGGTTAGCCGCGCCTTTAACAACAACCATTGCTAAACAAACAAGGAACGCTACTAAATTTACTTTAAACAATGTTTTAGCGCCAACTGTAGTATCTGCAATGTCTAGAAAAATAGTTAAACAGCTACCCCCATTTGATCAATGGAGATTAAAGTCTGCAACTTCTCCTGATATTGTAGATAGAAAAATTAAAAAGTTAGATAATTTTTTATCCTTTTTTAGATCCTACGGTAGACAACCTAAAGATATTGAAGGTGTGTCAGAAGAAATATCTCTATATATAAAATCAAGAGCAAGAAAACTAGATAGAACATATGAAGGATTAGAAAAAACTGCATATAATTTAGCTAAAAAATTTGAAGGTGAGTATAATAAAACAACCACTTCAACACCTATGCAAAAATATTATTTAGATATGGTAGATGAATATTTAAAAAATCAAAGAAAATTAAATGACTTACCATCAGAGCTAAGAAACGGAGCTAAAGATTTAGCTAACGATATCAAAAAAGTGATGACTGAATTTAAAAAAATTTTACCTAAAGGAAAAGAAGCTGATGGTTTAGCAAAAGACTTAGCTGATTTAGAAATCAATAATATTAATAAATACTTGGTTAGATCTTTTGAAACATTTAAAAATCCAAACTATACACCTTCCCCAGAGGATATGAAAGAAGCAACTAATTTTATTGTTAACCAATTAATTAAAAAAAATCCTCAACTTAAAGAATCTGCTAAAAATACTTTTAAAGATTTAAAACCAGAAGAAGCGTATAAACAATCTGCTAGAATGCATATAGAAGATATATTAAGAATGGGTAAAGCAGAAGGTAAAAGCCCTCTAACACAACTACGAGAAATTGGAACAAAAATATTGCAGAACGATGAATATAAGTATTTAAAAACCGGAGAAGAATTACCTAATGCAATTAAAAAACTGCTTGGCCCTGAAAGAGACTTAAAAGCGTCCGTTGCATATACAACCTCAGAAGCTATTTCTTCAATGGCCAATAAAAGAGCAGCAGATGTAATAGCTAAATCTGGATTAAAAAATGGCTGGTTATTTAATAGTGTGGAAGATGCAAGAAATGCAGGATTTATTGGAGCAAAACAAATAGAAGAAATCCCAAGACTTGGTATAATGAGATCTGACTTGGAACAACTTTACGCTTCTCCTGAATATGTAAATATGTTTAAAGGAGTTGGAAATACACTAGATAAATTAGTACAAATGATGGTGTACAGACACGCGCTACAAGCTAAAGTTGGTGTGCAGATTGGTAAAACATTATATTCACCACAGACACAAGTTAGAAATGTTACATCAGCTTCCTTCTTTGCACTGATGAATGGGCATATAGGAAATAAAGCAAGTGTGACAGATGCTATGAGAATGGTAGCAAGAGATATATTTAAAGCAGGTGGAAATAAAATTGATGAAGTTGAATTTAATAACTATGTAGAAAAATTAGTTAGACTTGGAGTATGGGACGAAAACGTAGTAGCTGCAGAATTAAAATCTGTTTTACAAAATATCAAAGATGGATCTATTAATACAGCAGATAAACTTTTTGATAGATTAATAAAAATGGCACCTACGGACAAAGTTGCAAGACTTTATGCAGGTGGGGACAATCTTTGGAAACAATATGGTTGGGAGTATGGTAAATCTCAATTAAGTCAAGCTTTAAAAAATATAGACGAAGTTGCTGACTGGTTTAGATACATGGGTAAAGATTTTAATCCAATAAATAATATAAGCGGAGTTAGAAAGACTTATGATGATGCTATTGAAGAAGCATCCGCATATCTACTTAGAAATACTTATCCAACTTATAGTAAAGTACCACCTGTTATACAAGAATTAAGAAAACTACCTCTTGGAAACTTTATATCTTTTCCAGCGGAAATTCTTAGAACTGGTACTAATATTATAAATATAGGTTTAAAAGAAGCAGCTCATCCTAACGCGGCTATAAGACAAATGGGCCTAAGAAGATTGACTGGAGCTTTTTTGACTAGCTACGCTGTGGGAAAAGGTATAACAGAAACAACTCAGTTTTTAACTAACAGTACAAGTTCACAATGGGACGCTTATAAAAGATCTTCTGCTGCTCCGTGGGACAAACTTTCTAATTTAATAGCCATTAAAGGATGGAAAAATGGTGAAAGCGCTGCAATTAATTTTTCATATTTTAGTCCCTACGACAGTTTATGGAAACCTATGGAAGCTGCAATTGCACAAGCTCAAGATCAAAAATTAAATCCACAAGAAACAGAAGCCTTTGTATTAGATACAATGTTTGGTGAAAATGGAACAGTCAGATCTTTTTTAGAACCTTTTATTTCAGAGCCTTTAGGTTTCGATAGATTTATAGATGTAACTACAAGACAAGGTAGAAAAAAACAGGGTGGTTCAGTATATACTGATTCAGATGATTTATCCGATAAATTTATTAAATCGCTTTTACATGTACTAGATGGAGTTAAACCAGGTGTTTTAACAAGTGGTGAAAAAATTGCAGGAGCTTTAGCAAAAGATATAACTAAAGGTGGTAAGCCAATTAATTTAAAAGATGAATTATTAGCATTATTCGCTGGAACAAGAATTATAAGAATAGATGTTAAAAAAGATTTAAGATATTTTACTTCAACTATGAACAGACTTTTAAGAGCAGTTGATGAGACAGAAGGTTTTTACTCCGTTGAAAATTTTGCATCTAAAACACCTACAGATACTGTGAATCAATTTGATCAAATGCAGCAAGAAGCATTTAGAATTCAAAAAGATATGTACATTAGAATGAAAGATTTAGAATTATTAGATTTATCAAAAAATAAAATATATGAAATCATGAAGGCTCAAGGAACTCCTAGAAATATGATTAATAATTTATTAGACGGTAGATTTACTCCAGTTAATTATTCTAAAACAAGATTTGAAAATAAAGTTAAAACAGTTAAAGAAATGATGAATAGATTAGGAGAAGATTCTATATTTTATTATTCTACAAATAGAAGTTTTTTATATCCTCAAAATGAATTAGAAAAAGTTAAAGGAAAATACATGGGTATAAAATTCTTTGAAGAAATATTTAATGAAGAAACAAGGGAATTTGAAGGTGGTTATTATCCTGATAGAGAAACCTATCAAGTAGATGATAGAGGTAATTTAAAATATGATAAAGAAGGTAGACCAATGTTGGAAGAAGGTTTTATTGAGAAGAATATTAAAAAAATACCTGGCGCAATTAAAGATTTAGTATTACCTGGATCACCTGGAATTAGCATGAAAACACCACCACTAGAAACTCCAGACGTGAATCCAGCATTAATGAAACAAGTATTACCAAGCACTAATGTCATGGAAACCGGCTTGACGCCGACAGAACAAGCGTTGCTTTCTAACGAAGAAAAAGCTATAAGACTTAGACAAAGGGGAATGACATCATAATGGCACAAGACGATTATAGAACACGTATAACTACAGCTCCAGGCGGAATTGGAACCTTACAATTAGGACCTCAAGCTTATATTGATCCTAGAGATCAAAGATATGTACACGATGCTTATCAATATTTTTTAAATCAACAAGCAGCTCCACAAACAGCAGCTCCATTAGTACAAGATCCAACAACAATGATTCCTCAAACTGGTGGCGCTGGAGACCAAGGACTTGCTGTAGCTCCAGGAATTACAGGAGCCTCAGTTGTTCAACCTATAACAAATCAAGCAGGAGCTGTCGCAGCTATGACACAACCTGCAGCATACAATGTTCCAGGTACTATGCCTAAGACACCAGTTAGTGGTGCATGGGGACCTCAATCATATCTTCAAGATCAAGGGCCTAGAGTAACTCTTCCTTCAGGAGATGTATTCGCAGCTGACGATCCACTACTAGATGAAAAAACAGATTACATGGGCAAACCAAAATCTTTTTGGGATAATGTAAAACAAAGAGCTGCAGCAGGTGCAGATATTGCATCTGAGTTTGGACAAAGTATAGCTGATGCTTTCAAATCTATTTCACCTGTATATAATTTATTAAATGCACTAGAACCTGCAAGCGGAAGACAGCAAACATTAGTTAGAGATCAACTTGTAGATAGTGGAGTTGTTCTTGATGACATAGGAAGAATAGTTCAACAACCAGGAATACCATACAATGATCCTAGAAACGTAATGGCAGGATACAGTCCTGGTCCAACAGGAACAATAATTCCAGGAACAAATATAAAAATAGGCGGTGGCACAGTACAACATTCTGCAGCTGAAAGAATAAACAATATTCAAGATACCCTTGACAATTTAGATACACAATGGAGTCAATTAAAGAAATCAGATCCAGAAGCATTTGAAGCAAAGAAACGAGCTTTAGAAGATAGACAAGAAGCATTAAAAGAATTTATAAACATGGGAGCAGCTGAAGCTGCCGGTGGTGTTAGACTAGAAGATTATGATCCTGGAGGAGTTACTACTAGAACTATGCATCCTACTGAAGGAGTTATTGAAACAACTACAAGGCCACAAGCAGGAGAAGTTATATATGGAACAGATTATTTTCCAGAATTAGGTGTTGAAGATAAAGCGCCTGTAACAATAGAAGATGTAGATGAAGGTTTCCAAACTAGGTTTACAGCTAAAGACGATGGAAAATGGGCAGGCCCCGGAGAAATATCAGGAGTTGCAGGTAAAACTATAGTAGACCCAGATACATACATGGGCAGTACAGTAGAAGGAGGCTTAGCAAAAAGAGGAACAATAGATCGTACACAACCTACAGCACCAGTAACAGGAGTAGAAGGACCACCAAGGATTTTAAGTCCTGAAGTTTATCAAGATCAAATTATGAATATAGCGGATGAACGAAGAGCACTTCAACAAGAATTAGAAGCTTACAGAGATCCAATTATGGATATGGAACCTGCTGAGTCTGTTGATCTAGCTGATATTGAAGGAAAAGATCCAAGAATTGTTTCTGAGGAACAAAGTTTAGAAGGATATCCTTGGTTAGGATATGAAGATCAAATTATGGGTATGGCTGAAGAATCAGATAAAGCAACTGTTGAACAAATAGCAGACATTGCTGATAGACAACCTGAAGTTATAGAACAAAAGAAAAATGAATTAGCTGACATATATGACAGGCAAGTTGATAGAGGTCAAAGAGAAGAAACTCCAACAGTTACATCAGATATTAATAAAGCTAAAGCTGTAATAGACATGCCACAAATGTTAGGTGATGTTGGAGGCGGTGATAGAGCTCCTGCACCCGCTCCTAAATCTACACCAACTCCAAGAGCACCTGACTTCGTAACAGGAAGAGGTGGCGGTGGCGATCCTGGAGGCGGCGATAAAAAAATTGTCTGCACTATGATGAACGAGTCTTATGGCTTTGGTTCATTTAGAAATAAGATATGGATGAAATTTCACAAAGATCTTTCACCAGAATATCAAAAAGGTTATCACAAATTATTCTTACCGTTAGTTAAAATTGCTAAAACAAATAAAGTAGTTAAAAAAGTTTTAGAACATATTGCAGTGCACAGCACTATAGACATGAGACAAGCAACGAGAGGCAAGAAACATTTATTAGGTAGAGTATATAGAAAAATACTTCTACCACTTTGTTATATAGTAGGTAAATATGTCAAAAAATAACGCAATACAAAGAATAGAATCACACGAAAAACTTTGCAGAATAATGCAAAAGCAAACTCACGATAAGATTTTAAAACTGGAAAAGCAAATTAATAGAGTAGAAAGTATCTTATTAATAACTACTGGCGCCTTAATTACTGGTATGGCTTATGTTATTTTCCATATTTCAATGAAGATCTTGTAATTTTTCTAAAATAGTATATATAAGAAGTAAGAGTGCTTTAGGAAGGCTCTTAATTATTAACTGTCTAAACAAGGAGGTTACTATGACTGATCTAATAAATTTAAATAATTTCCTAAATAACGCAATTGGTTTCGAGAATTTCTTTGATAGATTTCATCGACTACCAACTATAAACGCAGGCTTTCCACATTATAACATAAAGAAAGCAGGTGAAGATAAATACACATTGGAAATGGCAGTGGCTGGCTATAAGAAGTCAGACATTGATGTCCAGGTGCAAGACGGAGTCCTATCTATTGAAGGAAAAACTTCTGATGATAAAGAAGACTTTGTCCATAGAGGTATAGCTAAACGTGCATTTAAAAAACA
>VTLG01001225.1_pt1 | contig 15632 bp, 15 predicted proteins | sample 4694571 | NCBI WGS metagenome assembly VTLG01 (sample SAMN12604809, study PRJNA352737) | marine metagenome | biome: ENVO:00000447; feature: ENVO:00000209|ENVO:00000569|ENVO:01000036; material: ENVO:00002151; isolation source: viral sequences binned using virsorter ...
GCCACCCATTTTGTATCTCATCTCATCCATTACTTTAACCATTAATGCGTGAGCTTTACCCTCAACAATTTCCATTTGAGCTGTAATACTTTCTCTTAATGGCTGATGATAATTATAATCGTATATACCTCTAGCAGCCTCAGCATAATCTACTTCGCCTTGCTTATTTCTATAAGTTTTTAGATGAGCCATAATTCTGTCTTGCACTTTTTTTTGTAATAAAAAAATTCTTTTTTTATCCATTGATTTCATCTTAGCAAGTTCGTATGCCTCTTTAGCAGCTTTGACTTGTGCCTCAGTAGGATCCATCCCCATACCTTTAAATCTTGTCTCCAGGTTATCAAAAATTTGTAATTGTTCTTTGGCTTGTTTTTCAGAAACCAAACCCTCTTTGATAGCGTTAATAATACATTTTTTATAACTCATACGCAGTCTTTCAACCTATTCATAAATGTTGTGTTCTTAGCCTCATCTTCGAAAATTTCTCTGGCTGTTTTTGATACCTCTACTACTTCCCCAGTAGCATCATCTATTCTTGTACCTACAATAATTTTTTCATCTAGCAGCTCATCTGAAACAATCTCTCTATCTTTAATTTCAAAATATTTAGATTTCATTTCAACATTAATTGCTTTTTGTGCATTGAGTAATTCTTCTGTTTCTTCTGCAGATAATTGACTTTTTCTAAATTTAACTTGTTTATAAATTTTATGAGATCTATCTATAATAGGATCCATATCTTTTAGTCTTATCTGCAGCTCAAAGCTAAAACCTTTATCTGTCATTATTTGTGCGTGTATAGCTCTATATTCAGATCCACTATTAGTTGCTACTCTACCCGCATCATCTAAAAAATCGTCTCCGTGTATAATTCTAAATTTTTTAGAAATATCACTAAAAATTTTTTTAGCCTGGCTAATATTATCTACAGATATTCTTGTTCCTAAATAGTCTGATATTTCTTGTGCTTTTATTCCGTTATCAATTTTTTCTTGTAAAGATGCTCTTTCCTTAATTCTTGCCTTAAATGTGCCATTATAATTACTTGAAATTTTCTTAATTTCATCCGATATACTATCTATATTTTTAGATAAATTGTCGTAGATCTCGTTGAAATCATCGGATATATGATATAATCTTGTATTTGTTATGGAATTGAAATCGCCAACAGAGCTAGTTGTAGACCCACGAACCAGCGGAGGTTCACTTGTTGCTTTAGCAAGAACCTCAGATGGAGGATCTGCTAGTGTCCGTTGGGATGCTGAGGCTAAATCTTGGGTCCCAGTTTCACTTGCAGCTGGGATTGTTTTAGCAGCTGATCCAGCTCCAGCCTCTTCTTTAATGGCTGCTGGTATCTCTTCTCCGTATGATGATCTTTCTAACGAGCTTGCTTGATCGTCTGATGCTTTAGATCCAGGCGTTCCAAACCCATCTAAATTTTCTGTTTCTTCTAAGAGCTTTGCTTGGTTTTTTGGAATATCAGATACTTCTGTTTGAGTTTCATTAGTTCTGAATTGTCCGCTAGTAGTGATCCCATCGAAATCGCCTCTTGCAGCTGCTCTATCGACAGCCTCTCTGAAATCTTTGATGGCTCCAGCTTTGTCTCCGTCTCTGTATTTTTGAGCTGCTCTTGTGAGATCGTCTGAGAGTTCTCCTTGGGTAATTGCGACTTGTCTGAGCCTATCGAGTATTTTATCATTTAATATTTCTTGTTTTATATTTTTATCTTTTGCTAAAACATTACCAGCATCTTGTAAAATATCAGAGTTGGCATTAATACTTTTAAAAGCTGCCGAGTTCTGTTTTATGTTTTTTGATACTATAGATAAAATTTTAGATCTTTCAACCAATAAGGTACTAGCAAAAAATTCATCCCCAAATAGCGTACTTTGCTTAGTTATTGTCTTAGGCAGCCTATTAACCATCATTAAATAGGTGTCCATTTCAGCTATTGTAGTAAATTGCTTGCTCTTAGTATCTGCTATAATTCTAGCGTGTAAAGATTTATCATCTATAAGTTCTCCTACCCTGGATGCAAAAGTTTGATTTACTTTGCCATTGATAACCATACCAAAAGCATCATCGCTTAATCTTGATAAACCTTGTGCCTCTATAACAATTTTAGATCTTGGCGGTAAGCTGCCACTCACACTTTCCCAAACTTTACCACCAAAATTAGATCTTATAATTTTAGCAGCATCAACAGCTGTACCCGTACCCATTCTTAAATTAGCAGCAACACCCATAACCATAGCGTATTCTGGAGTATAACCATCTGCCTCTCTAAACATATATCCGTATAGTCTAGGCTTTTGTGATTTTAATTTTTTTGCTAATCCTAATCTTTGATGTCCATCGACTACAGCTCTACGACCATCTTTAAATTCATAAACTATTACAGCTCCAGAGCTAGGCTGGTCCCATATTTTAACTTCTTTTAATTTACCAGTTAAACCAAATTGATCTCCACCAGATTTATATTGAAAAATTTTTGGAGCAAATTCTAATTTATCTATGTCAAATTCTATTAATGCTTTTTCTTTATTTGTAAGTTCAGTTTTTATTGCGCTGTTAGGCATTGGTGTTATTTCTAACGGCTCATCATTTACAATATTTTTAAGTGTTGTGTTTAATCTTTCTGCGTGTTCGTCTGCCTCGCCTTGTTTTATAACCAAGGGACTATCATCTGGCTGGTCTACTTTAATATTATCTAAAGTTTTATTTGCTTTTTCTGGAAATAATTTTGAGCTTTCAGTATATAACGCATCAATTTCTGCAGCTGATTTTCTTGATAATACTTTACTTAGCTGGTCCACAGAATATCCAACACCTTTAAATAAACCCATAAATGCTGGAGCAATAGCTGCAGCTCCCGCAGATGCAATTAAAACATTTTTTGCACCAGTTGCAAAACCAGCATCGTCAAAACCAAGTTCAGCTCTATATGGCTGTACTTTTGTTTGGATTACACTTTCAGCAGCTAAAGCTAACATACCCTCAATCTTAGCCATTTTGATTGCAGCTGTCCCAAATCTTGCTGGTAAAGAATAACCAAAAGAAATAGGTAAAGTTAATTGTATTAGCGGATCTCTAAATACACCACCCGCCATTCCAGTAAATCCTCCAAACTTACCACCTATAGATGCGTTTTGATTTGTCTCGTAATAAGTTTTCCAGGTGTCTTGTACTTTTTTTCCTATTGTTCCATAAAATTCATCTTTAGTTGTATAACCATTTTCTTTTAATTTAGTTTGTAAATTTACATCGTTCTTAGATGCCTCTGCTAAATTATTCCAAAATTCTTCTTCCTTTTCATCTTTAGATCTGCCATCTATTTCTCCCATAAATCCCTCATTCCAATATGCCTCGCCATCATCTTCTACGGGAGAATAAAAATTTGTATGTCCGTTGTCGTGCAAAATTTGAACAAGATTGCCATACTCTTCCTGGCTATTCATTAGTTCAGATGTAGATAATTCTGAGCTTACAAAAGCATTATACGCAGCTGCAGCATTCTCTTTAAAACCAGTTATGTTGCCAGTAGCATAAGAGGCTGTGTTAGATATTTTAGTTGCAGTATCTTCATCAAAAAAAATACTCATTATAAAGCTCCTAAGACTTCGCCTTTAATTTTATTTAGATCTATTATAAAGAAACCTTTACCATCATCACTTAATACATATTTAGGTTCAGTTCCTAGTTTTGTTGTGCTGTCTCCAATAGCGATCATATACTTGCCATTACCTACAGACATAAAAATTGGTTTTCTTGTAGCAAAAATATCAATGTCTTTTCCATTTACATCTACGGGATTTCCATTACCAGCTTTAACTAATAATGATCTATCCTCTTCAAGCATATCTTGCACATTTTCAAATTTGCCATTTTTTAACCAAGGAGGAATAATTACATCTTCTCCTCTATCTTGGCTGTCAAATCCACCAAACTTTCCATCAGCTCCTACAGCCATAGCCATAGCTTTTTTATACATACCTTTATCAAATTGTTTTCCAGTTTTACCTTTTTCTTTTGACATACTTGCATAGATAGCATCAGCAGCCATAATTACTCTGTTATAAGTTTCTTTACCTACAAATGAATTAATTGCCTCATTTTTTACTTGTTGATACATATTGTTAGTTTCTGATACTTTATAAAGTTGTGCAGTTTCAGAATTTTTTAAAAGTAAATAACCATCAACAATTCTACTTACAGCCTCGTTAGGTGTGCCATTAACATTTGTCATCATATTAAGACCGCCAAGATGAGCTAATAATGCGTTATCTTTGCCAAGCTGTTTAAATACTTTATCGCTATTATTTCCAAAAGCAGTTGTTAGAGCTGTTGTAATATTAATAATTTCTCCTGGAGTATCAGCTCTTTCAAAAATACTTTTAATTTGTGATACTTCTGCTTTAGTTAAATATTCAACATCTCGTCTGTAGAAAGCTGCTATTGTGTTTCCATCTGTAATTCTTTTAGAAACTTTCTCAGCCATCTGTTCTACATTACCCGTGCTTAAAAATTCATTTAAACCTATGTCAGATATTTGTACTAAATTTCTATCGCCAGCAGCAGAAATCATATCTTTGTCGAGATCACTTGTTAATTTTGCATAATATTTATTTATTATATCTGCTCTCATTTGTGTATCTGCATCGGTCCCTTTTCCAGATCTATTGTTTTCTGTAATTATTCTGCTTACAGATGATTTAGCTTTTGAAAGCTCTTCATAGTCCATTGTGTTAAGTGTGCCATATAAATTTACACCTTTTACAAATTTGTCTACTCTTGCAATTAATTTTGTATCTCCAGTAGCAGCTGCAACAGCTACAATATTTTTTAATTCGTTTGCATCTGGAACAATACCTTTATCAGCATTTTCTTCGTAAGTTTTAAGTTGTGCTTTGACACCCTCAGTTGCTTTGCCTTTACTTACTTTAAAATGTTTTCTTAATTTTTCTACATCTTCTATAGTAAGTCTTTTATCTTTTTCTGCATCGGCAAGAGCTTTGGCTTGTTGATTAAAAGGAACATTTTTATAACCATAAAAAGCAATATCTTTTTGTACTGATTTTTTTACAGCACCAATACCATCTTTGCCAAATATTTCTGTTGATTTACCATTAATTCTTTCTGCTAATTCGCTTTCTGCATTTTTTCTTTCATCTTCTGTTTTAGCATAAAGTATTTTTTTCTTTAAAACTTCTAAATAATCAAGCTCATTAGTTCTTACTTTTTCCATAAAATTTTTTGTGCTTAATTTTTTTATAGTAGTAAGATCTTCTGTAGTTTGTTTTTTAAACCAATTGTTATATTTTTTTTTAGTAAATAATCCTTTTGTTTCTCCTACATTTTCAAATACTTTTACATTTTCAGCATAATACTTTGTAGCCTCGTCTGGATCTTTCATATTAGATGCCTCTAATTTTATAGCCTCCATACCTTTATTATTTTCATCGCCAAGCATAACTGCCTTTTTCTTATCGAGCAGCTCGTCATCTGATTTAATTTTTTGATGTTGTATGTAAAAGTTTTCTCCAGACTTCAACATACCTTTCATAGCTTTACCAATAGATCCAGCCTCAGATAAACTTATCTGTCTTGTATCTAAAACATTGCTTGTTTTTGATGTAGGTTCTAATTGTGATTTATATAATTTTATTGCCATTAGCTCATCGCTCCTTGTACTTTAAATCCAAGATCTAATAAACTTTGTCCAGCTGCATAGTAAGATGCTTTCTTAGCAACCTTACCTCTCCATCTTGCAAGATCTGCCTCAGCTTGCATTTGGATTGCCTCGTTCTCAGCTCTGTCTACTGCGTTCTCAGCGTTGTAAATCATTATATCTCTATCTCTATCTAGTTCTAATTGTTGTGAATACAAAGCATCTAAAACTGAACCAGATAATTCTACACCACTTGTTAAATATGCAGTTGTTGTTTTACCCTGGATCTCTTCAATTGTTTTATCAAATTTTGGCAAACTATATTCATTATGCACAGATAAAATTTGTTTTGCCTCTTGCTCTTTAATTTTCTTATTACGCTCTATAATTTTAGCGTTAAATTGTGATGCCTCGTATTGTGATTTTCCAGCAAATATATCTCCAAAAAAACTCATCTTTCTATCCTCGCAAATCTAATAAAATCTTCTCCAGCGGGACCATAACTTTTCATCACTCCCTCTGGTTTTAAGCCTAGCCATTTTGCAAATCGTATAGCCATCTCGCAATCTGCTTTTACGCTAGTCTGTAATCTTTTTATATTGTTATTTTTAATTAACATCTCAGTTCTTTTTTTTATGTGCTTAGCACAAAAAACTGGATATTTATAAATTTCTTTTGTAGCCAAGACCCACCCCTCGGCAACGCCATCCCAGAGATGAAAGACACCTCCAGCCGCTATCGGCTTGTTATCTACAAGACCCGTGAACGACATACCAACCTCTTTTAAAAAATAAGTATATTTTCTATGTTCTGGTTTTAGTTCTAATAGCTTGCTGTTTAATCCAATATCCAGCATTTGTTCAGCGTGTTTATTTTCAAAAGGCACTATCACTACCTTAGACATTTTCAGTTTCCATTCTAGGATATATTCCTAATATTGTCATTGGCAGAGCTTGTGGCTGCTTAACATAAATTAATCCCTCAGCTCCATGTCCAGCATCAAACTCAACAGATTTATCTCCAGTAAATAATGGAACGGGTAAATCCATACTTGCGCTGCTATCTCTGAAATCAATTGATGTTAAATTGTCAGAGTTTGGTCCAACACTAGCTCCTATAGTATTTTGAAATCTTACAGATAAATCAAAAACTCTTATTGTTTTAGTTTGTGTAGTCTCAGTAAATCCCTCATCTAGTCTCATAGTTTGTAAATCAGAAGAATATAATAATCCTACTTTTGCCTCTTCTATAGCTGTGTCCAAACTAATTGCACCCGAAGAAACTTGTTTAGAATTTTGAGTAGAACCCTCTCCGATAATATCGACTATTTCCCCCTCTAAATGATTTAAGCCAGATAATGTAGAAGTCTCTCCACCCGAATAAGATAAACCACTATCTAAAAAATGAAAAGCTGTAAGATCTTCGTTAAATTCAAATGGTGTAAAAAATTCAACATATCTTTTTGTAGCTCCATTTATGTATCTGTTTATAATTACATAAACTTGATCCTCATCGCTATCGCCATCAATCGTTGCAACACTCTCGACTTTTGCGTGAGTTAAAATTTTATCTATTTGTTCTGCGCTGTGAGCAGAAGTTAAATTTACAACATTAGATCTTAATTCATCAGTAAATAATTGAATTTGATTGTCATCTATTTTTGCAACAAAATATTTTGTATTTTCTGCTAAACCAGAAATTGCTGTACCAGAGTTTTTATAAAAAATATGATCTCCAGTTTTAAATTCGTGATTTGATACAAATAAAATATTATTATTTATATTTACACCTTGATAAATAAATTGTGTTGTATTTGAGCTTGGAGCTGATGTTAAACTTATTGCTGTCCCAGCTGTTGCGTTAGATGATGATTTTGCTAGTTTGATGGTGTTAGCGTCTACAACAATAACATAAAAAACTTTTGAATTTGACAATCCAGCTATTGCATTTGACGCTGCATAATAATAAACGGGATCCCCCGTGGCTAATCCATGACCAGTTAAAGTTATAGTGTTGTTAGTTGTAGAAACATTTGTGGAGTTTGAAGTAAAAGAAATTTTTTGTTGTTTTATTGTTTTGCCCGTATCAGATTTTCCTCCAAAAATATGTCTGTGCCAGGCTACTACATTCTCTAATCTATTGTAAGTTAAACCAGCTAATTGACCATCATTACGAACCGCCCAAACAACAGAATGAGGTTCTTGTTGGTAAGCCATATCTGTCAATCCACTTTCTGATATGTGATCTGCAAGGATTGTTAAGTCTGGAGCTACATAACCATCTGTGTCAAAATTATAAGCTAACTCTCTAATTTTTCTTTTTGCTCTTTGTAAAAAAATTGTAGCGTTGCCAATTGATAAACCATCTACACCAGCAGATCCATAGTTAGATTGTTTTCTGATATTTATGTTAGTTGGAGTTATGGCTGTTTGTGCAGCTCCCGATGATACAGCGTATTCGCCTCCAGTTGTTAAAACAATTAAAGTTCTTGTAGCTTTCATAGCTTGAATAGCATTTACCTGGTTTGAGGCTATTGTATAAACCATAGCATCATCATCATTAGTACCCGATGCCATATTTTCATAATCTCCAGATTTAGAAAAAAACATTGTTTGTGGTTGTTGTGATGTGCCAGCAAAAACTAGACGCTGCTCAAAAAATGAAACGCAACGAGGATGTCCAGTAGTGTTAGAGAAAGCTCCAAGTTTCCAAGTTGATACAGCGTTTGTATTATCAAAATCGTCAAGAATATCTATATTGACTAATGTACTTGATTGAAAATTTGTAATTTTTCCAAATCCACCAGAAAATCTTACAAGTCTGCCAACATCTGTAGAAACAAAAAGAGCTGCAGATGCGGTAAGATTTATTGCTGTGCCAGATGTGGATGCTGGGGTTAATGTGGTAGATGTGGTATTTGTGTCTAAGTAGGGACCATCTGTAAAATCAACATCTGCTAAAGACCAGGATGTATGCCCAGTTCTTGATAATTTTTTTACTGGATGATTTTCATTGCAGATATACATAACATCAGCACTCTGCGCAAATTTAAGATCAAATAATTGTGCTGTTGTATATGGAGATGAAATTTCATAAGCAGATCCACCAGAAGTTATTTGTCCGTTATCTTTATAAAATCTTATGTATAGATTGCCAAATTCTAAAATATAAGTTTGTTCTGTAGAAAATGTAAATGGTATTAATCTTGTTTTAGCTGTGCTTGTTTTAACTTCTGATACAAAATGAGTACCTGGTCGTCTAGTTATTGGTCCATGAGGTAATACTACAAAATTTTCTATCCGTGACGCTGCTGAAAAATATTTCGCAAAGTCAGTTCTGCCTTGCATACTATCGCTCATTTCCCCAGCGGTAAAGCTAGGGATGCTTAATAATTGTTTTCCCATAATTTAATATCTGCTATTTATAAAATCTTCAGTTAAGATTTGATCGACTTGTCCGTTATTTGGATCAATATTATATCCCTCGCTAGCGTCTGTGTGTCTAGCCTCAGATAATTTAAACTGATATTTATCTTGCATTAATTTTGAAACTTGTAGATTTGCCGTTATTGCATAAGCAATATCTGCAGCTAGTCCAGCTGATATAGTTTCTCTTGTTAATACATCTAATTTATTTGGATCTGTTTCTTGTGAGATATAAGTTATTTTGATTGAGCTTTCATTACAAAGAATTTTTCTACCCTCTACTTTGTGATCTGTATTGTAAGCGTCAATATGAATTAATCTTAGACAATCACTTGGTAAGGTAAATTGAAATTTAAAACCATAAGCGGGTGTTGCGGTATCTTGAGCCAATTGCTGTCTTTTGATTAAGCAATTCCAAGGATGACTTCTATATACCGCATCCCTAATTGTTTCATACCTAGCGTTGCATAATCTTGCGTTTTTACTATTGTCAGTTAAAGCAGTAATACTCGCAGCTCCCAGCTGGTTCAACGCACTATTACAAATTTGCACAACACTAGCCATTTTTTATTTTCTCTTTCGTTTTTTTGGAAAGCCAGCTTTCATATTAGCATACGCTTTTGGTGTAATTGTACTCTTAGATTTTGGTCTTGATATTCCTTTTCGTCTACGAGCATTTATATTTGCGTATAACCCTCTTCTTTTAGCCATCTTATCCTCTTTTTCTTTTTTTTAACTTTTTGAAATCTGCACCAGTAATTCTATTCCTTGGTTTCGCTACTCGTGCAATTTTTTTTTGTTTAGTGGAAAGTTTTTTCATTATTTTTTCTTCTTTCCTTTTTTTGGTTTCTTAGGTGGTCTACCTCTTTTAGACCCGTATGTTCCTTTGCCTCTTGGCATAAGATCCTCCGTTGGTTGTTATTAAAAAGGGAGGCAGTCTCCCGCCTCCCTAAGAATTGATATTACTATCAATTATTACTCATCGCAAGGTACTTGGAAAACTTTTGCCTCTTCCATTCTAGTAGCACCAATTGCCATAGAGTAGTACACTTGAGTTGCGTATGATTTGTCGTCTCTCTCAGTTATTTTCGCTTTTACATCAGCTCCAATCGCTAATTTGATTGCATCTTCAGTAAAACCAAAACATAATCTGTCATCCGTATTAGTTGCATCAAAAGCTAATCTAGTAGACATAATAAATTCGAAACCTAAGAACGAGTTAATCTCTCCTTGGGCTAATGCACGAATTGTATTAAAATCTGCAGATTTAACTTCTGTAGTATTTAATAGATCTTGGATCTGTTTTGGACCACAAACGAAATACCTTTTTAGGCTAGGATCTACGCTGCCGTTGTCAAAGAAAAACTTAGTTTCTAATAACTTAGCTAATGTTAATCCATCCGTTTGTTGTGCAGTTGAGAATTTAGATGAGCTTGGTAAAGCTACAGCTGTTCCACCAGCAACGCCAGTATCAGCTGATCCTCCCAACGCAGCAATTATCTGATCGTCAATCGTTCTATTCATAGCTGCAGCAGCCGCTTTAGCGTATGAGCTAGTTGGATCAACAAGCATTCTTACTTTGTCGAGATCATCTATTAAGTCAGCCCATTCAAAATCTGAAAGGCTCACTCTTCGTCTGCTGTGTGGTGTGTTCACTTGAGGAGTGTTCCCGTGTCTAGTTGTTCTAGCTACGGCTGCAGTTGCTCCGATTTGATCGAAGAACGCATTTTTTCCTCTGATAGTTTCCACATCAACAGCACCTCTTAGCTTACTCCCCATTTGTTGAGAAAGCATAGATACATTTGCAGAGTATTGTTCTACAAATGCTGTAGTAATTTGAGAAGACATAAGTCATCCCTCCTTATTAGTTGTTGTTAATGTTAAATCGGATGATTATCCTTGCGGGTCGCTCCTCGATTTTAGATCTCCTGGATCCCAATCTTTCTTGGTGTCAATTTGGGTCTTTCGATTATCCAAATCATTTTTAGAATTAACAAAAAAAGATTACTTATTCAACAGCTTTCTTTTCTCGTAATTCCAAAACTTCTTGTACTGCAGCTGCGTGATTAGGATGGTTTTTATCCCAATACGCAGATTTAGGATCAGCTGTAATATTAGCAATTTCTTTTTCTATTTGCTTAGGTGTCATATAAGCTGGTCCATCTGCTTGAACAATTTTATCTTCTCCCATTTTATCAGCAAGAGTTGCAAATGCTTTTATAACAGCTGGATGATCTCCAAGTTTAGTTCCATCTGCTAAATTAGTATTCATAAACCCTTGTGGGAAAATTTCAGATACAATGTTATTTGCAGCTTGCACTTTAGTTGTATAGGCTTGACCCCACTCTGTTTTAAGTTCGGTTTCAGCTTTAGTTCTTTGTGCAAGAGCTATTTGATCTGCCTCTGATAACTCTTTAGAAATCATCTCGTTATAAAATTTTACAACACCATCTGCTTGATTAGGAAGTAATCCTAATTTGTGAGCGTGGTCTGCAAAAGTTTTTAACGCCTCTTGATTTACATTTTGATCTTCTGGCAAATTAAATTTATATCCATCAGAATTTTTTGGTCTGCCTAATTTTTCATAAACAGCATCCCAATCTTTTTCTGTTGCAAATTTATTAGGTACTGGAATTTTATCAGCACCTACTAATTTTTGTGCGTGGACAAAACTTTTAGCCAGGCTTTCAATGTCTTTAATATTTTCTAAAGACTTATCTGCTTTTAGTTCATCGGGAAGATTTGCTTTCCAATCAACATTTTCATTTGGAGTTTTTGGTGTAGGATCTCCAGACAATACCGCATTTTGCTCCGCTTGCTCTGGAGCTGCTGGTGTTGCTACCTCTTGATTTTCGCTAGACATATTATTTCTCCTTTTTGTTTAGCATATTATTGATGAACAAGACCGCTGATCTTGCTCCCTCTAAGTATGCGCTTTCGTGACTATCTCCTTTAATATGAGTTGTAGTATCAAAGCTGCATCTCTTTTTAAGATCTGCAAGCACTCTTTGTCCGCTCTCAGATCCAAAAGTCTGTTTATAATCAATTGTTAATTGTTTAAGATCTTTATCATTCATTGAACATACCCGCCTTTAAAGCTGGTGCAATTTTACCAGCACTCTCAGCTACTTGTTGAGCTTGCTGTAATTCTGCTTGCTCAATTTGTTCTTGCTGTTTCTGCTGTTGCATTTGCTTGACCTCGGCAGTAGATCTCATAACTTTAGCTGGCAAGCCTAAAACATCTTTTATGTGATTGACTAAACCATCTACATCTAAGTAATCAAAAACTGGAGCTACATTCTGCAGCGATCCAAATATTTCTATACCTCTCATTATTGATGAAAGCTCTTGTGTCTTTTGAGCTTTAGCTAATGGAGATACATATTCTATTTCTATATCCTGGTTGCCAATAACATCTGGCACTTCTGGAAATTTTTTATTTTTGAATAATAAATTAAAAGATCTTGTAATTAATGGCTGCAACAATTCAGATTGTAGTCTACCTAATACTGGTCCAAGTAATCTCATCTTTTCCTCAGTACGCTGCATAACTTCTGTCGCTGTCATATTTTGACCTTGGATAGTCATCAATTGATCTACAAAGAAATTTTCTCTAATAGCTTTTCTTCTTTGTTCTTCCATTTGTAAGCCTATTGGATTGTTAGCTCCAATATTCATCGGCTCAATTCTTTCTCTAGTACCAGCTCTATAAAAATTTAATCCGCCAGGAGTTGTTCTTACTGGTAAAATAAATCCGTCATCTGGGACCATTAAAGGTGGGTCAATCTGTTTTTGCGCAGCTTTGATTGTAGTCTTAACCATTGTGTTAAGCATCTTAACATCTGGTAAAGCGTTCATTGCTGGAGATCTGCCATAAATTTCATTGCTGCTAGATTTTAAATATCTAGGAACAACATACGGAAATTCTTTAAAACCACTTTCTCTAAGTATAACACCGCTCTCTTCGTGAACATGACAAGAAATAAAATCCATATTTTTATTATTGTCATAACCCATTGGAGTTGTTGATGGATGTACTGAGTGAATAATAGCTGTCTCATCGTGAGGTGCATTTTGTATTTTAGATAAAATATTATTAGGCAGCTGAGCATCTGGGTACATCGCTAATAAGTTTCTATTTTTTAAATGAAACTTTCTTACTAAACAATCCACCATACCTTTTTCATTTTCAGTAATATAAATTTCTGAGATATGTATTGTTTTAAATCTAAGATCATCCTGGACATCATCTGTAATAAACATTGCAGAAGTTCCAAATGCTAGTAGCTCATGGTATAGCTCAAAGATTTCTTGTTGAAAATTAGATCTTTGGAAAACTTGTGTCATAATTTTGGCACAGCTCTCTAACCATTCAACAGCCTCATCTTGCTGGTTCATCTCATCAGATCTATATTTTAAAACAAACCACGGAGATATAGTGTTCGTCAGCATGCCATTTAAACTGGCTGAGAGCAGCTCTAAGGCGTGTGTAGCAGTTCCATCGTATATTTGGTCGTGTCTCTTATCTCCCCTGGTTCTTTTAAGAGTTATGTTAGATTTTCTTGGTAAAAAGAAATTTGCTATATCTTGCCAATGATCTTCCCAGGTAGATCTTTGATTTTTTAATGCTGAGTATTTGTCTAATATAAATTTGGCTTTTTTATCTACTGCCATCTATCCTCCTAATAATGTGAATTTCTGAGTTGTTAGTTTGTTATCTCCCAAACCTTTAGCTCCAGTTAAGATGGTGCTAGTTCTGCCTTTACCTCTCATCATATCCGTTTTACTTACAGCCGTTGCTTGTGAAACTTCTGGTTTCGTTGGCGTTGGCACATAAACGGGTGCTGGTGGTGGTGTAGGTTTTGGTAAAACTTTTCTTGCTACTCCTCCCATACTATCCTCCTAATAAAGTTTTCTTTGTTATTGTACTTGGGTCATCTTCTAAGCCATCAGCTCCAGTTAATATTGTTGATGATCTACCTTTCATATTAGCTCTAGCTTTTGCTCTTCTTAATCTTATCTCTTCAGCTCTTGCAGCATCATCATACTTTGGCGGTTCTGGCAAAGGCTGTACTGGCGGAATTGCTGGCATCGCTGGTATCTTTGGTTTTAAAAATCCCATAATTTAATCTCCGTGTATGCTATAATTATTTATAGCAAATTTTTGATTTACTCTAGGTTTATCTGGTAAGTCAGTTATTGACATCGCCATATACCTCGCAGCATCGCAAGCGTGGCTGGACCAATCTTTAACTGGCTTATTAGAAAACATTTTATTTTTTTCATTATACTTTCGATGGTATTGACGCAACGCATTTATTAATGGTTTTGTATTTTCTATGTCAAACCAACATCTAGGAAGTATCATTTTTAAACTATGAATACCATCCTCTAAAGCAAGTTTAGGTAAAATTCTAAACCTTATTCCCAATTGGTAAGCTACCTCTTGCCTGGTCTTACCCGTTGAAAATTCCATAACTTCTATGTCGTGTGGAGCATAATGCTCTCCATAAATATAATCTTTATCTTTTACTACTCTAACATAGTGAGGTAATCCCTCTCTGTTGTTTTCGTAATAATCAATAATAATAATCTGGTTTCCTAAGATCTGATAAAAAACAATAGCTGTACTATCATCCACTCCTAAATCCCAGGCTGTATGTACCTCTAGGCTAGGATCATAACTCATTCTAGTCAGCTGGTTATTATCTTCTAAAGTTTTAATTAGATCGCCATATACAGATCCCTCTATATTCGCAATCCAATCACACTCAAATTCTTGTCTATACTTTGTATCTCCCATCTGAGCTTTAGCTGCATCAAGCTCTTTCTGGTCGATAATTTTTGTCTCGCTGGCTTTAGCTGTATAAGTGAACCACTCATCATCTCCTAAAGCATACTGGTATAATTCATAAAATAAATTTGCCATACCAGCTGGCGTTCCAATAAAATATGCAAATCCTTTTCGATCCGATATAGCTGGTCTAATTATCTCGTTCCATAACCTCGGATCTATTTGCGCTACCTCATCTATACAAACTCCGTCTAAGAATAAACCTCTCAAGCTGTCTGGCTGTTCAGAGCTGAGTAGTGTTATTCTGCTGCCATTCGGCAAATCACATCGCAGCTCCGTCTCGTGGAATTTTGCTCCTGGTATTTTACCAGCAAACATTTTTAAATAATCCCAGGCTATAGACTTAGCTTGTTTATAAGTAGGTGCTATGTATGCAAATCTTGGATTTTTTAATTTGCAAGTCAAAGCAGCTTTTATGAGGTGGTTAATGATAGCCACACTTTTGCCAAACCTACGATGACAAGATAAAACTGCGAAACGATGTTTATCTAATTCTTTATGCAGCTCAGCTTGTAAGGGTCTTGGCGTATAAGGTATTTTAACTAACATTAGATTATTGCTAAAATTACTATGACAGCAACAATACCAATAACCACTTTCTTATGATCTTTCCAAAAGTGTTCTATTTGATCTATTATTCCTAACATCATTATCTCCTCCTCATTAGTGAATAGTAGGCAAATCA
>VTLG01005440.1_pt1 | contig 15630 bp, 12 predicted proteins | sample 4694571 | NCBI WGS metagenome assembly VTLG01 (sample SAMN12604809, study PRJNA352737) | marine metagenome | biome: ENVO:00000447; feature: ENVO:00000209|ENVO:00000569|ENVO:01000036; material: ENVO:00002151; isolation source: viral sequences binned using virsorter ...
TCCCAAGCGAAGAGATTGACAGCTTTGATCAGATAGTTGAGTCCAGTACACCAGAGGCAGCTAAGATGGCTGTTAAAGGACTGTATGCTCGCTTTCTAAGTGAAGGAGGACAACAACCAAATATTAGACAAGGACAAACCTCTGGATCAGCCGTACAACCATTTCAAAGTAACGCTCAAGTAGTCGAGGCTATGCGAGACAAGAGATATGAAAATGATCCTGCATATCGTGAAGAAGTTGAAAGGCGATTAGCAGTATCTACAAGAGTATAAAATAAAATTATGATAACGTATATTATAGAAAATAAAGCAGAGCTTATTGGCATTGCTACGGCTGTTGTTACAGCAGCTAGTCTTATATCAGCACTTACACCGAACAAGGCTGACAATAAGATAACAGCAATCGCATTAAAGCTTATCAACTGGCTTGCCATTAATGTTGGTAAGGCAAAACCAAAAGAATAAACAACACCATGATCAAGTTACTCGTAAGTCTATTGCTAAACTTTCCAAGGATTTGCGAGTACTTTTTCAAGGTTGTTGAAGCTTATGAAAAAGAAGCTTATAATCGCAGTCGCAATCGCAACGCTGATCTTATCGATGAGTGGTTGTATAGTGACAAGCCCCCCGAAGAGCAAGATTCCCCATTTTCTCTCGAAACTGAAAGTCCATTCGTTCACCGACCAGGAAAAGGAGACAATCGCAGAGATCCTGAGATACGTGAATGATCTGGAACATAGCAGTAGGAGATAAATAAAGATTTCAACACACAGAAGACAAGACACAACAAAAGTGAACCGATAGGTTTGTTTAATGTGCAGCCCCTTGCGAGGGACAACTAATCAAAGAACACCGAGTAGGTCTTTTTGTTTTATTGAATGAGTGAGTTGTTAATAAACTAAATATAAACAACAAAACATAATAAAATAGAAAGGACATAGAAATATGGCTAACGGAGATACAACCCCATCAAGGTTGGGTCAGGTGAACGCAGCGAACGATGCAAACGCATTGTTTCTTAAAGTGTTCTCTAATGAGATCCTCACTACCTTTGATGAGGCAAACATAATGAAAGACTTGCATACAATCAGGTCTATATCATCAGGTAAAAGTGCTCAATTCCCCGTTTCGGGAATTGCATCAGCAAAATATCACCAGCCAGGTCAGGACATCCTTGATGCTGGCAATAGTTACCTCAGTGCAATCAAGCACAACGAGAAAATCATTAACATTGACGATATGTTAGTGAGTTCAACTTTCATCGCCAACATTGATGAAGTTAAGAACCACTACTCAGTTCGTTCAATCTACGCAAAAGAGATCGGTAAGGCACTTGCCAAGCGATTTGACCTTGCAGTGATGAAGACTTGGGTAGCTGCTGCTAGAACAACTACACCTAACGTAACTGGTGGTAACGCAGGAACATCTGTCAACACTGGCAATGCTCTTGACACTGCTGCTGAAATCATTGATGCACTTTTCGGAATGGCTCAAAGCCTTGACGAGAAGGACGTACCAAATGATGGACAGCGTTTTGCAGTTCTTACCCCTGCACAGTACTACAAGTTACTTACATCTGATAACATCGCAGTCAATCGTGATGTAGATGGTGTGGGTTCTGTAAGTAAGGGTACAGTACCGATGGTAGCAGGAATCAAGTTGTACAAGTCACAGCACCTTGCGGATCTTCAAGCTCTTGGAGCAGAAGCTAACCAAGATCAGGACGATGACAACGCATCTAACGATGTGTTCGGTGGAAACGGAACAGGCTATAACGGAGACATTTCCGATACAGGTCTGATTGGTGGACACCCACAGGCGGTTGGTACTGTTAAGCTTCTCGATCTTGCGACCGAGGAAGACTACTCAGTAGCTCACCAGGGAACCTTGTTCGTGGCGAAATATGCTCTCGGACATGGGATTCTCAGGCCGGAGTGCGCTGTCGAGTACAGACTGTAGTAGAATAATCTACATATAATCACAAAGGATTGGGTGGGAGTCGTAATATGGCTCCTGCCCTTTTCTTTTACATAAACAAACAACTCATTAATTTTTTACATGGCAACACTTACATCGCAGCTAGAGGCTGTTAACACTATGTTGGGATACATAGGAGAAGCTCCAGTCAACAGCATAAGTAACACTTCTGAGCTTCCAGTGTCGGCTGCTAACGCTGTATCAATCCTTGATGAAGTTTCAAGAGAGGTACAGAGTGAAGGTTGGCATTTTAATACTGTTAAAGACTACGTTCTTTCTCCAGTGAATAACTCAATCACTCTACCTAATAACACACTACAGGTAGACCATGATGGCACTGAAGATGTTGACCTAGTACAACGAGGGCTTTCTCTATTTGACAGAAAGAACCAGACAACTACTTTTGATAACGACATAAAGGTGACTATAACACTTCTGTTGGACTGGGATGATTTACCAGAACAGGCTAGAAGATACATAGCACTAAAAGCTGCAAGATCCCTACAGTCACGATTGGTTGGCTCTAGAGAACTTGAAGCACTCATTATAAGAGATGAATTTGCAGCAAAGGCTAATCTGGAAAGAGCAGATAGTTCCAATGCTGACAGAACAATTTTTGATAACTTCGATGCCGTCACTAGAATAGGTATCAATAGAAACTACGATTTGTATTAATAACATGGCTTTGATAAATACTTCGCTTCCAAACCTTATCCAGGGTGTTAGTCAGCAACCAGACACTCTTAGATTTGACGGACAATGTGAAGAGCAAATAAACGCTTTGTCTTCGGTATCTGACGGATTAAAGAAAAGACCAAATTCTAGATTTTTAAAAGAGTTAATTAGCAGTGCTATTTACAACGGAGCTTTTGTTCACTTCATTAACAGGGACAAAAACGAAAAGTATGTTTTAATAATAGACAACACAACAACAGCCAACACAACAACTGTAAGGGCTTTCAATCTTTTGACCACTTCGGGATCGAGTAGCGATATAATAACTTGGAATAACTCAAGTAATGGCACATCAACATTTACAAATACAAGCCAGTATCTTTTTGTTCCTGCAAACCAAAGACCAAGAGACGTTCTCAAGGCTCTAACAGTTAACGACACCACGTTTATACTTAATACTACTAAAAACGTTGCCAGGCTAGGATCGGGTTATAAAAGCGACGCTCATACAGCTTCAGCAGCGACGAACAAAGCTCTTGTGTTTGTTAAACAAGGAGATTTTAAAACTCGTTATAACATAAAAATCAAACACGGAAGTAATACAATAAAAGCTTCTTATGGGTCGGGTGACGCAGGAGGATCAGGAACAGGTCAAGGAGTGAACTCTCAAGCAGGACTTATAGCTAAAAAGTTAAGAGACGCATTAAACACCTCTTTAGGGGAAGTTTCAAGCCACGGATTTACTTTAGGAGATGTAGAAGGAATAGGGACAGGAGCAGGAGAAACAATAGTTGCGGATGATTCTGGAGGGACAACTTCTCGTTTTCTTTACCCTCTCTTTGAAATATCAAGAGCGGATGGAACAGCTTTTGAGATCACTGTATCTGACTCTAAGTCTGGAACAGCACTTGGAGTTGTGTACAAAGAAGTGGGTTCAATAAGTGACTTACCGACTGTAGCACCTAACGGATTCAAAGTTAAAGTCAGAGGAAGCGCAGAGGACAGTGAGGATGACTATTATGTTAAGTTCCAAACCAACGATGGCTCTACAACTGGTGTAAGCGACGGAGGATGGGTTGAGGATGTTGGATATGATCAGCATCTGTATTTTGACTCTAACACGCTTCCGTATCGTTTGATTAACTCGGCCCTTAATACATTCACTCTAGGCACTATAAGTTGGACAACTAAGCAAGCAGGAGATGAGGAAACCAATCCTTTCCCTTCCTTTTTTAGAACAGACTCAAGTGGAAACGCAAACAGAGCTATATCAAATCTTTTCTTTTATAAGAATCGACTAGGCTTTCTTTCAGAAGGTAGTGTTATCTTATCAGAAGCAGGAGAGTACTTTAACTTCTTTAGAACAACTGTAAGAACCCTTCTGGACTCAGACCCAATTGATGTCAACGTGGCAAGTACAAGAGTTACAAATTTAAAGTCAGCAGTAGGGTTCCAGGAGAACCTTGTTCTGTTCGGAGAACGTGGGCAATTTGTTCTTAGAGGTGGAGATCTTCTCACTCCCAAAACAGTATCAATAAAACCTGTTACAAATTACGAAACAGACACAAGTACAACGCCCCTTGAGTTAGGTAGCTATATTTACTTTCCATTTACTAGAGGAAGTTTCTCAGGAGTGCGTGAGTTCAACATAAACGCAAACACAGACACTTACGACTCGGTTGAAATAACAGCCCACGTTCCTCAGTACATACCTTCAGACATAATGGACATGGCAGGTTCTACATCAGAAAACTGCATTTGTATTGTGAGTGAGACTGATAATAAAAATATGTACGTCTACAAGTATTACTGGGAGGGCGCACAGAAAATATTAGCAAGTTGGAGTAAGTTTACATTCCCATTTTCTGTTATTAGTTTTGAGTTTATTGAAAGCGATCTTTACATAATAGGAACTAAAAGTAATAAAACTGTTCTGTTCAAATTACCAATGGAAGAAAAGTTGGTAGATACAGGAGCTTCTTTCAATACTTATTTGGATATACGCGAAGAAGGCACGATTAATAATGGATCAATCACTCTCTCATTTACCCCAGAAAGTGATGATGAAATACAAGTCTACACTAAAGAGCTTGGCAACACTAAAGCAGGGCAACTTATACCTAGCACAGTAAACGGAAACGTTGTTACAGTAGGAACCGACTACAATCAAACACCTGTATTTGTAGGCATTAAGTACACCATGAGTTATACTTTTAGTGAGCAAGTATTTAGACAAAGAGCAAACCAAAGAAAGAGTCCGTCAGGATACCAAAGGCATTTCTTAAAAGGAGGTACTTTGTTCTTTGATGACACTGCAAGTTTTAAAGTAGAAGTCACACCGAAGGCTAGACAAACATATAACAACATATTCTCTAGCACTATTGTTGGAAGTACTGTTATAGGAACGCTCCCTATTGAGTCAGGTTCCTTTAGTTTTCCTATAATGTCTTCAGCAAAAGATACTACAATAAAAATAGTAAATGACTCAGCATTGCCTGGTAACTTTCAATCAGCAGAGTTTGAATCATTTATCCATGCTAGAAGTAGTCGTGTTTGATCAGTCAATAGTTAAATACCCATCACTTGAGATTGTTCAAGCACATCCAGATCACGCTGATTATCTTGCACCAAAGCTTCGTGCAGGAGACAACATGGAATGTATGTGTATGGGAAGGAAACCCTTGGATGCTCTTCACGATGCCTTCAAGTATGACTTGGCTACGTTAACAGTCCTTAACAACAAAGGAAAACCAATCGGAATGTTTGGTGTTGGTGAAGGGGATATGTTTCCTTACCTATGGATGCTTGGGACTGATGAGATATCCAAGAGATACAAGAAAGAATTTGTTAAGTACTCAAAGACTTGGGTTAATGAGTTGTTGAAACTAGTGGGAGGAATGGCAGGAAACTTTGTCTATAAATACAACAGGCCAGCAGTGCGTTGGCTTCGTTGGGTTGGAGCAGAGTTCCTAGAAGAAGTCGAGTTCAACAAAGAACCTTTTTACAATTTTATATTAATTAACAATAACGAAGAAAAATAATAATTTATGTGTACACCTTTAGCAGCAGGAATAGCACTTGGCGTAGGACAAATGGCTAACTCGATTATAGGCCAAAGACAACAAGCACAAATGCAAGAGCAAGCACAAGCAACGGCTTCAGTTCAAGAACGTCAAAGATACCTGGCAGAAGTATCTGCAATGCGAACCCAACAGCAACAAGAGATGGTTGCAAGAGCGCAGAGGATACAGGAGGCCAATAGAAAAGCTATGGAAGCTAGAGCCACTGCTACAGTCAGCGCAGGAGAGTCAGGAGTATCTGGACTTAGTGTTGATGCTCTTCTAGGAGATCTTACAAGAAAAGAAGCTGAGTACACTTTCTCAGAACAACAACAGGCAGAAATGACTGACGTTAACAGGCAGATTCAATTAAAGGAAGCAGGAATAGGATTTAGTAGAAATATGCTTCGGATTAACAAGCCTATAGAACAGCCTGATTATCTAGGGTCTGTCCTTCAAGGCGCACAGACAGGATTAAGCACTTACTCATCACTCAAATAATAATAATTTTATGGCAAAACCAAGAACTCAAGTAGATGTACCTTTTGGTAAAGCACCTTTGCGTCCTACTATACAAGGAGCAGGAACTAACCAAGTGTTTGTTGCTCCGCTACCAAGACAAACTTCAGCACAATTACTAGCAAAGAATCTTGCACAGTTTAGCAACGTATTAGGTCAGTTTAGTAATGTACAAAAGCAACGAGGTAGAGAAGCTGCTATGGCCCTTACTAATGAGGAGGTTATTGCTCAATTAGATGGTACAGCCCCTAGAAGATTTAATCCTTTTGATAAGATAGGGTTTCAAAAACAGTTTAGTGAAGATGTTTACGCTAGAGGATTTGATCTGAAGATTAAACCTCAACTCACTCAATTAAAAAACAACATCAAAATGATGGGTGTTGAAAGAATCCCTGATGCAATAGCTTTAGATAAAGTCATTACAGAAGGTCTTGATAAAATAAATCAAGAGGCACTGGAGAATATAGGAGATGATGAATTTCAAAAGTATGCCCACAATGTGTTGTTTTCTAATTCTGCTGCTGCATTTAGAGCAGGAGTAAATGAATCTTGGAACTTTGATAGACAACAGTATTTAAAAGATGCTTCCGCTGAAGGAGCAGGAAGAAGCCTAGAGAGTTTTGTAGACAACCCAGTAATACCTGTAGGTAAAGTTGTTGTACAACCAAAACACAGGGCAACAGCTTATGGATTGGCTTCTATAGATCCAACTACAGCAGAAGATCAAAGAAAAGCTGATGCAGGAACTCCTGGGTACGAAGGGTTCAGTCAGACAGTTGGAGCTTCTGGAAGAAATCTTATACCAGGCTATAGTGTTGCATCTAACTATTATCCTCAAGGAACTATACTCGACATAGACGGCAAGGAGTATCGAGTAGATGACACAGGAGGCATGAGCCTAAACGTCATAGACTTTTATGCAGGAGATGACAAGGCAATGTATGACGCTTTTGCTAAGAAAAAGATTAAGTCAGTTAAGGTTGTAGATCCTTCTGTTAAATCAGAAGAAAACATAAAAGAAGGCGTACAAGCTTGGGTAAGTTCTATTGATGAAAAACTTGCAAACTCAGGACATAGTACAACAGGGGCAAGAAAAACAATCATAAGAAACTCAGTCAATGATGTTGTTATGAAGTATGCAATGGATGGGGATTTCGTGAAAGCAAGAGAAGTGGCAAACAGTCTTGAGGAGTCTACAGCAAACAACGTCCCTATATTTAAAGGAGATGATTACGTTCCTTCATTATTAAGAAAGATACAGAATGAAGAAGACGCACAGACTGCTGCAAATTCTAAAGAACATTCTAATGCTGTTGCGGAATATTTTCTGAACCAAATAAATCCTAACATAAATGATTTAAAAAAGACACAAGCTGAAACTAGCAGAGAAGCAGATCTTTTTATAGAACCTTTAGGAGAGGAACCTTTTGAAACTTACATAGAAGAACTCATAAACAGACCCAACGAAGAATGGCTAAAAGAAGAATGGACTTTAGGGAGTGAAACAAGAGTAAATTTACTTAGAGAAAAGTTATCTGATTACCTAATTGAAGAAGGCAATAAAATTGACAGTGCAATGGAAAAACTTCTTCCAGACGGAGATACAGGGTACTTACTTGATACTTATGTTGATGCAACTTCGATAGAAAATATATACAAAGGTAAGGCAAACTATGAGGATTATTTTACAGAAGATCTTAAAACAGAAAGATTAACTTTAAAACCAAACTACGCAAACCATTTGAGGCTTCTTTTAAACAGAGAAACTATCGCTTTCAACACTAAGATGAGAGCAAAAGGAAGAGCTTTAGTTAGAGACGTTTCTATAAACAACCAAGAGAGAGAAACAATAATGCGAGGTTATGCTAATGACCAAGCTGAGTTTACACGCAACAAAATACAAAGAGAGTTTGATAACTTTGTGGCTAATGACACTTCAGATTTTACTCCTTCACAAACATCTAAACGTACTCCATTAGACGAAACAACTGAAATGTTCAGAAAAGGAGGAGTGACAGATGAAGAAGCGGAGAGACTAGCAAGAGGCAGGCTTCTTAGAGATTCAGATACGTTCCCTGCTGATGAAGATAATAAACCAGATGTGGCATTGAAATCTAACTTTGGTTGGGCTGACACTGGTAAAAATAATAATTACGAAAGGGCAGACTACGACAGATATAACGAGCTTATAAGTAAAACTCAAAGTGCTGGATTATTTAAAGAAGAAAGTCAAATTGACGAAGCGTTTGATAACAGAAAAGCTATTATAAGAAAGTCTGATTTTGTTCCAGATTTAATAGAAATAATTCAAACAGGAAAGCTAGGAGAAGCTAGTGGTTCTGACTACATTTCTGGATTTTCTACTGGAAGGTATTACGGAGAAGAAGAAGTATATCTTAAAAAATCAGAAATGTATAAATTAATAACTGCTTCTGGAATTTCAACTTTGGAAGCAATTCAAGGTGTTATGAAAGTAGGAGAATCTTCTTACAACATAAGAAATATTATTAAAGATAGTTGGAGTGCTATGCCTATTCTTAAATGGAAAGACATTACAGATTACGAAGAAAACCCTAAAAGCATTGAGTTGTTAGTAGAAGATATAATTAGAACAAACGACCTTGATATATCTGTAGAAACTTTTGTTAAAGCTCAAGATCAAATTTTTAAAAGAAACATCAATCCCAATACTAAATAATAATGGCAATATCAGATTTATATAAACAAGGGGCAAAGGCTGCTAGGGCTACTAAAACAGGATTACAGCAAGCAAGAGCTTCTGAAGCAGGGGTACAACAAACTCAACAACTCACTCCTGATGTTACTCAACAGCAACAACAGGATGAAGAAGATCCTAGTGTTATCAAAGATGTTGCTTTAGCTCCTTTTAGAGGAGTGTTGGACGCTGCTACAGGTATAGTTGATTTAGCAGATACAATAGCACCAGGTGATTGGATTGACGATGAGTTCTCTTTAAACTTCTTAGGTGAATCTCAAACAGCAGCAGGAGGGTTTGTTTCTGGAGTGAGTCAGTTCTTAACAGGATTTTTTCCAGGATTAGGGATAGCAAGTAAAGTTGGAAAAGCTACTAAATTATCAAAGCTTGCCAAAGAAGGCTCTAAGCTAGAAAAAGCTGGCAAGTATGTTGTAAAACCTATGGCAGCAGGAGCTATTGCTGATTTCTCAGTGTTTGATGGACAAGAAGCTAGGTTGAGTGATTTAATTGAAAAGTATCCAAACCTTTCTAATCCTATAACACAGTACTTAAAGTATGAAGGGAATGATGACAAAGAGATAGAAGGTAGATTAAAAAACGTATATGAAGGACTTATTCTTGAAGGGATTGTAGGAGGAACTCTTGTGGCTTTTGTAAAGAGTCTCAAGGCAATGCGTTCCTACAGAAAAGGAGTTGATAGCGGTTTAAGTAAAAATGATGCAGCAGCAAAGGGATCACAAGAGTTTTACAAAGAAGACCCTACAGTAGAAAACATAGCTAAACCTGTAGATAAAGACACTAAAGAAACAATTATTACACCAGAAGAAACAGCAGAAGAAGCAAAGAGTCTTGGTATTTCTTTGAAGTATAAAAATGGAAGATTCAAGAAACCAGAAGTATTAAGAAAAGAAGTAACAGAAGCTAAGAATAAACAAGAAGCAGCAGACGAAGTAGTTACCTTTGAGCTTAAACCTGGAAGAAAAATAAGTGAACTAAAAGAGGATGTTCAAAGAAGGTTTAACGAAATAAAAGGTGAAAACAAAACTGGAGGAACAGCAGCAGTTGTTAGTGGAGTTCTTAGAGAGGTTGGGTCCTCATCAGAAATAGAACAACTCATAGGTACTACAGCACGAGAGCTTAGTTCAGCAGGTAAATTAGATGAGATAAGTGATGATGCTTTTAGAGAACTAGATTTTGCAGCAGAAGGACAAGGGCCAAAAACAAAAGTATCTTTACAGGCTATAAAGGATGGGCAAGACGTAGAGTTGCATAAGAAATGGTTAGAACAAAACGCTGCTAGTTTTATGGTTCTAAGACAGGCAGGAGAGCAAGCTGTAGCAAACGCAAGAGCTTATTTAGATGACATAGATAACCCAGAAGCTTTGAGAGAGTTTGTTGATTCTCTGGCTGTTTATGGAGAAGCCAATCGAGTGAACGCTATAAGAGCTAGAAGAGATTCTATGGCTTTACATCAAAGAAAATACTTTAAGAACTCAACTGGAGACTATAAAGACGTAGAAATAAATCCGATAAAATCTGATACAACAACAACTGAAGATTATACAAAATTCTTACAGGAAAGATTGGGATCAAAAAGTCCTCAAAAGTTAGCACAAGAGTTAGCTGTTATAGATAACATTGATGATTTAATCCACAAACTCAACGCAACAAAAAAGATAGCTGAGAAGACTGCTGGAAGGAAGATGTTAGAAATCACCCAGGAGTATTGGATCAACAGTATTCTTAGTGGCCCTGCAACTCAGTTTGTTAACATGATTGGTAACGGACTTACTAACTTGATGTTGTTTGCTGAGAAGTCGGTAGGAGCAATTCTAAGTGGAAATGGTGATCTAAGGAAAGCATTATTCAGTTATGGCTATAACATGGAAACATTGAAAGAATCTTTTGATGCTGCTGTATTAGCTTACAAGACTGATGATTCAATTTTAGTTAGAGGAAGTAAACAATTTAATGACACCTCTTCGGAAGCTGATAGAGCAATTACAGCAAAAAACTTAAACGTATCTGATAAGAGTGCTTTAGGAATGTCCATAAACTTTCTAGGAAAGCTAACAAGGTTTCCATCAAGGTTACTTACTACAGGAGATGAGTTTTTTAAGAATCTTGCGTACAGGCAGTACCTAAGAACAGAGCTTGCTACAGATGCTATTAGAAAGATGAGGATGGGAGAAGATCTTGGAGAAAACATTTCTTCTATAACTGAATATGTAGAGAAAAACTTAAAGAACTACATTAATGAAGGAGGACATTATTATAGTCAAAAAGGTAAACTAATAGAAGCCAAGAGAGCAGCAGAAAAAGCTGGTAAAACTTTTGGTAAAGGACAAGAAGAATTTATTGCAAAGTACTTACAGAAGGAACCCTTCAGTGCTACTTCTTCAAGATCAATCTTAGCAGAGAAAGCTGTAAATCATGCAAAGAATGCAACCTTTACAGATGAGTTACCTAAAGATGGAATATTCAATGCTTTCGGAAATATATTAACAAAACATCCAATTCTAAAGTTTGTTGTACCTTTCCTTAGAACTCCTGCAAACATTTTAAAGTTTGGTTTACAAAGAAGTCCTGTTGGTCTTTCAATGGAAGTTACAAAAAGGTTAAGTAAAGAGTACAGGCTAAAACTTAAAAATGGAACACCTACAGAGATTGCAGAAGTAAGAGGTAGACTAGCTACTGGAAGTCTAACCACAGCAGCTACGCTTTATTATGTAATGGGAGGAGATTCATTTGGTTTCAATATAACAGGTAGTGGCCCTCAGAATAGAAAAGAAAGAGATGCTCTTAGAGCCACTGGTTGGCAACCTTATTCTATAAGAACACCTGGTGGAACTTATCTAAGTTATCAGCGTCTTGATCCTGTAGCAACAATGATGCAAATGGCAGCAGACTACAGAGACTATCTTATATATGAAACTCCAGAAGACGATGATAGAAACGCTGCTGAATTGTTTGCAAATATGTCAATGGTTTACGCAGTTGGTTTGTCAGATAAGACATTCTTAAAAGGGGTTAACAATATGTTAAATATCTTTAGAGATCCCGAATACTATGTACCTAAGTTAGGTAAAGATATAAGCGGAGGTTTTGTGCCTAACGTGCTTAATCAATCTAAGAATTACCAATCTGAAATTATGGTGAGAGAAGCCAAAGGATTTAGTGATACTTTGTTAAAGAGGATTCCTGGTAAAGAAAAACAAGTAGCACCTAAAAGAACTATTCTTGGTGAAGAAGTATACAGACAAAACCCTTTAGGGCTTCTTGGAGTTGTAAATCCTATATACCTTTCAAAAGAGAAAAATAATATTGTTGACACCGAAATAGCTGCAACAGGTCATGGATATTCAATGCCTTCCAAATATTTGTATGGCATAAAAGATATAGACTTGTCCCAGATTAAATCAAATGAAGGGAATTATGATGCTTATGACAGGTTACTTGAGTTGTCTTCTACAGTTAAAATAAACGGAAAAACTTTAAGATCCAAGCTCAGTCAAATAATGGGTAAGGAAAGTTATAAGAAATTGAAGAATATCGATTTATATCAAAGTACAGGAGAAAAATCTCCAAAGATAGATATTATAAACTCAATCATAAAAGCTTACAGAAACAAAGCTAAAGCACAACTTTTTAAAGAAAACCCAGAAATATTAGAGGAATACAAGCAAGCTTTAAAGTTAAGAAGAGAAGTGTTAGCACCCTCATCGTAATTATTTAAAATAACTCACCAAACAAACAATCAATCAATTAATTATTATGGCAAATTCATATGTTGAATATACGACAGCAGGAGTAGGAACAAACCAATTAGGACAAGCGACATTTAGCTACAGTGTTGTAGATGTTCTAAATGAGAACGACATTAACGTCTTTGGTAAAAAAGCTGATGGTACAAAGGATGCTTTGACTATAACGTCAAGGAACTCAACTAATAAAACAGTAACACTGAATGCATTCCCTTCTACAGGTTCATATACTACTGTTCGGGTATACAGGCAGACAACTTCAGATGCGCTTGTAGACTTTGTGGACGGAGCAAGGTTAACTGAAAGTGACCTCGATACTGCTTACAAACAAGGACTATTTGTTGCACAAGAAGTGTCAGAGGACGCAGCAGCTATCGGAAACACAGCAACTAATAATCTGACAGCCGATAATATGTCTGCTTCTTTTTACCCATTTAAAGCAAGTAACATGGATACTTCTTTTTACAATCAAGGGACTTTCACAGCTACAGCAACTCCCACTACATCTGGAACAGTGACTTTAGATAGTGGCTCCAACACATTGAGTTATACTAAAATTGGTAACAGAGTGTTTGTATCTGGAACTTTAAAGGTTGCTTCGGTAAGTAGCCCAGTGGGGGCTTTGAACATAACAACTCTTCCTTACACATCATCAGACTTAACGGACAAAGCAGGAGCTTCGATATCAATTTTAAACGCACAGAATCCGCATGGTTCAAACATTGATGACTTTACAGGGTGGATTGGCGAAGGGAGTACAACGTTGTCCATATATTATGTTGAAACATCTGATGCTGCAAACAGTACAGGAAACTCGGCTGCTAATAAAATGCAAGCAAACACGCAATTGCACATCAATCTAAACTACGTCACCTCATCTTAAATATAAAAAATTAATGAACAATCAATTCACGACTCCAACAGTAGGAGTTTTAGGACTTCTTGCCAACATAACACTTAATGATGTAAATGAGATATTAGCTGTACTAGTGGGTGCTGCAACACTCATTTACATGGTGTTAAAGATAATATCAGAAATACGTAAAAAAGATAAATAACTACATGGATAACAACGATAAAGACAGCATGAAGAGAATGTATACTTTACAGGATCTTCTTACAGATGAGTTCATAGACAGGATAAAACTTGGAGACGCAGAACCTTCTTTACTAAACGCTGCTAGGCAGTACCTTAAAGACAACGGCATTCACCAGGGGATTAAACAAAACGATAAGATACAAGACCTTGTAAGTATTCTTCCGTTTAAAGAGGAAGAAGAGGAACCCCCTACAAGTAAAGTTAACTAATAATATGGAAGAGTTAAAGGATTTCAGAAATTTCCTTTACCTCGTTTGGAAGCACCTCAATCTACCAGACCCCACAGACATACAATACGAGATTGCTGAATGGATGCAGAATGGCCCTAGAAGGGCTGTTATCCAAGGCTTCCGAGGCGTAGGTAAATCATGGATATGTTCAGCTTATGTTGTACACCAACTGCTGTTAGATCCCTCAAAAAACATCCTGGTATGCTCTGCCAGTAAAACAAGAGCCGACGATTTCTCCACGTTCACTTTGAGGCTAATCCATGAGATGCCTCTGCTAGCCCACTTGATCCCCACCGATAAGCAAAGATTTTCAAAGATAAGTTTTGATGTTGGCCCTGCACCAGCTAGTCATGCACCAAGTGTAAAGAGTTTGGGCATTACCTCCCAACTAACTGGAAGTAGGGCTGACATCATAGTGGCCGACGATGTGGAGGTTCCAAACAACTCAGCCACGCAAGGCATGAGAGACAAACTTGGGGAACAGGTAAAGGAGTTCGAGTCCATATTAAAACCTGATAAGGAATCCAAGATTGTCTTTCTGGGTACGCCTCAATGTGAAGACTCACTCTACAACAAACTGATGGAGAGAGACTACACCGCTTGCATATGGCCCTGCAAGTATATAACTCCCAAAGATAATGAGAAAACTTATTATGGACGAGTTAGCCCACTTTGCGTTGCTGAGGAAAAGAAGAACAAGTCCACAGAACCTCTAAGGTTTAGTGAGATAGATCTGGCAGAACGAGAGATCAGTTATGGAAAAGCTGGCTTTGCTATGCAGTTCATGCTTGATAGTAAACTGTCAGATATTGATCGCTTTCCCCTTAAGGTTAACGACTTGCTTGTCATGGACATAGACAACGAGGTGGCTCCTGAGAAAGTAGTGTGGGCGCAATCGCCAGACCTAGCTTGGACTGGAGATGTCCCTAACGTAGGCTTCAGTGGAGATAGATTCTATAGACCTTTCAAGCAAGTTGGTGACATGGTTGAGTTCACTGGATCAGTCATGTCCATTGACCCCTCTGGAAGAGGACGAGATGAAACTTCCTGGGCTATCGTAAAGATGCTCAACGGATACCTATACGTCCCTGATGCAGGAGGTATGCAAGGGGGATACGGAGAAGATGTCCTAAAGGTGCTTGCAATGAAAGCAAAGACCCATAAGGTCAACTACATCATTGTTGAGAGTAACTTTGGTGATGGTATGTTTAGTGAGTTGTTTAAACCTTTTCTAAACAAGATACACCCCTGCTCGATTGAAGAAGTACGCCACAGTATCCAAAAGGAGAAGAGGATCATTGACACCCTTGAGCCAGTAATGAGTCAGCATAAGCTTGTTATATCACCTGATGTTATCCGACAGGACTTTCAGACTGCTCAGAACTACCCTCTTGAATCCCAACTCAAATACCAACTCATCTATCAACTGTCCAGAATAACAAGAGACAGAGGTGCTATCACCCATGATGACCGATTGGATGCTCTAGCAATGGCAGTGAGCTATTGGTCTGAACAAATGGCACAAGATGCCGAAAAGAAGATAAGAGATCGCAAGGAGGATCTTCTGGACCAGGAGTTACAAAAGATGGCTG
>VTLG01013447.1_pt1 | contig 15628 bp, 16 predicted proteins | sample 4694571 | NCBI WGS metagenome assembly VTLG01 (sample SAMN12604809, study PRJNA352737) | marine metagenome | biome: ENVO:00000447; feature: ENVO:00000209|ENVO:00000569|ENVO:01000036; material: ENVO:00002151; isolation source: viral sequences binned using virsorter ...
ATCTAACTTATAAGGTGTTTTAGTTAATTCGTAAACTATTTTTTACGATTAAAACTACCCGTTATATAAAGTTCTTCTGCCGATTGTTGTGGCTTTTTAGAGTCCACAATCTGCTGCCTGAGATTAGTCATAGTTTTGCTATTCTCTGGAATTCCTTTTGCCAAAAGTTCTTCAAAAACCTCCTCAAGGTAGTTATTTTGAGGTTGATCCGATGATGTCTTCGTAACTTGTTCCACCGCTTATCCAATCTGTTTCAGGGTTGCTTCTATTAACATATACTGTTGTATCATAATGCATCACTTTAGTGAAGTTAATATCTGGATATCTTTTTTCAAGTTCGTAAAGCATTTCTGCGTAATTTATTGCCATAGCTTTTTTAGTCACTTCGTTAAATTCACCGCCTGCAAACTCTGGGATATACTGCAATCTTATGCCATTTAATCCTGCGGTTTCTGCATTTGTCCCAACTTGAAGATCTACCCTATCCCTAAACCTTGCATCAGTTATTGCCGTAAAACCATCAACGTCAAACATCTGTCTAATGTATTCGGTAACTTCTTTAATATATTCAGCATCCTTTGTTTTGGCGAAATAGAACTCTACTCCGGGTCTTCCATTAGGGTGAGTTTCATCAACAACCTTTGAAACAAATACGGCATCCTGATCATTTGCCTTACCAACTTGCACTAACTTTCCTACTAAGTCAGATGCATTAAAACCGCTTCTAGTTACGATTTCGGAATTTAATGCTCTTTCTACTTGCCCTCCAAAAAGTCCCATTGTGGAGTTATTTTGAAAAGCAATAACATTATCGTCTTTTACAAGGACGCTATTTAAGTCATTAGCAATCTCAGCTTGCTTTGCATTAGTCGGAATATTCCCCGGTCTTTCAGCCGAAACACCTAAGACATATCGTTGAAGCGGTTTAGATATGTTTTTCAATTCTACACTTGCATCCAAGATTTCCTGCTCACCAGAATTCTTAGAGTTTATTATTGTCCTTAGTTCTTTCACTCTTTCTGGGTTTCCTGATCCTGCCACAGATGCCTCGAAATCTAAACTTCCACCTTCGCCTGCCTTTGTAGTCCAACCATTTTTAGTCCAAATCTCTTTTTCCATAAACCAAACGATAGCCTGCAAATCATCATCGTTCATATTTGCTAAATCTCCACCGTACTCAGCTAATAAACCATCAGCCTTTAAAGCTGCGTTTGCATCAGAAAATACGCTTTGACCAAATCCAAATTCACCACCAATTTTTGGATCTTCGGTTGTACTTTTTTTAAGGTGTATTCCAGAAACACCAACCTCAGAATTTGGCGGTATTCTGTCATAGCCTGCGGTTCTTCTTAAATACCTAGCCGCCCAAACATCTATTGTAGCATCAGTGGTGGACCCAATTAGGTTTCCTGCAAAGTTCTTTGTTTTTGGTGAATCGCCTGCCTTAATTTGCCGAAACATATCAAGCAAAGCACCCGTTGAGGTAGGACTATTAATTCCGAAAAGTTTGCCACTTGCCTTAGTAATTAACTTAAATGGGTTGTCTTTATCTTTATGTAAAGCCGTAATTGTTTTACCACTAACAGTTTCACCTCTTTTAACTCTTTCCTCAAAGAGTTTTATCTCTTCATCAAATTCGCCTTTGGTAAACCGTGTTAAGACCTCAAGGGCATTATCCCAGTTAACAGTAACTCCAGTATTCGCTGAAGTTGCACCGATAACGTCAACAAACACATCTGCAATACCGCCAAATTCAGTTCTGAGGCGAGAGCGCATTGAACGATACCAATCAGCCTCTTTAAGGATATTAATAGCGGTTTGGTCACCATCCCTAGCCCTTTGGACAATAGACTTAACATCGTTAACCATTGTGCTGACGAGTTCAGCTTTGTGATCTTCTGTCGAAAGACCCTTATTAGAAACATGAAATTTATACGGAACACCTTGCCAGTTTATAGACTTTATAGACCCATCTGGGTTGAAGAGTATTGCAGGCTTGGTGCCACCTTCCGCAATCTTAGGCTCCACCCATCCGTCTTCAGCTAAATAATTTTGCTTAATCCTATTAACTTCAGTCTTGGCTAGATCGTAACTCTTTCTGTTTAGCTTACCATTAAAGATCGATGCATCTTTAATCTTACTTATTTCTTTTCTGCTTTTAAGGAGTAACTTTCCAATTTCAGTTATTGGGCTTCCTTCTGCGTCTTGAGTAGTAGCCACAGTAGCACCGCCACCCAAAAGGAACTTAACACCCATAGCCTTCATGGCTCTTAAAGCAGGCGGCAATCCCATAAAGATTGCATTTAGACCACCTTCTTCGACAAGGTTTTTTACCCTGAGTTGTAGCCGTTCATAACCAATTTCTGCGTTCTCTGGTTTTGATGACAAATATTCGGCTAAATCCTTAAATCCACCTTCTCCAAGCATATCTTTAAGAGCATACCCTAAATTTCCATCCTCAAGGTCCATTGTCCAAGCAGCTTCAAAACCACCAGCGACACCTTTCATAGTCCATGATGATCCTTTAAGTGCAGAACCGCCTGCAAACATGGTTAGGAAAAAGGATGCCATTGGTTCAAGCATCTTTTCTATTTCACCTTGCTCACCAATCCTTGGCAATCTCTGATCTCCGTAGGGATCTTCGCCACTTTCAGCTATTTGCTTTTTTTCATCTAATCGTTCTTGCGCTTCTTGTCCTGCTTCAGTTTCACTAACAGCGGTATACTCTTCCTGACCGGGAAATCTAAATTTGAGTTGAAGTAAACCTTGATCTACCATGTCGAGCATTTCTTCACGCATAATAAGAAGATTTTCAATCGCATCAATCGATGTATTTGCAAAGAACTGAGTGGTCTTTTTTAACTTGTGTGCCGTACCTCTAAAGTCTGCCGCAGCGTTTATAAGTAAACCACCAAAAGGATTTGATCCAAGACCACGCAGTTGATCGCCATATGGCTTTGTTATTGAAGAAATGGTTTCCATTCTTTCTTCATTTTGTGCCAACCCTGCTTTAACAGTTTCAAGCTGATCCTGATGGTATGGACTAAGTTCATTGGCCCAGTTTGATAGTACACCCTGCTCCTCATAGATCTCATCACCCGTCTTATCTACAAAACTCTGGTCCATCATATATTGGCTAAGACCACTATTTGCCCCGAATAACTTCAAAGTGTTCCTCCCAACATTTCAATAACTTCAAGCAAGCCTCTAATGTTTGCATTATGTGTTGCCGTTAAGCCGCCTAGCACTTTATCCTTTTTTACCTCTTCCATTCTTGTTGCCATAGCAGCCCTAATATCTGCTATTGAACCATCAATAGGAAATTTTGCTACAATCGGTTGGCTATTGTATTCCCTCATTGCAGATCTAAGTAAACTCATAAAGTCCTGCGACTGCTCGTTACTAACTTTCGTCATTATGCCATCTAATGCAGTTTCGATGGCTTCGAGATCTGCGGTTGACTGATTGTCTACATACCAATTCAACAGTTTGTCATGGACATTACTAAATGCACTTTCCAACTGATCCGAAAATGCATCCATAGATGATTTTTCACCGATAATTTTATACTTTGATTTTAATGCCCTTACCGTAAGGTTGAAGACATTACTTTGATGAGACTGAACCGCAGCTTCAAGGCTTGCAAAATCGCCTTGCATAAAACCACCCGGATACTCTCCGCTTTCCAAGAAATCGTATAATTCCATAATCGAGATGTTTCCGTTGGATATAACCCTCTTTGCTTTAATGAAATTATTTTTTGCCTGATTTTTTACAGTTTGACTATCGCCTTCGCTAACAAACATATTTTGAACATTTCCAAGAAATGCTTTGTCCATTTTAATGCGAACATCATCAGATACCGTAATCCCTCTGAGAGGGTTATTTACCATTTGCATTATAAGGCTTTGGGCTTCCTCACCCGTAAAATAATCTCTGCCTTGCCCTTGTACTTCAGCAAATGCTTTTGCGACCAACAGTTCATACGATTGGTCCAATTCTTTATATCCGGGAAGGAGGTTTTCTATATCTGTTGCGGTAAACTGATCCGTACTTTTAATGGCAAAGAAATTGTCTACAAAATCAGATTTAACATCTTCCCTAATTTTAAGAGCTAATTGATCCAAGTCATCTAACATCTTTACATGGTCAAGAGCTTCTGTTTGGGCCGTTTTAATAACTTCAAGAATATCATCATTGTTTAGCTTTTTAAGAATGTGATCAAGATATTCACTTCCTTCGGGCAGTTCCAACTTTCCCGTTGTGTCATTATAGAAATTCGAAAGACTTAATACTTTTAAAGGATCGTTATTGCCCCATGCCTTAATGATATTTTCTGAAACCTCTTTATGAACATTGTATATAGCAACACCTACCGTATCTTGATCGGTCAGTCCTTTGCCAATTTGTCCCTGCATATCGAGAACAATTTTTCCCATTTCTTTATTATAAAAATCGATATTTGCTTCTGGACCACTAAGATCCAGAACGAGGCCCTCAAATCTGTCCTTATTTTGCCTCTCCTGCTTTGTTTTAGAATTCTCACTAATCTTATTTCTGAGACTAAACCGCTGGTTACTTTCGGCAATGTTAAAACTAGCGTTAAACTTCTGTAATGAGTTTCGGTTTTTACCAAGATTTTTTAGAAGACCTTTTCGGATTCTTGAGACATCAGAAAACCACCTTGGGTTGTCTCCATCAAGAACACTCTCAGGATTACCATCTTTTGAGTAATCGAAAGCTAATTGACGTAAAGCATTCTGACCTTCAATAGTCGCTTCATCCAGCTTTAACTGTTCTGCCATGTTATATCTGTGAAGAGCAAATCCACCAATAGAAGAACTTAGTGCCTGACCAACAGATGCCTGACGTAATGCTGACTGAATAAAGGGTTGCGCATTTTTTCTGGTCTGAAAGGCTCTGCCGGGAGCTTCATTAGTTGCCATCAATTTGCTTTGATATAAAGGTATTCTCATTCACCAATTCCCATGTCATAACCCATCTTTGCGGTATCTCCAAAACTCTTAATTAATGAGGCCGTACCTTGTGCCTGCAATCCTGCCGCAGTTGCACCACCTTCCATGCGTGATAACTCTGCCTGCAATCTGCTATCTTCTTGAGCATCAGCTATCTGCATTTGAGTTATATTCTCATTGTATTCCATAAGGTTTTGTTCGTACTCAAATTCCCGTGCATTCTGCTCCATAATCATCTGAGTAGTACCAGAAGACATATCAATCCCTGCGTAAGCCGTGTTTGCCCGGACCTCACCTTGTAGGGATTCAAACGCAGTTTTACCTCTCGCTTTACTAATTTCTAGGTTTTGACTAATTAAGTCAGACTGCTTCTCTAAGAGGTCTACATTTCTTTCAATGATCTTGGCATTAAATTCACCAGCCTCTTGAGCCGCTCTAGCCGCTCTGTCTGCTGCTGCTTTCTGTTGTAAACCTCCGATGAGATTCATACCCAAAGATATTATTTCAAATGGACCAAGTGCCATGTATCACCTAAATGTCAAAAGTGTTTAATCTTGGGAATAATGCCAAGACTGTTAAGGGCAGGGCCTGCGACTGCTGCACATAAATCATGTCCTGATTTTCATCAAATCCACCCGTAAATTCTAAATCTTTGTCACCCGTAAACAAAGGCACCGCAGTATCCATATCCATACTACTATCTCTAAATGGAATGCGCTCTACTGATGCCGAACTTATCCCAATCTCAATACCGACTGTCCTATGTAGCCGAACTGTTACAGAATGAATTCTCTTTGGTTTCCCTTGCGAAGTACCATCAACAGAACCACTCTCTAATCTCAAGGTCTTCATGCTAGACGTAAAGCCTAATCCTACGGCTGCCGTAGTTACATTTAAATCCATCGTTATACCGCCTCCAGACACAGTTTTCGCTGCATGAGAGGCTCCGTTGGCTAGTATAGACATTGCTTGCCCCTCAAGGTGATACAAGCCAGATAATGTCCCAGTAGCTGAACCCGAATAGTTCAAACCACTATCAACAAAAAAGGCTCCCGTTGTTGCCGTTCCAAAGTCAAAGGTTTTCATCTTTTCGACATAGCGTTTAGTTACAGAGTTAATTGTTCTCTTTACAATCATGTAGAGTTCGTCTTCGCCACTATCTGTAGGCAGTGTGGCAATACTTTCCACAACCGCGTTTCCAGATCCAAAGACACCTCCAATAACGTGCTTATGCCAAGCTACTACTTGTTCTTCTCGTCTATATGTAAGACCTAGTAATGTGCCATCTGCACGGACACACCAGACAATGGAATCTGGTTCTTGTTGGAAGGCCATAGCATCAATGCCGCCATCAGTAATATGCTCTGCAAGAATAGTCATGTCAGGAGCCTGATATCCACTGGTATCAACGTCACCCGTATATTTAAACTCTCTTACCTTTCTTCCACCTCTTTGAAGAAACAATGTAACATCTGCCACTTGCACTGGTGGAACTTTTGCAGCCCCATAATTTGAATACTTTCTGATCAGAGTTGTCGTTGGTGTTAGTGGACCCTGATTGGTTGCGGTAACCACATATTCACCACCCGATGTTCCAACCGTCAAAACCCTTGTAGCTGAGAGCCAACGGATACTATCTACTGTATTACTCGCTATGGTGTAGATCAGTGAATCGTCTGAGTTAGTTCCTACTGTAAAATTTAAATAGTCTGCATTTTTGCTAAACCATAAGGTTTGTGGGTTGTTGTTTGTATTGCCAAAAACCAGCCTTTGCTCAAAAAACGAAACGACACTTGGATAATTGTCTGACGAGTTTAAAGCAGGCGAAGGTGATCCCGATACCGATGGTGTCGCAAAGGTCCAGTTATTATGATCTGATCGCGTTAGCGTTCTGATTGCATAGGAAGGATGCACCATGTAAAGCGTGTCAGCGGATTGAGCGAAATTAACGTCTGGCAGATGCGCCTCAGTATATGGAGAAGCAACCTCAAATATTTCGTTTACTGTACCTCCCGATGAATAAGTAGTGAAATTTGTTGTATTGATTGCGGTCCCGTAAAGATCGGTCAGCGTAAATGTATTTGTTGTAGAATTAGCGACACGATAATTTCTGGCATTGAGTTCTGTCATTCCTGCTACAGAAGCTATATAGACTTCATCACCATTGGAATACCCATGACCATTTGACGTAATAACTCCGGGGTTAGCTTTGGTAATAGCCGATATATTTCTTGTTGTGCTATTGAGAACCTGAGATCCATTTCGAATAACACGCATGGTCTGATTGCCAAAAACCAAGATATAGGTATCTGTAGTCTTAAATTGGAAAGGTATAAGTCTATTTTTTACTGAACTGGTTTTAACTTCACCTATAAATTCTGTGCCCGGTCTTCGCGTTGCTCCACCTTGTGGCTGGACAATCATATTCGTTAGTTCAGATAGCCCCGTCTGATACTTTTCAAGTGTTATTCTTCCTTCAAGCCTTGGAGAGAGTTCTCCAGAAGTAAAGGCAGATATAGCAGGGGCAGACCTTGCCATTTAGAACCTCGATTCAATAAAGTCTGATGCTTCAATTCTTTGTGGTGCGCCTTCTGTAGCGTCAACATTTTTAGCCAAAGATAGTTTCTGCTGGTACAATTGAAATGTCGTACTGACCAAAGATGCAGAGCCAGTAATAGCATAGCAAATCTCTGTCGCTATTTTAGCAGCCAGCGCGTCTATCAGTGAGGCATCATACTCATTTGTATCTTCTACCCGTGCAATATATCTAATCTTAGCAGTACCTTCGTCAGTCAGAAGTTTTCGACCTTCGATTACAAAGACGGGTCCACCCGTATTATTTGTCATGTTGTCTTGTGGGTAGCTTGAGGAGCCATTGGAGAATTCCAGCACTCTTAAACAATACGGTAGTGTAGGGAGGGTATATTGGTATGTATAACCAAAGTCAGGAGCAGCGGTATCCCGTGCTAGTGTTGACCTTGCCATTAGACAGTTCCAAGGATGCTCTCTAAATACACTATCGCGTATGGAGTCATATCTTTGGTTAATAACAACGGCAGGCTTAGAATTCTCATCAAGAGCCGAAATGGTATTCGCTCCGATAATATTCAATGCCTGATTGGCAATATCCACAACTGACGGCATTTAACTCTCCTATGTAGCAAAAGGACGGCCCCCGAAGGAGCCGCCCAAAGGTTTAATCCACCGCGTATTTGATGGTGAGTTCAACAGTTCCAGTTCCTGCTGCACCGCCCATAGTCACAGTGATTGAAACTCCAGAGTCATTAGTGTCGGTTTCTGTACCAGAACCCAAAGCCAATGTTGCTAGAATATCAACCTTCTGTGCTGAAGTTGATGCTGCCGCAGCTTTATAAGCCGCAGCTGATGCTGATACCGCAGTTCCTGCCGCATTTGTATGAGCCGCGTAGCCAACAGATAATGTTGTGCTAGAACCCATAGCGTCATGCGCTAAAGAACCTTCGATTAATCTTGCACCGTCAGGTAGAACAAACATATCCATAACATCACCTGATGCCAGAGAAGATGCCTCATATACTCCATGAGCCACTCTTATTCTGCCGCCAAGTTCGTTAGCTTTGTTCTTAACTGGAGGAATTGCGCGAGCGTTAGTTCGCTGAGTACTATATACTGTAGCCATTTTTCAGTCCTCCTACTATTCGTTACAAGCGATTTGGACTACCATTTCTTCCTCTAATCGGCAGGAGCCGAAGGAGGCGCAATAATAGACCTGAGTCGCATACGATTTATCTGCACGAACATCGATGCTTGCCTTTGGTTCCTTACCCATAGCCAATTTCATCCCGGATTCAGCCCAAGCATAGCAAAGTCTTGATGTGCCATCGTCTGTTAAACGGTTTGAGGTTATGAATTTAAAACCGACAAATGTGTCGATATCGCCTTGTACAAGTGCCTTTCATACCAACTACGGTTTTCACCGCCTCTGTCGAGTTTGTGGTCTGGACTTTCTCTTTACCCTCATCTGAATGTTAGGGTATCAGCCGTCAAGTCTCTACACCTTCCTATTTCTAGGCTTGGCTCGGGATTAGCATTTTAAAGCCTTCCCCGAATTTGACTGAGTTTCATCTAAGTGTTTCCACCTAGATAGGCAAAGTGTTTACCGAATTAAAATCTGCACTAGTAACAGTAGTTGAGTTAAGTAGATCCTCCATTTGCTCTGGTGAAACTACGATGTATCGCTTGATCGATGGATCAACATTACCTTGGTCAAGTATCTTTTTCGCTGATACTAACTTTGCAATGGTTAATCCTGCTGACCCATGAGCGATTTTCTGGCCTGCTGGAAGAGCAGTATCTGTGCTTCCCGTGGCTCCCGTTTTAGCGGTTCCACCAAGGGCAGATATGATTACGTCATCCATCTTTCTGCCAATTGCAGCAGCAGCTGCTCTGGCATAAGTCGATGTAGGATCAATCAACATTCTGATTTTATCTTGATCATCGATGAGGTCTGCGTATTCGTAGTCGGACAATGTTACCATCCGTCTCGCATGGGGGGTTTCAATTAAAGGTGTATCAGAATTTCTGGTAGTCTTTTCGACCGCAGAAGCTGACCCAACTTGCTCAAAAAATGCCTTGTCACCGTTAACCGATTCAACATCCACTGCACCGCGCAAAAGAGATCCCATTTGTTGGGACAATAGCTGCACATTGGAACTATATTGGTTAACGAAGGCGGTAGTGATTTGTGAACTCATAATTCACTCCTTCGCTATTTAAGTTAAGTTTTGAATGGATTGTCCCTTACGGGGTCACGGTTTTGAAAAAGTAGTAAGGCCGAAAAGGTTGTCTTACTCACTTGGGGGAACCAACATCTCATTGAGTTCAAGAACTCTATTGACGTATGATTCATGTTGAGGGTTTGTTTTGTCCCAGTATGGTGATCCCAATGCTTGAAGTTCCGCAATTTCGCGGTTTGCTTCAATAGGGGTCATAACTCCACTTTGGGCAGAACCCTCTACGTTATCCTCTTTTATTTCATTCGCTAAAGAGGCGAACATCTTTACGACATTTGGAAGATCTCCTAATTGTCTTCCGTCTGCCAATTGTATTTCTAATATTTCAGGGTCACCGAAATGTTCAGCTGCAATATATGCAGCTTTCATATTTTGCTCAAAAGCGTTTCCGAATTCCTTCATCAATTCCATCTTGCCTTCATTCTTTAAATTATCGGCATTTGTATTGTAGGCTTCGGCTCTTCCGTTCAACTGCTTATCTAACATCTCAGTAATAGCAGATGCCTGCCTGCTATTTAATCCTGCCTTAAAAGCCGCTTCCCTAAATGCTTCTGAGTCTGCATCTTCGTAAGCCGCTGGCATTTTAACTTCGTAACCCTTGGCATCGTCTGGCCTTCCAAGCCTTGAATAAATCATATCCCAATCTTCGTCAGTAGCTGACTTACCGGGAATAGGTACTTTGTCAGATCCTATCAGCCTCTGGGCATGGACGTATGACTTTGCCAAACCTCCGATATCTGAAAAGTTTTTTAAAGATGGTTCACCTCTAATATCCTCTGGTAAACTGTCTATAAAATTAATAGGTGTAGCACTTTCAGTAGCTACCTCTGGAGATCCAACTGCTTGGGTTGCCTCTTCACTCATTTTTTAGTCCTCTTGTTGTTGTATTTCTGCTTTAGTTTTTTCTTCCATCATTCTCATAATAGTTAAAATGACAGAGCGTTGACCTTCCCTGAAGGAAGTGTCATGGGGATCGCCTGCTACAAATGTGGTGGTGAGAGCATGATTTCTCAGTTTTAAATCACGCAATACAATTTTGCCTTCGTCAGTGTTGAATAGCTGGCGGTATGTCTTCTTTAAATCGTCTAGTTTCATTCTAGGTTAGCTGCCTGCTCTGCTTGTTGAAGTACCTTCATCATTGGAGCGGCCTGCTGCATATTCTGACCTTCTACCATCTGCTCTTGTTGTTGTGCTTGTTGAGCCATTTGTGCTTCTTTCTGCTCTTTTAATTCAGCTATTTCATCTTCTGATCTTAAAACTTTCGCAGGCATTCCAGTGACTTCTGCGATATACTTAATCAAACCATCGGTATCGATATAGTCTGCAACTGGGATCATTTCGCCCATCTGCATCATCACTTCAAGACCTCTCATTGTGCTTTGAAGATCTGTTAGCTTCTGCGCCTTTGCCAGAGGTGATACATACTCGATATCAATGTTTTGACCCTGCAACATCTCAGGAGCCTCTGGAAGCTGCCTATTTCTTAATAACAATTCAAATGTCCTTGAAATGAGGGGTTGGAGGAGTTCTGCCTGCAATCTACCTAATACTGGACCCAATATCCGCATTCGCTCTTCTGCTAGTTGAAGCGTTTGTGTTGCGGTCATTCTTGGGCCTGATTGTGGTGTAATTAACTGATCAACGTAAAAGGCTTCCCGAATAGCCTGCCGCCTTTGTTCTTCCATGTTCAGACCAAGGGGATTATTTGCTCCAACTTGTAACGGCTCTAATCTGTCTCTTGTTCCCGTTCTATAGAAGTTTAACGCACCCGGTGTTGTCCTAACTGGTAGAATGAAGCCATCATCAGGCACCATTAAGGGAGGGTCAATTTGTTTTTGTGCTGCCCGAATGGTGACTTCACTCATCTTATTTAACATCTTGGTATCTGGAAGGGCGTTCATAGCAGGGGATCTTCCCCAAATACTGACGCTATCCTTATTCATTCTGGGTACACAAAATGGCATAGAGTCAAATCCAGACTCCGACAATAGTACCTTTGAATCAAGATGGTAATAAATAGACGCAAAAGGTTTGTCCTTTGCAAATTTACCTTTGGCTTCTGACCTTGGATGCACCACATGAATAATTGTATGCTCTACATAAGGATCATTTTCTGAATCCTTCTTTACTCTTTCAGGGGCATTGTCTTTTCCAAACCTCTGGATGATCTGTCGGGCAGTCATTTTAAATTTTCTAAAAACCGTATCGACTTTATCGGTCATGTCTTCAGAAATACAAATCTCTGCTATATGCCGTGCTGAAAATCTTAATGTATCGTCTTTATCTTCGTATTCTATGAAGATTGAAGCAGTCCCAAACACAACGAGGTCATAGTAAAGTTCATGGATCTCTTGCTGAAAATTAGAGCGTTGGAGAGCCTTATACATCTGCGAAGAGCAAGTCTCTAGCCACTCATTAGCTTCGTCATTACTTTGTAGTCCACTATCCCTATACTGTAAGCTGAACCACGGAGTGCTTGGGCTGGTCAACATACCGTGCAGACTAGAGGCTAGAAGTTCCACGGAATGAAGTGCGGTACTGTCATAGATCAACTCAGTACGTTTATCGCCCTGAGTACGCTGCTTGGTTATATCGGCTTTACGAGGAAGCATATAATCTGCCAACTCCTGCCAATGCTTTTCCCAATTGGATCTTTGAGACAGTAAACTCTGGTAACGCTTATCTAATGCAGCTATGTGCGGTAGTACTTTATCTGCCATTATACATTCCCATCAGACTTTTCTTTCTTTTGGTTTTTTTCGGATCGCCACCCATTAATTTTCCTTTTTTTCGCTGCTCCATTCGCTCCAGAGGGTCTACATTCATAGCAAACCGCATTCCCTCTAAGGGTTGTGAGGAGATCGCGCCCATCATGCCAGCAACATTTTTTTTCTTACCCAACATCAGGTAATAATTCCCTTTTTCTTTTTGTTTTCTTCAGTCAGTAATCCAGCTGCTTGGGCTACAAGGCTCCCTTTTAATTTGTTCTTTGGCTTTATTGCAGACTCAGTTAGGGTTTTGTCTGGGTTGACCGTTCCACCTTTTTCATCGCTTTCCGTGCTGCTCGAATCCTCTTCATTATCTGTTTGACCCGTTTCTGGGGGTGTTGGTGGAGTAGGGACTGTGGTTTCTTCTTCTGTGTCTTCTGCATCGACAGTTTCTTTAACTAATGATTTCTTTTCGGGTTTAGACGCACCAAAGTCTTGAGCCTTCCATGCTTCCTGATCTAAAACTATTTTTCCATCAACAATACGATGAAACTTCCCTAACTTTCTGCCGGGCTTATATATAAGGTCTGTGGAAGTTGGATTTAAAAAGCTACCACCATCCTTTAATGCGGCTTTTGCCATCGCTTCTTTATCAAGCTCTTTTCTTGGATCGGGTGCCTGAAATCTAAAATTATAATCACCAACCTTCACATTCTTTTCGGTCTGACCCACACCAAGTTTTCCCATAAGGCCGCCCGTTGGTGGCTTCTTGCCATCCCAATAGGTTGGCCCACCAATATCCAAACTTTTAAAGAAATCTGTTAAGAACGACATTGCATACTCCTACGCTGCAAAAGGGTTGTATCTGTTTTCAGCCATCATTTGTGGCGGTTTGTCACCAATTCTTGTTTCTCTTATACCCACCGCCAGATACCTAAATGCATCGGATGCGTGGGATGACCAATCATGGACGGGTGAAGATCTAAAACTTCTTGTCTTTTCGTTATAGGCCCGATGATACTGCCTTAATGCCTCTAATCCCGTATGGCAGGCCGCTTTATCAAACCAGCAACGCGGAATAATCATTTGCGCGGCATGAATACCATCCTCAAGGGGCAGCTTCGGAACAACCCGAAAATTTAGCCCCAGATCCCATGCTACCTCTCTCCGGGACTTACCAGACCCTAATTCACGAACATCTATGTCGTGCGGTGCATTGTGGGTGCCGTATAGGTATCCTTTTTGGTTTAGAACATTGCAGTAGTGGGGTAAGCCCTCATTCCTATTTTCATAATAATCTATAATATGTACGGCTCTGCCAATGGTCTGGGTGAACCAAATAGCGGTACTATCGCCTATTCCTAAGTCCCACCAAGTATCAACCTTGGCAACGGGATCGTAAGGAACCTTCGTAATTCTTCCATTATCCAGCGCATCTTGTAACTCTTTTCCAAAGATCGCTCCCGGTACATTCGCATTCCAAGAACATTCAAACTCCTGAGCATACTGGTCAGCCGACATCATTTTTTGGGCGGCTTCGAGTTCCTCTTTGTCGATGATGTTGGTTTCTGAGGCTTTGTAGACTGCCGTGATCCAGTCTTCTTGACCTTTGGCTTCTTCATAGAGATCGAAGAAAGCGTTATGTCCTTTCGGGGTTCCGATGAAGACCGCCCAAGTTTTCCGATCATCCGTTGAACGATCCGATAGGGCAGGACGAATAACTTCAGGAAATAGCGACTCAGGCATCTGAGCCATCTCATCAAGAACTGCGCCATCCAAAAATATTCCTCTCAAACTATCTGGTGTTTCACCACCAAGCAAATTAATCCGCGCCCCATTTGGTAAATCACAACGGAGTTCCGTTTCGTGAAATCGGGTTCCCGGTATCTTATTACTAAAATCCTTTAGGTAGTCCCAAGCTACACTTTTCGCCTGCCTATATGTCGGTGCAATATATGCGTAACGAGGGTTCTTCTTCTGGTTAAGAATAGCGTCCCGTAGAACGTGATTAATGGCCCAGACTGTCTTTCCCCATCTACGATGACAAACAACCACTCCCCATCGCTTATTCTGCATCTGATGGTGTAGTCTAGCCTGCAATGGCCTTGGTGAATATGGTATCTCTATCTTCATTGTGTGTGAGTGTAAGACACTCTCCTCAGAGTATATAAACGTCCTATAAGATGCGCCCAAAAATGGGAGGGGTGGGGTGCCTCCCTCCACCAAAAAATTTATCTGCACCAGCCGTAACTGAGACAAAACCTGAGACAACTTGGGGGATTACTAATCAATACCTTACTATGCTTGGCTCTGGCAGCAAGAGAGTCCCAGACTAAAGGTCTGGAGGTGTGGTGCTATCCCCTGCCCTGCCTCGCGCGTGTACTTGCCGTCACACAACGTACAATATATATAATTATCCCTGCTCTTTCTCATAGCAATCCACACATACTATCTCATGTTCAATGCGTGTCCTGCCTTCCTTCTCTCCACATCGCTGACACATAGTGAACGTCACATAGTTCACATTGCGATCACTCTGCCGCAACCACTTCTCCATCAGCCCAACTGATTGTGATGCTCTTGTCTTTCTCAACGTCTTCACCTCTATTGGTCAATCCTCTCGGTGACATACGAGCAATCACCCATTTAAGTGTATCGATCTTCAATCGTCTTCGTTGTACCTCTGCATTAAGGAAACGACTATCCATGTCATTCGGGAGATCCTCATCAACAATGTCTAAGCAATCATCGAGCAGCTTCTCCATCTGCATGATCCTAGCATTCGAATACAGATCCTTAATCTCCTCATCATCTCCCTGAAGAACTGCTTTGGAAACAGTATCCCGGTGAGGCATATCCTTGTCTTTACAGATAGCATTGAGACTTTGACCATCAGCTAAACGGAACGCTATCTTTTCCATTATCTCTTTGGTCACACTTATCCTAGTCATTGCTTCACTCTATTCTTCTTTGCTGACATTACTCTGAGATTACTTGGTGAGTTATTATTCGGGTTACCATCCTTGTGATCAATGTGCTTGCCATCACCCTTACGGACCCGTCCTGCCTTCATCAGTGATCGTCTGTTCTTATTCCTTAGATTACGTTCTTTGATCATCCTCGGTGAACTGTGGTATTTTACATATTCAGAATTCATAACTTATCTAAGCGT
>VTLG01015162.1_pt1 | contig 15627 bp, 19 predicted proteins | sample 4694571 | NCBI WGS metagenome assembly VTLG01 (sample SAMN12604809, study PRJNA352737) | marine metagenome | biome: ENVO:00000447; feature: ENVO:00000209|ENVO:00000569|ENVO:01000036; material: ENVO:00002151; isolation source: viral sequences binned using virsorter ...
AGGCAATGACATCGTCGAGAGAGGATAACGCGACTCGACACGCAGCTATACCGGCCACCTGAACCAACCCAGCAGATCCTTTACCAATCGCATCCTTGGTCACCCCAAACACTCCACGTCCGGCGTCCTGACCGTAGGTGCTAGATTCGGTGTTGTCCACAATCGGACGACTGGCATAACAAGCTGGGAAGTTAGCCAGCAGATTAGTGTTCAAAGTCATGCCGACTGTCATCCAGCTACGGTACGCGGTGGGTGCATGCGGAAAAGCCCCTGATGTTCCAGAGGTGATATCAACGATTGGACTTCCAAGCTGCACCACAGTGCCTGGCCTCAAGAAGTCGAGAGCTTTCACCATGATGTAGATGTTATTACGTTCATTGTTAATGTGCGTGTTATCACGTTCGACATTTGCATTTACATAGTTGACGGCGCGTGCCATCGCGTTATGCTCGTTCGCTGAGAGAGCTTTCGGCTGACCGGGAATTGCCGGATTGACGTTTGTCATATCATGCGCTCCCCTCTGCTGGCTGCTCGTCGCCTGGCCCGTCGGACGCTGGCAAAGGATTGGTCGGTATTCCAACGCGATCTGGAACAAATGTTCCGAAGTTTACATAATCGTAAACACGCTCTTCATACCCAGCCATCGGGACTTGAAAGCCAATGCCGGTCGACAGGTCGACCTGTGGCATGAAGAAATACCAAAGGTAATTCCAGCCTTGGATCGTGTGCGCTACTTCATTGTGAATCCAAATAAAGTTTCGTGATACAGAAAACTCGAACGATAGTCCTATGACGTCAGGATCTGTTTGGCCGCTCACTCCGAGGAACAGAACTTCGCCGGGTTCAAAACCCCTGAACTTTTGTGAGTTCACCGTACCAGTTTTTTGCATAAAGCCAGCAATAAGGTCGTCGGTCACATCGCTCGGGTCATATTTGTGTGTTTCAGTGAAAGACAGAACAGGTATTGTTACATCAACACCTTCGACCGCGTCTTGCGTCACGTTTATTGCGCCTTGGAAATCAGGCGCAGATTGCCACGGATTGTATCCAAAATCGAAAACACTCTCTGTTGCCTTAGATCGAAAGATTTTTTGGGTTGCACCTGTCGTAGTCCACGACACGTCAGTGACATACCGCATCTGTTCGTTCAGTGTGTATGTAACGACCACCTCCCAGACTTCATGGTCAACCGGCTTGGCTTCAATACTAGATCGACGTAAGCCACGATATGAAACCGGCGAAGTCTCTTTGATCTTGTTCGTGACGAGCGTGTCACTACTCGTTCCGACGACACTGTATATTTTTTCTGACGTTGGATCAGAGTTGTCGAGACTTGTCGATCCGCTACCAAGTTTCTCAGTAACTTGTACGTTGTTGTCTACCATAACAGTCCTTTTAGTTGAGCACGGGTGTTTTTATCGACGTGACGAAGGTGGCCATTGATCGAGTCGAGCTTGTCGAGTACGCTGTTTTCCCACGTCGCTTCGCGGCCTAGCATGTCAGTGATGTTTCGCAGCTTCGCGGCACTTTGAAACGCACCCTGATGACCCATCAAGATTGCGTTTGCCGCAGTATCCATGCCGGTGGCCATGTCGCCCATGCTATCGGAGAGGCTCGCTAATTGAGGTATCTCAATGTCTGGAAGATCTCCGGCTTCGATTTCGCCAGAAACCGAATCTACAAGAGCGTCAATGTACTCATCACTAACAGCCTCGACCGGCGCATCGTGTTCAGTCGCGCCTTCGAGCATTCCACGCTTACGTTCCAACTCGTTAAACTTATCAGCGACCTGGATTTCGAGCGATAACTCCTCCATCTTTTCGCGGATTTCATTAACTTCTTTGAGGTCTTCTTTGAGCAACTCAGCACGTTCAGCCGCTGAATTTTGTTGGCGGCGACCGCCCTCAAATAGTGCTCCTTGTGTTTTCATGTGTTCCTCATACCGCGCGAGACGTTTTTTCTCGATTACGGACATGTCGTGTTGGCGTGCTTCCCATGCAATCCGTTTTTGTTCTTCATGTTTCGCAGCCAACTCTTCGGAACTATCGCCGAGCCCAGAGATGTCATGCCACACCCCTTTCACCCAATTCCAGGTTTCCGTCCACATATCATCAATCCAATTCGTGAAATGCCAAAAGGCGGTGATGATTCCCTCAAGAAGTCCAGCCCAAATTTCTCCGCCCTGATACCAAAATTCGTTCCACGCGAATATTATTGTGTCAACAACGTCTTTTCCGTAGTCGATAATACCGTCGCTGCCACGTCTCCAGATGTCTTTAAGCCATGCCCAAAATCCGCCCCAAATAGCTTTCAGTCCGAGAACAGCCATCTCAGCAGCCATCTCAAACTTGCCCATCTTCATCGCGGTAACGATTCCTCCGAACGCGGTAACGGCATCATCTTTTATATTTCCAAATATCTTGCTTGTATTTTTTCCGAAATTATCGAAGACGCCCTGTGTCTTCATCGCTTGAGCCATAACCAGCGCAAACGTCCCGAGAGCCACTGTACCGAAGAGCAAGATGGGGTTTGTGGCGATGAGCATGATTGCTTTAAGAGCCAGCATGGCGGCGGTGAACGCGACTTTAACGGCAATCACTGCGAGAAGGATAGCTTTATAAGCTACCCAAGCTCCGATAACGACTCCGATTGCGACAGCTAACGATTGCATGAGCGTTAGCCCCCAATCGAAAGCCTGACTAGTTGCGTGAATTGCGAGTGTGACTGCGCCGAGTAGTGGGAGCAAAAAGCCAAATTTCGTGACGAGCTTCAAGACCGCTTTTCCGAGGAACAGGACTACGACGCCTGCGACTTTGAGTAACGGTATGAAACTTCCAAGTGCGAGGGATAGAATTTTCAACCCGACCCCGGCGCTGAAGATGATCGCCGTCCATTTCACAAATGCCAGCACCATCGCCTGGTTTTGTTTTATAAACTGTTCCGTCCATACGAGTGCCTGTTTTATGTTCACCGCCAACTTCTGAAAACCGACCGCGAGTTGTTCACCCATGACCGTAAATACCGCTTTACCGTGTTGCACGATCTGATCAAAGACGTAGCTCATGGTCGACGTCATCTTTTCAAACGCCTTCTCAGTTGCACCAGTTGAGTTACGCATCAAACTCATGTCTTTTTCGAGCGCTTGAAGATTGCGCACTAGCGGAAGAATCGCTGTCAGAGCTCGACGATCGGGAAATATCGTTGCGATTTGAAAGTCAGTCAGTGTGGAGAGATTCTTAATCAGACCCGGCAGACCACCCATCTTCGAGAGTGCATCGGAGTCCATTTTCATGCCAAACATTTTTTCAAACATCTCAGCACTTTGACTGGCTGGCTTGAGTAGTGTGCTAAATGCTTGCCGTAGGCCAGTGACCGCGATATCCGTCGGAATTGCATTTCTGGTGACGGTAGCGATTGCCGCACCAACCTCTTCAAACTCGACACCAGCGGTTGCAGCGATTGCCGTCATCTTTCCGAGATTATTCGATAGTTCGCTGAAGGTTGTCTTTCCACGTTTCACCGTCGTGAACAAGATGTCTGATACTTTAGTCGCGTCGGATGTTTCCATGCCGTACGCATTCAAAACACCCGTGATCACGTCGGCAGTTTGCCCAACATCGCTCAATCCGGCAACGGCTGCTTTAGCAGAGACGCCTAATACCTCAATCGATTTTTCAACCGGCACGGTAGCGGACAAAATGTTGTAAAGCCCACGACTTAATCCTTCGGTTGCGACCCCAAAATGCTTAGACATCTTTAACACATCATCACTAAGAGTGCGTAGATGTTTGCTCGGCACGTCGATCATCGTCGAGACTTCTGCCATCTGTTTTTCAAACGTCGCGAAGGCTCGCCCTGCCATCGCCACTGGCACTGCCATCATCACGCCGGTTCGCATCATCTGCATTCCAACGCGATCCGCCACGCGGGCAAATGACTTAAGTGATACGGCTGCACGCCGTAGCCCTTCGGACACTCGATCATGGACGAGAAGTTCTACAGAAGCTTTACCGGCTCGGATCGCACTTGAACTTGGCATATGACTTATCTCCCGTAGCGTGCAGCCGAAGCCTGGCCACGCTGGTAAAAAATATCTTTAAGCGTCGAAGGGATATTCATGTCGCGGAGCAGCTTGTTCATTCCTGCGGTCGGATGGTATATCACCTTCGTGAAAGCTGGCCGCATGTATGGACGCGGTGCATATTTAATTGTTTTGCGTTTCAGGTACTTCTTATCACGCGAGATAATAAGCCTGCCCGATTTAGATCTCTTCCACGCGACATAGATGTTTTGCGAACCACCATGCTCCAGCAAACCTGCAATCCTCGTACCGCGAGGGATAGGACCAATCACAACATTAAGCTGACGGACTTCCGGCTTGAAGAAGATGTTGTTTTTAAGAAGCTTCGTGTGCGATTTTGGTGCGTTGCCAGCGGTGCTGTAACGCCAACTCTTATAGCGTTTGCCGTTCCACCAGACTTTGTCTTTTTCCCACTTGCGGCGGATCGTGTTGCGACCGATTTCCCGTCTGGCCGTCGTTCTTACGTAGCCGCCAAATCTGTATAAAAACACACGGGCGGCATTATCAATACGACGCTGCGCCTTTGCGTTGAGCACATGTACTGTACGAAAGTTCGTAGTGAATGAGATGCCGTTCGTAACAGCTTTACCTGCTTTGCCCAGTTCGCGACGAAACACACCCCGCGCAGCCGATACGCTGGTACGCGGCATCTTTACGTTCATCGTACTACCGAGTCGCAGGGCGGGCATGCTCCAAGCTTTCTCTGTCAGGATCGCCTTGTGGCAACAGCACCTTCAGCCAGTCGATTGAGCCGGTTGTGCGGCTCACCCGTCGCTTACGCATGAACGGGTGAAACTCTTCAGCTTTTCGGACACGGCTTCCTTTCTTGCGGTTCATGTTCACATGCAGCGAAATCAGATGCGCAGTATGCCACCACTGCTGTTCTAATTTTCCGCTGGCCATCCAGCTTAACTCGCGATATGAGAAGGGTCCTGGGTCGACTCCGAGGAATCCGGCGAGACGATAGACTTCATTCCAGAGATTGCGTCCTGAATCCCCGCCTCGCGAGCCTCTAGGAAGCTCTTTTCGAGGTGAGTCTCCAGACGTTTGTCGTCCAGAATCGAAAGCATCTCGTCGTTCGCCTTGTCCATATGCGCCGTCGACTTGTCCCACAGTTTCTTCACCCATTCCCGCTTTCGCGGGTTCGGGAAAAAATCCACGAGTGCCTGTACCAGTGCACCGACCGCCTCATTAAGGCAGTCGCCTGAAAGGCTTCTTCCGAACTCGACATCTGAAATATCTGCCGTGTCTAGTTTGTCTTTGAGCGCTAGGTATAGCACATCAATGGCAAGCACCAAATCTTCAGCAAGTTTTTGGAGCGTTTCGTGGACTTTCTCATCCAGAAGATCCAATCCAAGTTCTTGCTTTATCGACTTGATACTGTGCACATTGAGTGTTACTACCCAGTTACGTCCGTCCTTATCGCTAAAATTATTAGCCATTTACGCCCCTACCTTTCTATGATGGAATGGTGACCCATGAAGGTGCGGTCGCGTTGTAGGCCGTGTTGAGCGTTACATCGACCGTCATGGCCTCTTCCAAGTTTTCATTAATGTTAAAACCAGTGACGGTGAAATACGCTTCTAAACCTTGCGTTCCCGAATCAGCACGGTTACCGTCCATTATCTGTAGCTGTAGATCGTCATTATTTAAGAATGCGTCTTTTACGGCTGCGAAGTCGTCTTGCTCAGTGTCGTAGACCATCGAAAAACTGACGTTGCCATCTTTCAAAGTTGCGACAGATTGTCGCCATCCATTGCCACCTCGGGTTGTGATATCTGCCGTGGCTTTTTCCAGGTTCAATGAAAGGTCCTTTACGTTCGTCATTTCATTCCATTCAGTCGCATCGGTATCATATCGATACATTTTCGCGTCCAATCCTAAGACATAGGCCATTGTGGAACTCCTTTTCTTATTTGATGGTTAAATAGGTGACGGTGATGATTGAAAGAAACTCGTTACGATCAGCGAGTGCCTCCAGATCAAATGCCTGCTCGTTCTGAATGCTGCTGTACGAACAATCAGCAAGAGATTTAAGAGCAAGCGCGTCGGTAACTTGTTCTGCAAAATACAGGTGTGTTGAAATATCAGGATCAGCGGCAGGGCTCACCGGCACACGCACAACAACATTGAGCGTGTAGATGAATTGCTGGCTATCGCGGCTCGCTATCGCGGTTTGCGTTCCTTGCGGAAACACACTGACCTGAGCGGCAGTCAGTTCTTCACGTTCAAAGTCAGGGAGGTAAGTTCTAGATGCTGTGAACGACATCGATAGCGATTGGCTCGACAGGTGCGTAACAACTGCGTCGCAAAGCGTCGTGATAGTCGCATCAGGCATTACTTAGTCCACTTGGTATGAACGCGAATAATCTTCCGAAAGGGATCGGAGTATTTGAAATACCGACCGCTCCCGGCGTTAGTCACCGGATAGGTTTGCTGCTGGCCGTTGACCGTTTCGGTTATGGTGTCGCCGCGATCAGGCAAAACCGGCTGACCCCCGATGGTCAGGTCGGAGGCGGGGAACACGAAGTCCCACGCCTCGACCGTTTCCATGTAGCCATCGCCGTCCGCCGAGACAAACTCGGTATCACTTGGAATAGCCGTGAGGGTAATGTTTACATCACCGCGTGCGTACGTAATCTGTACGCCTGCTGTGTTCTGCAACAGCTTAAAGTTCTGCGCAATCGTGTCGGCAAGAGCCATTAACTAACGATCGCCTCCGTGCTGCTGATTTGATCCGTGACGATAATCGGCACGCCAAATGCAGATTCTGGGAATGGTGCTGGAGCGCCAGTAGCGTTCGTGGCTGTCCTAGAATTCTGCAATTGTTTGAGCGACCGTCGATTGACTGCGATCATGTTAGGTCCACGACCGGCAGGGAATTTGCTCAACGCATCAGCGATCAGGTCATCGGTGAGTCCTTTTCCGCTGTCGTTAGTGAGGTTGACAATCCGGCCTGCCGAGTAAGCTGACCCGTATGTCAAGCCGACGTATCCGGTCACGGCGGTGTAATAACTCGGGAACGTACCTGACGCAGCAGCGGATCTTACGATAGTAGTATCCTTCGCTTCGATTACGCCTTGATTTCCCCAGCAAACCTGAACATCGTTCATGCCACTGCGGATTAAATATGCAGATGATGCTTTATCAGCTTCTGTTCCTCCCGCATCAACTACCATCGCATCGCTCGCACTATCGAGCTCTTCGCTTAGTGAGGCAAAGCCATCGGACGCGCCACCATTGATGAGTTCATTCTCAATTTTTGCCATCATCGCTTGCATGTGATTTTGCATTTGCAGAGCAATGAAAGCCGCAGGACCAAGGCGGTAGCCTTCTGCCGCTGCGATATCGATGTTGAAACTGGCATCTGCGATAGCGAGATCAACGCTCACTTGCGTATATGTCGCCACGTCATTGTCGACACCCGCGTTGAGAGCTCTGAAGCCCACTACTGGGTCGGCACTCTTCTTGACGTATTTGAGGACTGTACCGTCCACGCTAAATGCGCTGAGGGCACTTAAAACCGGAGCGTCATTAAGAACGTCGGAGACGTCAAAACTTAGATCCGACTCATTAAAGGTGATTAAATTCGCACTTGTGTAATAATCATCAGCCATGATGCTTTACCTCTTTCGTGTTATCGGGATAGTTGTTGTTCGATGCGAGCAGCTTGCGTTGCGACGAAGTCGCTACCGACACCGGCCTTCTTAAGCTCTTTAGCACGCAAACTGAGTTCGTCGTCTTCCTTCGGAAGCGCATCTGGGTGACTGAAAGAAACAGGCGTTTCTTCGCCACGGTCGATTGCTCTCAGCTGAGACACTTCGTTCTCAAGTAATTCCGTTCGCGCGACGAGCGACGAGATATGAAGCTCGTAGCACTCTTCGATAGATTTGCCTTCTACAAACCACACAGCACCCTGATCACCAAAAAGTTCGATGTAGCGCTGTCCGCTCGATTGTGAAAGCTGAACATCAGCGTTCTCAGGTGCGTCCTGCTCTTCGAGAGCCTCGGCTACTTCTTGCGTTTCGGTTTCAACAGGAGCGGCATCGTCTGAGATGACTTCGTCAACCGCTTGCTGAGTAGCTTCAGCTTCAATAGCTTCTTCTGCCACAGCCACGGATTGTTGGTCGTCAGACATATTCGTCTCCATTTCAAAAAAATCGACAAGGATGTTGTTGCCCTCGTCAGACAACACGATAGATTCGGTTTCCCCGTCCGCGCCGTACGGAGTTATTGCCACGCCACGCAATGGCCAAGATCGGATGATGGTTGCAGGTCCACTGAATTCGCGGCTGTTCACAGTCACAGTCTCGCCGTCAGGAACGCTTTCAACCTTGATGCCGTCACCGCCAAAATTGATGCTGGCTTGCCACGGAATACCGGCTTTGCTTTTGCGAGCGATATCAGATGCCCGGTCATCGTCGCTGAAGCTGACCAACTTGCCTGTCGCCAGCAGTCCTTCCGGTGTGTTTTCAAAGTTATCGAGGTATCCAATCACCTCGCTTGTGTCGTGATTGAAATCAATCGGGATCTTGGCCGACACGTTCATTCCGGCAATGTCGTGAACTGTTTGTTGTCCCCAATACCAGTGCTCGATTGCCCCGGCACTGCGAGCTAATAGTGACACCTCATATTCGGTCGCTGGCGAATCCGTAGATTGCGGATCGCTAACGCTGATCTCGCCACTGCTAAATCTCAGTGCATTAGCTGTTACTTCGCGCTTTGTCATAACTCTTCCTCGTCTTCAACAATTTCAATTGCTTGCCGTTGTATTTCGTTACCGGCCTCATCCGCGTCGAGTGGGACGCCTGCCATATCCACGATGATTCCTGCGTCGGCCATGTACTGTTGCTCATCGCGTAGCTGATCAACGACGTCGCGGAATTCTTTTCCGTGTCGTTCACGAACGACCATCGACCGGCTCTTCAGTCCAGAATTGATTGCGGCGATATCTGCGTTGATCTCTTGCAAAGGATTCCACCAAGGCGTACCGTCGGCGACCCATTCCCAGTTCAGGTCGCCCAACGTCATTCGCCCGGGCAGACGTAATGTGCCGTCAGCGATGAAGAGCTTCATCCGCCAGCCAGTGATATGGTTAAGGAGCTCAGAAAGCTGTTGCTGTTTAACTTTGCATGCTTTTTCGTAATGAATAAAAGCTGAACGGCTGCCAAAGAAGTTTGTGTAGCCCTCGTCAAAAAAACTGTACGGAATATCGACGCTTTTAAGACTTAGCGATATCATTTGCTGAGAGAAATTCTGAAACTCATTCGATGGGTTTCGTGATTCAATGATCGATGCTTCGTCACCCGGATCGAGGTCGAGCATCACTGGGCCTTTTCCAAAGTCGACTTTGTAGCCGCCGGTGACGTCGTCATCTTTTGTGACATCCGAAAAGCCACCAGCGTTCTCTCTGGAGAGAACCAGCCCAAACATTTGACTGACTTTGAGCTTTGCCAAAGCGTAGTCGTAAGATTCGTAGCAATCTCGGAGCGTGTTGATGGCCGGAGCAAGTGGCGAGACACCGCGCACCTGGTCAAAGCGTTGAAAATATCCGAGGTGATAAACATTCTTCGATGGAACAGATCGTTCAAAGTCATACCCGCCGGTCTTGTCGCGACGCCAGATAGCCACCCGTTGGCTGCGACCACCGCGGTTCACCTGAATACCGTGAACCCAGTCTTCGTCAGTGATCTTTTCCGGGTCGCGTACCCTGTCGCTCTCAATGGCTTGCAGTTGACCGTTAGAAAGCTTGATAAAGAAGCAGTCGCCATCCACTAACCGGCGTTCTTCAGCCATGCGGATTAGGCTGCTGAGGTTATGTCGACCTGTCACGTCGCAGTTGTATGGCCGTCCAAACCATTCCATTAGGGCTCGCAGTTCGGCATCCAGACTTTTGTCCCCGGTTTTTGGTTCAAAGCTGAATCGTGACACGTAATCTAAATGCCGACGTATGGCCCATGCGGCTACTGCGAAGTTCCTCTGTAAATCCCTCGCTGCTGCGGTCAGGCGTTTTCGTTTGACCGGCGAGAGGATCTGATCGGTGCTTTTTAGCCGTGTGGTGGGGCTAAAGCGACGGTCGCTCGTTTGAGCTCCGTCGTATTCAAAATTTGTATGCAGGCCGGTTAACCGTCGAGCCGCGTTAGCTATCATCGAGAGCATTTGACAACTTTATTGTTGGGGCAAGCGGACGAGTACCGTCGGCACGGGCAACTTTTCGTTGCCAGTAATCAAGTTCTTTGAGAAGTTGTGACCTGTTTACTTCGACCGTCGTGCCATCGATGGTGGTTTGAACAACGCCGCCACTGCCAGCCAGAATGTCTGCTTGGAGCTTGGTGACCATTTGCTGCGCGAAGGTTGGCGTACTCGCCGCGGCGTCGGTTCGTGTAATATTAGTAGGCATAATGCCATTGTCAGCCCGAGAGTGCTGATACAGAAAATGGCAATAACTACTCTGCGATTAAAAAATGCTAGCCGAGTGTTTCAATTATTTGCTCAGGCGATAACGCGGTCATAGAAAGCTCATCGATTTGAGATGATTCCGCGTGAAACCGGAATTCTTTAAGAGCCAGATCGATATCTGTGAAGACGAGCTTTTGCTCGTGAGCGTCAGCCCATTTGATTTTTAGAATATACAACATCTTACAATCTCGCAGTATTGGTCGTGCAAGTAAGCGTTTGTTTATTAATCAGCTAAAAGTTACTTCAGGTTTCGCACTTTGGTTGTGGTCAAATTTGCTACATTCAATTTACTTGTAGCGTTTTCAACACATTTTGAGCATGCAAATGACACGTTTGGTCACTGTCTACGCTGAAAATCGCCGAAAATGAGGTTTTTCCGGCCTTCCTCAAGTGTCCAAACGCAACATTTGTCTCTGGTAGGTAGGGTTATTCGCCAACACGGTGGGCTTATTAAATGGTTTTTGGGTGGGTTATCCTAATTGTCTCTGTGTTTCAATCGCGAGATTTATGTCCTGACGCATCTTGGAGTAATGCGTGACCATAGAGTCTGTTAAATGCCCCATCACAGCCTGCGCCGCCGAACGACTGGCGTTTGCGACCAAATTGGCAGAGTAAAAATGCCTGATGGCAGAGGGGAAAAATGCAGGAATGGAAAAGTGGTTCAGCACATCATAAAGGTCAGTGCGATACGCCTTCGTATCGTACCTATCCATGACGGTCGTGTGTTTCTCGTAGATCTCTCGCACGCTGCGAACCGGCAACGGTTCTAAAATTCCTGCGCGTATCAATGTGTATTCGCAGCGTTCGCCAGTTTTCTCGCGAAAAAGCGTCTTCTCAATTTCAAAAGCTCTATCTCTCAACTGCCTGATGGCCGCGCCTCGCTTATCGCGGTTTACGATCACATCATCTAGCGATATCTGCTGGCCAAGATGCTGTTCCAGACGGGCGGCTATTAATCGGGCATTACGAAGTTTATCTTGCTGCGGTTTCGCAAAACTGAGTCGATACGCTTCTGCGACCCGGCGGCTAAATACAAACCCGCTGTCCGCGGTAATCATTTCGTCGCGATGTTTTTTCAGTGCCTCGACGCTGTGTGGGCCAAGGACGCTAATCAGCGTAAGGTGCTTCTCTGTTTTGTGCGAACTAGGTCGATAGATCCAAACTCCGTGCTCATCTTCATCACTTGTATCAATATCTTCCCAACGCATGTTGCAGATGTTACCAGGTCGAAGCCCCGTGTGCATTTGCACGGTGAGCATCGTCGCGAGAACCGGCGGTGAGAGTTTAATCGCTTCAAGTAGATCCGCTTCGTCCGGTGCGTGTACGACTTTACTTGCTGGAACGTCATGGTCAAAGTTGCCAAGAGGTTTCAGTGCGTTGATCGCGAGAAATACGTGATCAGGAAATATTCCTTCCTCCGCCCCCCACCGAAACATACGTTTGAGCACACTAATCTTTTCGTTTATCGTTTTGCGGCAGTTGCCAGTCATGTCAATTTCAATTTGCCGAGCACGCTTGAGGTCGGCAAGAGTGAATTCTGCGGCAGATCGTTCTGCAAACGGCATCAACATCAAACATGCGCGGCGAAGCAGCGTGATCTGTGCGCGGTCTGCTTTAGACTCATCAGGTAAGCCATGCCTGCGGCGTTTATCGTGCCATGCGCGATATTGCTCGACCAGATCAACTACTCGAAAACTCTGTTCTTGTGGCTGATGCGCGGGCATCTGTGAATTAGTCACGACCGGCGGGGAAGCCACCTGATCAATGCCAAGCTCAATGCGTAGTTGCTGTAAGTCATCGTACATCTCGCGGCTAAAAGGATCGCCATCTAAATAAACAAACGGGTAACTCTCGTTACCGCTTTCATCCACCATCTTTGGCCGGACGTAAGGTCGACCAGAGTCGGCTTTGACTTTGACATTGAGCTTCTTACCTGCAAATGTTTTTCCGAGAATCTGTTTACGAATCATGATATGCACCTTCTATAGTTGAACGCGCGGAAACGCGCGGAAACCCGAGTATACAAGCCTTAGTCGTCCACGCAAGCAAAAACTGTTTAAATAATTGTGCAAATTGCACAAAAATAGATCAGTTAAAACGTCCGCCACATGGCTGAAAATGCCTGTGTTTAGAGTGTTTAAGCACGCTGAGAGATGCGTGTGTATGAGACGGTTATGAGCCTCGCGAGCTACCGGGCTGCTCCACCCCGCGATGTTGTTTCGTTCGGTAATTATAGTCTCAAACCTCTGTTTTGCTAGGGGGTGTGATTGGTTTACGTTGGTGTACCAAAGACCCATTAAAACCCGTTGTATTTCAATCGCGCCCAATTTTTGTGCAAAATTGTGCAAAATTGTGCAAAATTCAAAAACGAGGAGTGAAATCACCCATCCACCCCGCGGCTGTCACGGACGTGCTTACTGAGCATGTGCTCAAGCAAGCTCTCCCTGATCGCAGTTGTGAAACTTTGAACACGCCGCATCCCTTCAACAAAGTTGCGGTGGTTCGCAACCGGGAGCTCCTCGATCTGGAGTGTCTCTAATTCTTCCACGCGCAATTTGAGATCGACGAGCATCTTCTCTAGCTCAACTGTAGCCTCGCGAAAGGCTTGGATCTCAAGCACCGTTAAGTTCTTCTGCGGCATCGCAACTGCCCTTCCTTATATACATCAATATTGATGTGTGTAATCAAAACTATACCTATTTACACGAATTACCACCACATCTCTCTGTGGCCAAATCCCCATATTTAACTAATTTTGGGATTTATTTCTGTAAACGCTTGTAACCGCGGGTACAAGCGGGTAGATTGCGTCACGATTTAGCACAAGGTTTGTAAAGGGGGACAAAAATGGATTCCGCGACTATGCAGAATTTAAAGACGGTTAAAGAAGCTTGTGAGATATTGCGGTGCAGCCGCAACACAATCTACCGCTGGTTAACTGAGGGCAAAATTGAGGGTTATCAGGTCTGCAACAGCTACTGGCTCATACCAGATGAAGAACTCTTGAGAGTCATCTCGCAGGGGCGTAACACTGCGAACCGCAACCAAGCGCGTCCCGAAGCCGCGACGCAGCTAACGCCAGAACAGCGTATGAAAGAACTATGTAAGAGCTAGGAAGTACGATGCAACAATCATTATTTACAGAACCGCATACATTATCACGGGCTTCTGATCCAGACACGAGCAAAGAAGCTGCGTCAGAGATATCATCCGGCGGCACAGTAGCAAACTTAGAGCTCCTCGCACTAAATCTCATCATGCTGCATCCGGGCAAAACAGCACGGCAGCTTGAAGACATTGCCGATCTGGAACGCTGCACGCTACAGCGACGCATCTCATCGCTCCTGCAAAAAGGGCTGGTCGTGCGGGGCGAGAAAGCAACAAACGACAATGGTCGCACTGCATACACATTGTATTTACCAACAGCCTTAACCAAAAGGAAGCCACGATGACTGTCTATCAATTTGAAACTCGCGAAGAAGCACTCCAGTTCTGCAAGGAAACCGACGGCGACAAGGCGCTGCTGGAACGAAATGGCGAAGTGTTTGTTCGCGTAGATGATGGCAAAGACGATTCGGAAGCACCCGTCGTGAAAATCGAAGCGGACGATGAGCCACAGGAAGATGAGCCTCAGGAAGACGATGCTCAGGAAGACGAGAATGACGCGAGCGAAGAAGAAAACAACGACGACTGACCCGATCCGCGAACCGGCACACTATGCTCGCAGCGAGGGATCGCTTGAGTGCTTCGATGCCTTTGTCGCTGCGCATGGACGCAAGGCGGGTATCGAAGTGTGTCGCTGGAGCGTCTGGAAATACAGTTATCGATTTGATTTAAAGGGATCACCGGCGGCAGACTGGGAAAAAATTCGGCAGTACGCCGAAATGGCTCTCCGGCTTGATCCAGATGGGGTGTATGAGAATGGCAACAGTGGCTAGCGAGTTTGCAAAATATGAACTGCGTTATTACGACGCTGATCGTCAGTTACGGCTCTATCTCATCCACGACTTCCCACTAGCAGCCACGGAGGAGCTCCTGAGGATTTTTCCTTCGCCCGACGGCGAACACGACGATCACGCCCGTTCCTCCGCGATTGACTTTATCGTCAAAAAGAGAAACGAGGACACGGATGGTGAGCAAAGTTAAACCTGAAGGAATTTACAAACATGTGGCGAAATGGCGATGCCCAGAATGCGGAGGATCAGTCCGTACACAGATCTGCTTGAAGTGTTACATCGAAAGGTTGAAAAAGATCGATGCTGAACCCGCTGTATGCATACCAGACGTACAACCACGTAATGACAGACGAAGTGCTCCGTACGATCGCGAATGATGATGCGAGGCTTGCCGATCATATGTCGCGTGCCAGAAGCCTTGTCGACGGCGGACGGCTTGGTAACGGCGAGCCTTTAGGCATCTTGGACATGCACATGCTCACGGGATACCTCAGATTCACAAACAGGTTTTTTACCGCGTATAAAAATTTTGAGAGAGAACATTTATTGCTATTAGACAATCTAGAAAGGGTGCGTAATGCAAGTAAAAGAAAAACAGATCAGCCTGAGTGACTCACTTCAGAAGACAGAAACATTGCTGCGAGAGACACAGCAGAAGTGGCAGCACCTACTGCCCGCACATATTGATCCAGAGCAGACATTCCACCTGGTTATGAATGTGCTTCGGCAAAACCCCGAGTTGCTCAACTGCTCGCAACCGAGTTTTTGGGGCGCGATCATTCAAACGATGAAGCTGGGGCTGCGTCCAGATGGCGTCATGGGCGAAGCGTACCTTGTTCCGTTCAAAGGTACGGTGAAGCTCTTTATTGGATACAAAGGGTTGATAGCTCTTGCGCGACGCAGCGGCGATATCGCGAAGATAACTGCGTCGGTTGTTCGCGACGGTGACGAATTTGCGTACGTGATGGGAGATGAAGAAAAGATTGTTCACACACCAAACCCATCTCCGACGCGAGGGGAAGGTGCAATCACACATGCGTACGTGATCATCACGCAAACGAACGGCGAAAAAGTTCGGCTGGTCATGGATGCCGCAGCAATCGACGCTCACAAGCAACGCTACGCGAAGGG
>VTLG01016879.1_pt1 | contig 15627 bp, 21 predicted proteins | sample 4694571 | NCBI WGS metagenome assembly VTLG01 (sample SAMN12604809, study PRJNA352737) | marine metagenome | biome: ENVO:00000447; feature: ENVO:00000209|ENVO:00000569|ENVO:01000036; material: ENVO:00002151; isolation source: viral sequences binned using virsorter ...
CGCAAACGACAGCATCTCAGATAATGCCTGCGCTTGTTTCGGAGTTAGCGTTAATTCGATCATTGTTTTGCCTTTCTATGGCTTGTTTGGGGATTATAAATTGCGTTTAGCAACCATTGTCAGAGCGGCGTTGTGTGCGTCGGACAAGGTTCGATGGTCACTCATAGGCGTGATGTAGGTGTCACCATTAAAATCGTTGTAATGAACTACCGCGACAGTAAACACGGGATCACTCAATTCGTTATCGTAAACATACAGGTCACCGCTAACCGTGTTCGGCTTGTCACTTGGTCCATAATGCCAAGCATCAACAGACCAATCGGCATTCAAACCGCAATAGCGGTTGCGTAAATCGTCAACGGTTTCAATAGGGAGCGAATAGTCAGTCATGGGGTACCTTTCTGTAGGTGGTTTGGGGTTGCCGATATCGTATCGACAAAGGGCTTATAATCCCTAGGCAAAGTATTGTCAAACATATTCCGCAAACGATCATGCAGGCGCTCAAGTGTCACCGTCTCTCGCGTGCGCGTACGTCATGTTATGGGGATGGGGTGTGTTCCTTTGGGTAGGTGGTCAGGGTTACCTTGCTTGTGTGTTGGCGAACCTAGAACCGTAGAACCTAGAACCGTTGGGTTGGTGGTCGGTGATGGTCCTAAACTGCGCTAGTTTGAACCGTGGTTCGTGGTGGTAGCCGTTGGATTATTTGCGCCGCCTAAAGGTACTCGGGCGCCTGCGAGATTCCTGTGATTACAAGGCGTTACACAAAGTCCGAATCCGTTTCCTGTTGCTATACCCTCTTCCACCCGGAACGAGTTTTTCAACCCTCAACAAGAAGAGAATATAATAAACTGGAGCTGGCTGGTTGGTGTGTATTGCTGGCGGATGGTGTGTGTTTGAGCAATCAGGCTCAATAGCATTTAAAAGGCTACTATCTATGTACTTACCATATGAGTTTTCAGAATTGCAATAGGGTTTGTTGGGTACGAGGTTCTCGTGGGTTTCAAGAGGCTGCCATTCTGACAGTCTGAGTTAACCCTACAGTGACTGCCATTTTGGCAGGTTACTCAAAGGTGACCATGTCGATGTCGTCGAACGCTGGTTTCATGAGGTCTTGGTGAGTGCGTGATGCCCAGTCGAGTGCTTTGTTGGCGTCGTCAATGTGAGATCGGTAAATACTCAGTTCGTTCATTTGGTTCTGGCTAAGCTCACCTCTCATGGCTTGGACCATACCTGGGCGACCTAGTGCGATAATGCCTCGGATGACTGCGGTGGTAAGTTTGACTTTTCGCATGGGGAACCTTTCATTGGGTGTTGTTGTTGCGAAGGATGCTTAACTTGCTGTAGTTAGCCTGTGTCATGGATAGCAATCAAATTTTACAAATGCTGGCAGACTTCGGTGCTCTAGGCTTAGCGTCTGGTGCGATCTTCTGGCTGTATTTGAAGATGGCTAAACGGCTTGATGATCTCACAGATAACTTTCAAAAGCAGCTCCGTGAACAAATGGAAGACTGCAATCGCCGAGAAGCTGAAGTCCGTGATCGCTTTATGGATGTGGTCAACAAGTACGATCAAGAGCGCCTGCAGTGGGTGACACGTCTTGAGTCCATTGAGAAAGAACTACAAGATACCGAAGGTCTCATCAAAGAAGGTCTAGGTGAAATGCGTAGTCACTACGCAAAGATAAGCGCTGTCATCGGGAAGGAAGTCTAATGCAGTTTGACTTGATGCACCTGCCTGATGATATTCCTATTGCGGTGCCGATCGAGGATGATGGTCAGATCGACTCACGAACATTGTTGATCATGCGCAATGAAGCGTGGCGGTTAGCACAGTTGATTACCGGGAAGGAAGTCTAATGGCTAAGAAGAAGCCGAACTTTAAAATGAGGACTGTCAAAGAGCCGCTTCTGGCAGATGACGACAACCGCTACCGTCGTCACTCAGAGCAGTCCGCAAGGCTCGAAAAGTCAAGTCCTGGGTTTTCTAAATTAAGCTTGTCAGAACAAGCTAAGCGGCTCGATAAACTTGAAACCGAGCGGTTGGAGCGAAGAAGCAAAGAGGCGGGCGGCTTCCGTAACTTCCTAAAGAAAACCATAGAAGATAACCCAGCGTATTTCCGTAGTGCTGCTAAACGCCTTGCGAAAGGTCAACCAGCGCAGTCGCAGTCAAGCATGACGGATTTTGGTATTCGCTTAGATGCTAGATACGCTGATAAGACACCAAAAAACCAGCGCTCATCAAAGAAAGCCCTAGTCGCAGCACGCAAAAAAGAAGCAGCACGTATTAACAAGATCCTCGACGAAGCAAAAACCAAGAAGGCGATGCGCAAAGCAGCGGAAGCTAAGGCGCAGAAAAAGTAATGGCTAAGACCGCAACGAAAACCGATCCCGCTAAATGGGAGCAAGCCAAACGAGACGCCAAGGCTAAGATGGGCGGTAAGCACAGTGCCCGTGCCATGCAACTTGCTACCCAGATGTACAAGAAGCGAGGCGGTGGTTACTCCGGTGCAAAGAAGGAAACCTCGCTCAGCAAGTGGACCAAACAGGACTGGAAGTACTCAAAGAAAGACAAGCCAGGTCAAGGGGGCTCAGGTGTATACTTACCTAAGAAGCGCATTGCGAGTCTCAAGAGTACAGCTGCTGGCAGGCTAGCACTCAAGAAGGGTGAGGCAAAGAAAGCCAAAGCAACCCGCGAAGGCAAGCAGTACGCACAGCATGGCCTGGGTAAAGGGCTGGCATGAGCACTGATCGTACAGAGGCTGCGCGCCGTATGATGAAGAAGCTAGGGCTCGAGGGGTTTAATAAGCCCAAGCGCACGCCAAACCACCCAAAGAAGTCGCATGTGGTGATGGCTAAAGAAGGTAATCAAATCAAGTTGATCCGCTATGGTGAGCAGGGGGCAAGCACAGCAGGTGCGCCTAAACCTGGGGAGTCACGGCGCATGAAGATGAAACGTAAATCATTCAAATCCAGACACGCTCGAAACATCGCCAAAGGTAAGATGAGCGCAGCGTTCTGGGCTGACAAAACGAAATGGAGTTAGCGTCATGCATATGATGGACATGAAGGACAAAGGCAAAGGCAAAGGCAAGAAAAAGCCCATGAAAGCAGCCGCAATCATTGCAATCGTGCCGACAGGCAAAATGAAAAAGATGAAAGAGTCGATGAAAGGCGAGATGCGTAAAGCCGCCGAAGCTAAGGCTAAGAAGTAATGTCTCGCAAGCCACGTATCATTCTCCCAGCAGCGGTATGGGCTAAGATCCGTGCCGAGTACGAAGCAGGTGTGCCCGTCAAACACCTAGCAGATACATTTAACCTCACTGAGGCAGCCGTCTACAGGCGCAAGAAAAGCGAAGAGTGGTCTAGGGAAGTCTCGGTTATCAGTGACGACATGCTGTCCAAGGCACGCAAGGAAGCTGAGCAGCGCATTGTGGAGCACATCCAAGAGCGTGAAGTGGACATGAAGCAGGTCATTGATCAGCACAAGTCCGTGTCGCAACAGATCATGGATCGTGCAGCGCGCCTACTCGAGGCCGTTGATAAGATCCCAGATACCGAGGTTTCTAAAAAGGCACACGCTCTGAAGACCTTGTCTGATGTCATCACCGCTCAGATCCGTAACGAGCGACGCACATGGAACATCGATGAGAAGGGTGCAGACACCTCACTCGAGGCATTGCTCGACGAGCTGGATGAAGAAGACGAGAAGCGCAAAGCAGCCCCCAAACCTGTGGTCGTACAGTGAGTGCAGAAACCATCGAACTAATAAAGATGGTACTCAATGGCGCCGATGGAGCGCTGGTGGTTGTCCTGATCTACACGCTCAACCGAGCGCATGCGTGGACCAAGCGCGTTGAAGACGCTATTGAAAATATTGAGCGACTTAATAAGATTGTAGAAGATAACCAGTCGGACATCGCCAAGCTTAGGCGTATGTTCTTTGCCCTGAAGGATGAGTTACGACATGCCAAAAATGAGAGCAAACAACCAAGTCATTGAACGTCTGTGCGTCGATTGCATGATGAGTATCAAGTACTCTCTCGATGCCTTTGCTAAAGAAGATGAGAACAAGAAGATCGTAGAAACCGGGCTCACCGAAGAAGAGAACTTTCTAACGACAACCATCATCACCAAGCAGCAGGCAGCCATCACAAAGAAGGCGCTCGACATGATTGACAAACGTCACTTCCGCCAGAAGCAAAAGATGTTTCTCATTCGCTTGCATCAGTTTGCTGAGTTTCTTGATACCTTCGATGAAGACCTCAAAGGCAACGAGGAAGAGCAGGTGCGCTTTGCTAAAGGGCTAATCAAGTGGTTAGAGAACAGCCATAAGATCATGCTTGAGTCATCGTCTCGTAAGACCCGTGAAGCTAACCTCGCATGGAACTAAACAAAAGCAGGGTGCGATCAGAACTGCTGAAGTGCCGTAAAGACTTCACGTACTTTGCGTGTCGCTACCTAAAGATTGTCAACACCAGCGGTGAGGTTGTAAATCTTAACCTAAACCAACCCCAAGTCGAGATCGTCGAAGCGATTGACGTTAACTTCCAGACAATGGTCCTCAAAGCCCGAAAGCTTGGGTCGTCCACCGTTATCGCTGGCTACTTCTTCTGGAAGGCTCTGTTCAACAAGAACGTCCGAGTTGCTGTCGTCGCTCACACTGACGAGGCCGCCAAAGAGTTGTTCACGATCTACCAACACTTCTACAAGAACTTGCCTAATGAAATGCGCCCGAAGGCGATCAAGAACAGGCACAACGAACTGAACCTCGTCACCGGTTCCAAGATTAAGATCGGTAGCGCTGACTCCGATAGTTTCCGTGGGCAGACTTATCAATATATCCATGCCTCCGAGTATGCGTTCTGGTCCAATGTTGAGAAGACTATCGCCTCATTGTTTCAAACCGCAGATGCCAATGCCAGTATTGTCTTGGAATCGACAGCTAACGGCCTTAATGGAGCCTACGACCTGTGGGTCAATGACGCAGGCTACACCAAGATTTTCTTACCGTGGATGATCGATGATCGATGTCAGATTAGCAAGCCTCGTTTCCAAGATTACACAAAACTCGAGCGGGCATACAAACAAGAACACAAACTGTCGGATCAGCAGTTTAATTGGTTGGTGTACACACTTCGAGTTAAATGCGCCAACAACTGGCGTATCTTTCATCAAGAGTTTCCATCGTCGCCTGACGTTGCGTTTGTTACATCAGGGGATCGATTCTTCCCAGAAACGTACAGCGTCACCACAGCGAAACCCGGATACCATCAGTTCGAGAAACCCATGCAATACCACATCTACTCGATGGGAGTGGACACCGCTTCTGGTTCTCCTGGTGGGGACTATAGCACTATTAAAGTTCTGGATGTCACCGACAAAAAATCCGTTCGAGAGGTAGCCGCCTTTTACGATCGGATCTCACCATCAGACTTTCGTGAAGAGGTGTTGAAGATTGCTCGAGAGTATAAAGCGCTCGCAGTCATTGAAAGCAACTCTTACGGGTTATCTATTGTCGAGCACATGCGTGATGAAGAGTACTTTTCTATGTATCGAGACACCGCATACGATAAGACAAGTGGCGTATGGAAACCAAAGTGGGGTTACAACACCAACGTCAAGTCGAGAGGTTTGTTACTGACTCGATTGTACGAACATGTCACTCGAGGATGGATCAAAATACGTGACGTAAACTTCATGCTCGAAGCCAACAGCTTGATCTACAACAACCGTGGTAAAGTAGAAGCAGCAGCAGGAAAACATGATGATATGATCATAGCAACTGGTCTTGCACTCATGGGGTTAGATCAGATACACGAAGTGGCCCAAGCGGTACAGACATCGGCCAAGCCAACCAATATAAGTGAAGTACTTAGATGGGAAGCAGCGACCGGTAAGGTGTACAGAGGGCGTGGTTCCGAGGAGTTTTCATTGGGTGCCTCCTCGTTACTTCATTCAATATAACCCAATGTAACTACGTTGCGCGAGCGTTATTCGCGTAGGAAAGGCGTTAAATTATGTTGTCAGAAGAACAACAAAACGAGTTGGCCGCCGCACTCGAAGGACTCAATCTTGGTGAGGAACCCGCTGCTCAAGCACCTGAGCCAGAACCGGTAGAGGTTCAGGAAGAAGCTAGCGAGCCCGTACATGAGTCGGAAGCACCAGAAGAGGTAGCGCTCGAAGATAGTGGTGATGATGAAGAGGTCGAAGAGACAGGTCACAACGTACCGTACTCTCGGTTCTCAAAAGTTATCGCTGCTAAGAACCAATACGCTGACGAAGCGGAGACACTCCGGCAGGAAGTGGAACGCCTCAAAGCAAAGGAGCAGGAACTAGAAACCCTGCGACGCTACAACATCCAGCAACCGCAACAGCAGTATCAAGAGGAAGAGTCATACAACTATGACGATACCGATCCTTACGATCAGCGCCTGCAAATGCTGGAAGGCCGATTGGCTGAAAACGAGCGTGAAGCAAAGATTAGGGAGCACATGCATGAGATGGAGCAACAGATTGCTGTCATCCAACAAGAGCACCCTAACGTCGATCCGATTGCGTTGTTACAGCATGTACAACACAACCCAGATGCAGACTTGATGGAACTGGCAACCTCCGAAGCAGCTCGTGTTGCTGAGATGCGAGAGGCCGTTATTGCTGAGTACCTTGAAGCGAACCCACACCTGCAAACGCAGGCTCCTGCTACACCTCCAGACGTACCCCCAGAAGTAAGTAATAAATCAAACACTGGATCTCGCGGTTTTGCTGGGGCTCAAAAGCCAACGACATGGGAAGACGCTCATGCACAGGCTCGGAAAGCTATTGAAGCAGCATGGACCGGGTGATCCTAACTATTAAGGAATAGTAAAATGGCTGCTACTTTATCTACGTTAAGCGCAGTGATGAAACAGTTCTACTTGGGGCCTTTGCAGGACCAGTTGAACAATGAAATCATGGCGTTTGATCTCTTCCAAAAAGAAAAAGTCGATTGGGTTGGTCGAGAAGCGATTATCCCTGTTCGCACGGCGCGTAACACCCAGACGGCATTTAGCGCAAACGCATCGCTGCCTATCGCAGGCCAGCAAACGTACGCTTCGCTGACGGTGTCGGCTAAGTACTTGTACGGTCGCATGGAAATCCAAGGCCCGGCAATTGCTCAGGCTAAAGCCAGCGTTGGTGCGTTTATCAACGGCCTTCAAGTTGAGCTTGATGGCGCAATGGAAACCGTCAAGAACAGTGCTGATCAAGCAATGTTTACGGGCGGTGGCGCCGTTGGTTTCCTCAACGAGCGTGAGAACTTTGCTCTTAACACCCCTATTGAATTTTCAGGCAACATCGACCTCATCCCGGAAACGGCTGCCGCTAAGGTTGCTGGTACACTTGTTCGTCTCGACACCTACAAGTCGATTCCTGTGACGATGTATCGTGACGCAGGCGCAAAGCAACACATCAAGTTTGATGCTGGTGTTGACACGCGTGACATTGATGGTTCGGGAACTGCTCCTGCGGGGACTGCTCACCTTGTTATTATCGGCAACAAAACCGAAGAATCCATGGGTATCTATGGCAACCTCGGTGAGAAGACACACTTCGGTGTTGATCGAAGCACGGGTACTGACGTGGTGCTGCAAAGCATTATTCGTGCAGCCAACCTGGACGGCACGGGTGACCGTGTTGACCTTAGCACGGGGCGCCTGCAAGCGTTGCTTGATGACATTGCTACCGCATCGGGCTCGACACCCGACTGCATGATTGCGCACTATGTGTTCCGTCAGCAGTATGTTGGCCAGTTGTCGTTCACTAGTACGGCGACTACGGCTACCAGTCGCACCAAGTCCGTGGACAACGGTGATGCTGGCTTTGACATGGGATCGTTGTCCTTCAACGGTATTCCGCTCAAGGTAAGCCGTCACTGCGGTAAAGGTTTGGTGATCTTTCTCCACACCAAGTCTTGGTCGTTGGTGCAGATCGAAGATCCGAACTTGGCTGACTTGGATGGTAACGTCCTTAGTCGAGTTACGGGTAGCGACTCGTACGAAGCATACGTCCGGTACTACTACAACCTGGTTTGCAAGATGCCCAATCGCAATGCGATCTTGGTCGGCTTGAACTTCCCGGCGGCGTAGTACTCACGTGGAGTGGATTGCTCTCTCACTGGATCTGGCTCAGACCGCATTGGTGTTTATCATCTGGCGTGATGTACGGAACTGGTGGGGGAGTGATCCCTCTGAGGTCGATGAAACATTTGCTAGGCCGCAAGATATTCTTGGTGAGCCATAAGGTGTACAAATGAAGAATGGCGGAACAGGTTGGCGTAAGATTGTTATGGGGATTGCAGCGGCGTTGCTGCCTTTGATTCTTCGTGCAATCAACCCAGAGATGCCGGTCGAAGAAATCGTTGTGAGTGTTATGGGTTTGCTTGGTGCAATCCTTGGTGTCGCTTGGCAGGATGCTGCTAAAGAAAAGCGAGCGGCCTTGGAGAGCGTCAATAGCCCCCCGGCACCATCCCCAGAAACCCAGGAATAAAGAATCTTGATCCAAAGGATTCTGGGGGCCTCGATCTCAACCTTGGCGGTAACGACGATCTTTGGTTTGTCCGTGGTGATCTTACTCATCGTGTCGGCAAGCAATTTGAAGTCGGGATGACAGGCGAGATCAAATCAGACTGGGGCGGCGATCCTGAATGGGCTGTCGGCGCTGGTCTTAAATGGAGATGGTAACATGGCCTATATGGGCTTCAAGAAACTCAAGAGCAAGCTTCAGTCCGAAGGCAAGAGTCCAAAGGCAGCTGGCGCTATTGCTGCGTCGGTCGGCCGTAAGAAGTATGGCAAGAAGAAGTTTAATAAAGCAGCGGCTGAAGGTAAGTCCTTGCGTGGTGCTGCGGCGAAACGCATCAAGAGTAAGATGGACTACTCTAAACAAAACGTAAGTTATTCGTAAGGCAACGGCATGAAGATTCCTGACGCAGGCAAACTCAAAGATCAGATCGAAAAGTCTCGTAGCGATCGCAGCAAGTTTGCGCGTGCATGGGATCTGTCGCTGTTGTTTCTGCAAGGTAAGCAACACGTTAAGTACGACAGGGTAAAGCAAACCTTTGTCCGTACTGGCGCTGATGAAATGCAGGTGACGATCAATCTTATCGTCAACATCTACAGAAACGTACAAGCCCGTTTGGCGCTCGCTTATCCGTCATGCACGGTGTTGCCAGCATCAGAGTCTAACGAAGATATTATCAAGGCTAAGAGTTGCGAGTATGCGCTGCGGTACTATTGGAACAGCGACAAGCTCAAACGCAAGCTTATCGACTCGATACGATGGTTGCTGGCGTGCGGTAACGTTGGTCTGCACACCAAGTACAATGGAGAGAAGGTGACTACGGAAGTCATCAGCCCTTACGACATGTACTTCGAGCCAGGCATTGACGATCCAGATGAGTGCAACTGGTTTGCGTATGCCAAGTTGGTCAACCGTGACGAACTAGAAGAAGCCTACCCCAACAAGAAGGACATCATCAAGAACGCCGCTGAGGCTACCAATGTCACGCCTGGTGGTTCGTTCTTCAAGTTGCGCCAGACTTCTAAGCCTAAAGATCGAGTAGAGATATTCGATGTGTATTTCCGCAACGGTGAGCGTCGGGTTATTATCGATGGCAGTTACCTGTTTGAGGGTAAGTGGGTTGGTAAGACCATGCCGCTACAGTTTATTCGCTATACGCCAATCCCTGGGCAGCTGTGGGGTATGGGTATGGTCGAGCCGTTGCTAGATATTCAAGACCAATACAACAAAGTTCGTGGTCAGATTATCGAGAACAGCGACTTGATTGCTAATCCTAAATGGATGATCCCAAAGAGCGCTGGTGTGCCTCCCTCGAGCATTACCCGTCGTCGGGGTGAGAAGGTTTACTACAATGACGTTGGTGGTCAGCGTCCTATACCTGTCCAGATGCCATCGCTGCCTGGTTATGTTCTCCAGCAGGTTAGCGTTCTTGCAGGTGAGATGCTCGATGTTGCAGGTGTGCATGCTACTAGTCTAGGTAAGCGAGCCGTCGGTGTTACATCAAGTATTGCCATGCAGCAATTGTCGAGCAAGGACTCGCAGCAGTTGATGGTGACGCAAGAGGACTTAGAAGAAGCAGTTTCCGATCTGGGTAAAGTTGTGCTGACGCTGATGCAGAAGTACTACACTGAGAAGCGCATGGTTCGTATGCTGGACAACCTCGGTGAGGTGGTGTTCCAAGCGTTAGACAGCACCAGCCTAATGAAAGACCCAGAGGTGTTCATCGAAGCGGGCTCCATGTTCCGTGATGAGCGCAAGGATCGTGATCAGAAGGTTCTCGAGTTGGTACAGATGGGCATGATCCAGCCACAAGATGCTATGAAGGAACTGACCTTTGGCGGTGGCCTTGAGCAAGTCAGTGAGAAGTTGCAGGCCATGTCGCACGCACAGGATCTGCTCAACGCAGCGAAACTTGGCGCAGCTATTGAGATATTCCCCACCGACGACCTTAAGGCGTTCGGCGAGGTATTTGGTGATTACATCCGTAGTGAAGAGTACTATCAGTTACCGCAAGAGCGGCAGCAATACATTCGTGACATCTTCTTGAGTGTTGAGACGTTTGGCACGCAAGCAGAAGTGCAGGTCGAAGCACTAGCAAACCGCAAGGTGTTTCCTCGGTCAGCACCAGAGCAGCAGGGCCAGCAAATGGCAGTAGCCATGGAATCACCGGTAGCAGCTATCCAAGCACAGATGGAAAGCGAGCGTATGGGCTCACTCGATATGAGCAGGCAGATGATTGACGAAGCTGCGCCTGAACAAGGTTTACCGACAACGCCAATGGGAGCGCAGGGATGAACGTCAAAGAGGTTTATGATTTATTCCGTGCTTTGATTGATGAGTCGGACGAAACGTTTCTTACTGAAGCCCAGGCTGAGTCATACCTAGCACAAGGTTATCGTGAGTTTCGTCAAACGGTGTATTCGATAGAGCCCGATATCTATAACGCACATTTCACATTCACAGCGTCGGGAAAGATCTTCAGCCTCGATGGTTCGTTGTTGGGCAGTGGAGCGACCAGTCGTATGGAGCGGTTTTTACGTTTAGCGCAGATCAATTCGATTGCAGGTAACGAAGTCCAGTACTACTTAGAAGCTGTACCATCACAAGAACAACTCGAGCGGTGTCAAGGTGAGTACTGTTTATCAGGCAGAAACATTGTGTTCGACACCGAGCGCACTGACTTCTTCAGGGTCGAGTATGTGCCGGCAAGCACGGTAGACTGGACCAAGCACGGGGTCGGTGAAAATGAGTACATCGACGATCTGCAAGACCAGCATCCACTGATCGCATTGTTAGCAGCGCAGTATTACCAAATACGAGATGGCGCAGCGAACCCCGTATTGCAAAACCAACTAGCAGTGAAGCGCCTCGACTTGGTCAACTACCTAACGCAAGGCAGAAACCAAGCAGGATCTCACTACATTTCACCTCAAGTTGAATTTTACATGGGCTGATCATGGCAACACCGGGTACTGATGTTGAACTGATTGCTGGCGGAACCGAGGGTCGCCCGGCGGAACGTGGTATCTGGGTACAGAACATGTGGCGACCGAAAGGCTCGCCGAACTGGCAAACGCGTCCGGGCTTTGGTCAGATGGCGCAGCTTGATACGACATTGCGTTCTGGTATCGCTACCGAATGGGGAATGTCCAAGCACCTTGGATCGCACCTTGTACGCACGAGTTGGGGCACTGAGCAGATTGTATCGGTGTTCTTAGTCAGTGCTAGAAGCGGGCAGGACTCGTTCAACTCATCCAGTAAGTGGGGATCGTATTACTCGGTAACAATCTTTGATACTAGTTCGGGCAACCATTACGAACAGGTGTTGTTCCGCCATACGTCGCAAAATAAAACAGCTGGGTTTGGCGAGTTTAACAACCCTCGTATGTACAACTGGTACGGCAACTACGAAACGAACGAAACTTACGATAACCAATCATTTTCATTTGGTGTCGATGAACCATTTTATTTCACAATGTTTCAGAACGAATTGTTCTTTGGCAACCGACTGACTGGGCTGTTGTGTTATTTGCCAGCAGATTTCCGCAAGTCTAGAGACCGAACAGTGGACTCTTCGCAGCAAGTCTCTTGGGTCAAAGGTTACAGCGAGGACTGTTTGATTACTCGTGTGGTGCCAACGGACGGCAGCCAGCGTGATGCCTTGGTATACTTTGATGAGCAGAACTTTCCTGCTCCAGTTGCGGTGACCACGCTAGGCGATCGGTTTGTTGCGGCATCTGAAAATCAAATATTCTTTAGTGACGCAAACCAGCCAAACGCATTCATTGACGGTAATCAAGTCAATGTACCAAGCAAAAATCCTGTAGTCGCTATCGCCGAAGTTGGCATCAACCTCATGGTGCTCACCGAAACAGAGACTTTATTGTTCCAACCAAGCCAAGGTGTTTTACTTAACCCTGGCCGGTTTACGGTGGTTAGTCGCACAGTTGGCTGTATGTCACCTCGCTCGGTAACAACAGTAGGATCGACAGTGTTCTGGGCGGATACCAATGGCATTTACGCAACAAGCAACGGCTTGAAGATTGAAGAGTTGTCGCTACCTATCAATGACTTCTTCAAGGGTGGCATAACCTGTCCGCTCAACAACTACCTTACTGCAGCAGGAGTTTCCGATCCTGCAGCAAACGCACAGCCTCGCACGTTGTATCGCCAATCAGACAGCGACGATGTAAGCATTGCGTACAGTCAGGAAAACGAAGCGTTGTTTGTATCGTACCCTGGGTCTAACGCTTTGTGGTGTTATAACCAAGGTGGTTGGTCATTGTGGCCTGTTGAGTCAACAGCCAAAGAAAATGGCGGTGCAGCAGTTGTTGGAGTCCAGCAAAACATTACCAACCCGTATGTTCTAACAGGCACACGGGAAGTGTACTTAGTTGGCTCTGTAGAAACAGGTACGTTTACTAGTGCCACAACTCGAGCCGATACAATCTATTCGTCAAGTTACTACCTTATGCAACTTGGTCGAGGTGGTGCTATAGACCGATCCGTGCTCAATGAAGACCAGCGTGTTGTTTACGGTGAGTTTAAAAAGAGACTTACAGCTGCCAGTGGTGATGCTCGTGCGTACTTTGCTAAGCCTATTTATGATGCAGTTTCAAACGTGTACTACATCCCATTGGAGATTGTACCGGATTTCACTGCGGGCGCTGTGCAGCCTACCGGTATTAGTTTTGTGTTTGGGTTTGACGGCACAAGATGGACACCAGCAGCAAACGCAATCATACCACCAGAACGCTTCTTCTTGTCGGTTGGTGGTGCTCTAACTTATACAGTCAACGCAGCAACAAGCACTATAACCATCACAGTCAACTCTGCGTCTGCTCTTAACTTTGCGCAGAAACAACGCAACCCGTTTCTATTGATACCAATGACTCCGGCAAGTTCAACGACGACGCTGCTTGATTACGGGTTTGATTTTACGATCAGTGGTGGAGAAGCGAAACTGACATCAACTGGTCCTATTACGACAGATATGTCGGTGTATGTCTGGAACCAACACTACGGACCGTTGCACAGTAATGACGATGTAGCGCAGCCAGTAGACTGGGCGTACAAGTCACAGCAAGTCGGCATTGAAGGGGCGGATCAGATCAAGGCAAGAGGCATCTTTGCGCGCATGGTGTCGCATGGATCAGGGGCGTCACCGCTGACTCCAAACTGGATCTGGGGTGTTTACAATACGCTACTTGGTTCAGACTTCAAAGGTTGGACAAGTCAAGTGATTGATTTTTCTGATAACATCAAAAAGATTGCAGACAAGTTTAGTATACGCACGCGCTACAAAGACAGCACTACTTCAACTATGCAGTACCGCAAATTTAACGACACACCGAAGTACGGAGAGTTTCTCATCGATGACGAGGAACATGACACCATTGCTACTTCGGACAGCGTCAAGGGTTCATACCTGTCGTATATGATGTTTGGTTTTATGCGTGACCGTGCAGAGAAGGTCGAGCTAGCAAGTGCTAAAGCTGTTATCCGGCGTGGCGGAACACGGCGCAGGACTGGTCGATGAGTACGGTCATTGCAACACAGGTCAATGCGGATGCAGATCTTGAGGAGATCGAGAACAACGCTACGCTCAACCAGAAAACAGAAATTATCAACGCTTTGGCAACACAGATAGTTATGCCCAACCAAGTGTTGCAACAATCGTCCACTCAGGATTTTGGTGGTCTCATTTTGTCAGGAAACCATGGTGGGTTCCAAGCAAAGGGCACGCGCACAACCGTAAATGGTATGCCGGGTACGGTTATAAAGAAACAGATTGTCGTAACAGGCACAGCGGTGCTGTCGAACATGACCCTGATTTGCGAGGGTAATACGCCGGCTGTATTAATCAGAGACGGTGGTAGGGTTGCTCTAAAGAATTGTCATATTGTAAAGACCGACAACTTGCATTCGGCAGCGACGGATACCTACGTCCTTATGGAGACAGGATCTTATGCATCGGTTGTGAGCTGTGTGTTTTACGGCACACAAGCTAACACGGGGTCGTTAGTGCGTAATGAGGATGCAGCAAATACTAACCGTGGGTCTATTGTGGGTTGTATTAATCTGACCGATATTGCGGCCACGCCATTTGTTAACATTGCCGCTGGTAATATTCTAGGAGTTATACCGTGAGCCTTAGAACAATTACGAAAGAGCAGTTCTCTGACGGTACAACAATTGACGGTAACCGCATTGAACAAGCAATGCAGGAACTTGAAGAGATTTGCGATCAGGTCCCAGGCTACTACGTCAAACGCAGGTTTGTGCAGAATCAAATTACGGTTGGGTTCTCTCCGTTTCAACAGGCTCCGTATAACCAGCAGGTGCCAGCCTTGAGCAGTGGTGGTTTTATTACTGGGCTTACGACAAACATAGAGCGGTGGAAAGGTTACAAGATACTCAGCCAGCCAATCGCAGACGTTGAGAAAGTTGTTTTCTGGGAAACATCAGTCAAAGTTGATAATCCAGCAATTCTACATGCTATCGATTGTTTTATGTTGCAATGCACGGCAAGTACATCACCGACTTATCAACTACCAGGTGGTAGCGGTTCTATCTATGCGCCACCGACAGTATCTGATGTGCAATTGTTTGTGTCGGTAGACGCTCCGTTTGTTGCTGAGGATCGTAGTCAGTCGGATGTTTTAGTTCATAAGTATGGAATGGACATGAACGCGTGGCTGATGACACCAGTTGCTAGAAATGCATACACCAACGAAATGTCACCAACGTACCCTGGCGGCACAGAAAGCGGCTGGGCCTTAACGCTTGATGATCTCAACTTACCTATACCAACCAAGTCGAGGATTCGCATAGGGTTAGGTATTCCAGTCTACAAAGCAGCAACAACAGGTTATGCACACTGGGGCGCAACTCCTTGGAATACATTTGTGCCTTCCTTGACTGCTACGTTTTTGGAGCCACTGTCGGATGTCTAAGATCGGATTCAAACGTCTGAGCAGGGGTGTTAAGTTATTAACTTCGCATATCCATACGCAGGTGCAAAGCGCTTTGACGCGCATTACTTCAACAGGTTTTGATGCAAGCGAACTGCAAAA
>VTLG01001226.1_pt1 | contig 15626 bp, 14 predicted proteins | sample 4694571 | NCBI WGS metagenome assembly VTLG01 (sample SAMN12604809, study PRJNA352737) | marine metagenome | biome: ENVO:00000447; feature: ENVO:00000209|ENVO:00000569|ENVO:01000036; material: ENVO:00002151; isolation source: viral sequences binned using virsorter ...
GTTGAAAAAGAAAGGGTTTTCTGAAATAGATTTATAATTATGGGTATATTTAAACAACCTAAAGCTCCCGTACAAGATCCCGAACTCGAAAGACAGATGAAGGAAAGACGAGAGGAAGAAGAAAAGGTTAAAAAAACAAAAGCCGAAAAAGAAAAAGAACGTAAATGGCGTAAATCTCAAGGGATGATAGGCACTCGTTCATTATTTGCTAAAGCTGGTGGAAAAGGATTTTATTACGAAGGTAAAGAAGTATGAGTAGTAAAAAAAGTACTACATCTTATGGTGGGGATGACAGAGGTCCTTCTAAAAAAGAACATAAAAAAATAATTAAAGAAATTAAAAGAGCAAAAAATGTTTCTGAAGGAACAAAATATGTAAAAGAAAAATTAGGTTTAGTAGAAAAAAAAGCTGGACCAATGGATTATTTACAAAAAGGAAAAACAACTGGAATTATTGCTAGTAAATTATCAGGAACAAAAGGTGGTATTGATTTTTATGGAACAGAAGCATCTAAAGCTGCTGATGATTATTTGGTCGAAACAGGACAAGTAAAAGTAGGAAATTATTTTAAAAAAGTAGGTGGAGAATTTATTAGAATAGATAAAAAAGAAGGAGAAAGATTATATAAAGCTGGTGATCCTAGTATTAGCAGATCAACTATAGGAGGAAAAGAATCATCATTTATAAAACACGGCAGAGAAGATAAGGGAATGGGTAGTGGAGATCGATCAGGTATTATGAGTAGTATTCCTATTTCACAACCAATGCATAAATCACAACAAAAATTACAAGGACTAATAATGGGTGGTTTAAGTTTTGCTATGCCAGGATTAGCTGGTACAGCAATGAGAGGAGTGGCTTTATCTCATTTTGATAAAATGGGAAGAAGAGGATATTCAGATTATTTAACAAAATTTTATTCTGGTCTTTCATCAGGATCATCATCTAAAAAAATTACATCTTCTTTAGGAATTAAAAAAACTGATAGTGGAAGTGGTGGAGGTGGAGGAGAAGTTTCTAGTTCTGGTATGATTAATACTTCTGCAACTGGAGATAACACTCAAATAACAAAATTTAAAAAGAAAAAAGCTGGACAAGGAGCTGATACAGTAGCTTCTCGTAGAAGTTTATTAGCTACTTCTGCTAAAACAATAACAGGATATATGGCATAATGGTTTATGAAAATGTAGATATTACTCCAATGGAAGCTGATACTGACAGTCGTGTTGGTCAGTTTTTAAAACGATATAAAAAAGCAGAAGGTATTAAAGATTATTGGAAAGAAAAATTTGAAGAAGCATATGAATTTACTATGCCTCAAAGAGAATCTTTTTTTGAAGAAACTGCTGGTCAAAGACGAACAGATAAAATATTTGATGAAACAGCAGTAGTAGGAATACAAGAATTTGCTAGTAGATTACAAGCTGGTATGACACCTACTTTTGCAAGATGGGCAGACTTTGAAGCTGGTTCAGAAATACCAGATGAACAAAAGCCAATGATTAATGAACAGTTAGATGCCATTACATCTTATGTATTTGAAGTATTACAATCATCTAATTTTAATACAGAAGTGCATGAATGTTTTATGGATTTAGCAATCGGTACTGGTTGTTTGTTAGTAGAAGAAGGTGATGCTATTAGTCCATTAAAGTTTAATGCAATACCTTTACCAAGATTAACTTTAAATAGTGGACCAGATAATAAAATAGATCAAATCTTTAGAACACGATATGTGGATTATGAGGATTTACAAGTTACTTATCCTCGTTCTTTAATTCCTGTGGATTTATTAGAAAAAACAAAAAACAATCGTTCTAAATGTCAAGTAGTTGAAGGTACTATGAGAATATATGATGAACCAAATGTAGAAAAATGGAAATATTGCGTTGTCCTCCCGAAGCATAAAATCATGATAGAAGAAAGAGAGTTTAAAGGAAATGCCTCTAATCCTTATATTGTATTTCGTTGGAATAAAGCATCAGGCGAAGTGTATGGTCGTGGACCAGTATTTAATGCGATGGCTGCAATTAAAACAACTAACTTAACAGTAGAATTAATTTTACAAAATGCACAGATGGCAATTAGTGGTGTCTATACTTTTGAAGATGATGGTGTAGTTAATCCTGATAATATACAATTAGTTCCGGGCAGTCTTATTCCTGTATCACCTGGCAGTAGAGGTTTAGTTCCAATATCGGCTGCTGGTAATTTTGATGTTGCACAATTAGTTCTTCAAGATATGCGACAAAATATTAAAAAAGCATTATATATGGAAACACTTGGTAGACCTGAAGGTACACCAATGTCAGCTACTGAAGTATCAGAAAGAATGGCTGATTTATCAAGACAGATTGGTTCTTCATTTGGTAGACTACAATCAGAGTTTGTTAATCCTTTACTTCGTAGAGTAATTCGTATTTTAACAAAACAAGGAAGAATTGAATTACCGAGAATAGATGGAAAAGAAGTAAAAGTCGTTCCTCGTTCTCCTTTAGCTCAAGCACAACACCAACAAGATGTTGCTGATGTTACTCGATTTAATGAAATTATTGGAATGACGTTCGGACCTCAAATGTTAAATATGATAGTTAAACAAGATGAAGTAGCTAAATATTTAGCTGCAAAAATGAATCTTCCTGAAAAATTAATAAGGGATGCAGCAGAACAACAAGAATTAGCAAATCAGTTGCAAAACCTTTCACAACAAGGTAATATTGGTCAAGATGACATGGGACAAACTCCAGAACAAGGAATCTAAAATACCAGAACCTTCTGTTGAAGAACAGAAGATGAATAAACTTTTTGCTACTGTTTTTAAAACAGATGCTGGTAAAGAAGTTTTATCGTATTTGAAATCTATTACAGCAGAAACTGTAAGTGGTCCAAATGTAAGTAATAATCAATTATTTCATTTAGAAGGTATGCGATATTTATTTGCAATTATTCAAAATAAAATTAACAAAGGAAAGGAACAATAATGAATGACGAAACTGGGCAACCACAACAAGAAACTATAGAAAGACCAGATTATGTACCTGAAAAGTTTTGGGATACAGAAAGACAAGAACCTAATATTGAAGCATTAGGATCAAGTTATAAATCATTAGAATCTAAATTAGGACAAAGAACAGAAGATTTAACTAAATCAATTCGAGAAGATATAGTTAAAGAACAAAAAGCTAATGTACCTGATGGAGATTATGAATTAGTAACTCCTGATATTCCTGAAGGAGTAGAAGTTAATTTAGAACCTGATTTACCTTTAGTACAATGGTGGGGAGAGTTTGCACGTGAAAAAGGATTATCTCAAAATGAATTTAATTCAGGTGTAAAAGCATTTGTAGATAATGCAGTTAATAGTATTCCTAGTCAGGAACAACAAATGCAAGAATTAGGAGATAATGCTAAACAACGTATAGAAGCTGTTGATTTATGGGCAAAGAAAAATTTATCTTCTAGTGCATATGAATCTGTTGCAAACATAGCAACTAGCGCTAACAATGTTAAAGTGTTGGAAGAAATTATGAATTTAACAAAAGATGCTCCAATGCCTAAAGAAGATACAAAAATAGATGTTGATGCTAGTGAAGATGATTTACGAGCTATGATGCGTGATCCTCGTTATTGGGATGATACAAGACGAGATAATGCATATATAACTAGAGTGACAAAGCTCTATGAACAGAAATATGGCACAGCTCCAGCGAAGCTCTAAAGTTAAGGTAGGGTATCAAAATATAGATATAGTTCACGAAAAAGCATCATTTTCTAAACCAAGTGATTCTTATGGTGAATTTGATCATCGAAAAAATAGTATTTCTATTCAAGAAGATTTAACAAAAATAGATTATGCTTGTACTCTATTACATGAGATACTTCATGCAGTAGTTTATTATAATTCTTTAACACAATCAGGACAACCACTAGATAATGAAAATAAAGAAGAAATAGTCGTTAATAGTATTACTAATGGTTTAATGGCAGTTTTTAAAGACAACCCCAAGATATTGAAAGAATTAGAGCAACACATACATAATGTGCGTTGAAAATAATCATTTTTTCTGAAATATATTTACCAAGCCCTCTTTTGTGGGTATTTGTGCCTATGTCGACTATGGATAACACAAGTTAATCAAAGAGATAAGTGAAGCAAAAAACTAAATAACAACCTTTGAATAGGAGTATATAATGGCAACTTCAATTACCAATGCTTTTATAACTCAATTTGAAGCTGAAGTGCATATGGCATATCAGCGTATGGGAGCTAAATTGAAAAATTTAGTTAGAACTGTTAATGGTGTTAATGGCTCTACTGTAACTTTTCAAAAATTAGCTAAAGGTTCTGCAACTACAAAAGCTAGACATGCTGAAGTAGTAGCTATGAACTCTGCACACACTAACGTGAGTGCTACCATGTCTGATTACTATGCAGCAGATTATGTTGATAAATTAGATGAGCTTAAAGTAAATATCGACGAAAGAGGTGTTCTTGCTAAAAACGCAGCATATGCGTTAGGAAGAAAAACTGATGATGTCTTAATTACTGTTTTAAAAGCTGCTACATCTATTGCTAACAACATTAATTCTTCAGCAACAAACATGACGTTAATTAAAGCACAAAATATGCTTACAGTTTTCGGGAATAATGATGTTCCTGATGACAACCAAAGGTACTGGGCAGTTGGTCCTGACCAATGGGGAGACTTGATGGGTATCCAGCAATTCGCTTCTCAAGATTATATCGGACCTTCTGGATTACCATTCTTAGCAGGAGAGCAAACTGCGAAACGATGGATGGGATTCTTAATGTTCTCACATTCAGGTCTTACAGTCGCTACTGACAGACAAACATTGGCTTTTCATAAGTCAGCTTGTGGTCTTGGTATCGGTGCAGACGTGAAAACAGAAATTAATTATATTCCTGAAAAAGTTTCACACTTAATTACTTCAATGTTAAGTTTGGGATCAGTGTTAATTGATGGTGACGGAGCTAGAGTACAGCTCTGTGCAGAATAGGAGATTAATATGGCTTACGCAACTGATAATCCGTTAAGGAAAATCGCTGAAGGTGGTATTAACTCTGTTTGGCTTTATGTTGATGGCGATGCTGTTGGCACGATTGCTGGTTCTGGTTACTTTAACAGCGACTACCAAAACTTAAGGGAAAACGATGTTATCCTTTGTGTTGGTGCTGCTGGAGGAACTGAAACAGTAGATGTGTTAGTAGTTACATCAGCAACTGGAGCAACAACTGTCACTACCACTAACGGTACTTAAAGCAAATATATATGGGGGATTTATTCCCCCATATTAAAAGGAAACTATGGCAGTAACAAAAGTAGATATAGCTTCAAGAGCTTTAATAATGATAGGAGCTTCTCCTATATCATCCTTTTCAGATGATAGTACAGAAGGTTTAGTAACAAATAATATTTATGAAGAAATAGTAGAAGCAACTCTTACTAGACATAGATGGGGTTTTGCTACTGGTCAAAAACAATTATCTCTTTTATCAAGTACACCTGTTGGTAGATGGGAATATGCATATCAAATGCCAACAAGTCCATTAGTTTTACAAATAATTACAGTTACTTCTAATGATAATGTTTTACGATACGAAAGATATGAAGATAAAATTTATCTTGATGGATATGGTTCTACTTCAACTGTTATTATGGATTATATTTTTAGACAAGACGAAAGTAAATTTCCTCCCTATTTCCGTCTTGCCTTAGAATATAAACTAGCAAGTATATATGCTGGAGCTGTTGCTAGAGATGCTGGTATGATAAAAGAATTTAACGAACTAGCAGAAAGACAATTATTGATTGCTAGAAACTCTGAATCTCAAGAAACAACATCCAACCAACTTGCTACAAATCGATTTATTGAACATAGACGATCAACTCGAACAAGTGGTTTTGGATTAAATGGCTAGACAAATACGAACTGTATTAACTAACTTTTCGGCTGGAGAACTTAATCCTCTTTTAACAGCTCGTACAGATGCAAAAGCATATTTTGATGGAGCTAAACAATGTCGTAATTGGTATCTTCTTGATGAAGGTGGTGTTATGCGTAGACCCGGCACAACATATACAGCTAGTTTTTCAACAAGAGAAACAAGAATAGTACCATTTATATTTTCTAATGATGAGGTAGCAATATTTGCTTTATCAAATAATAGATTAGATATTTATAATTCTTCAGGAACTTCTGTTCAATCAAATATAACTTCTAATGCTAACTGGTCTACTGCTCAATTATTTGAATTAAATTTTGCTCAATTTGGAGATACAGTTATTGTTTGTCATAGAGATAATGCAATACGAAAAATTAATAGAGCTAGTGCTACTAGCTTTTCTGTATCAGCTCTTTCTTTTTCTACTCATTCTTCTGGTTATCCAAGATACCAACCTTATTATAAATATGAAGATGATGCAGTAACTTTAACACCAGCAGCTACTTCAGGTACTGGAGTAAATGTAACTGCTTCAACTGCTATTTTTGATTCAGATGCAAATTGGGTAGGTAAAACACTTCGTATTGGTGGTAAAGAAATAGATATTACTGGAAGAACTAATACAACTGTTGTTGTTGTTAGTGTAAGAGAAACATTAGCTGGAACGGGAGCAAATGCAGATTGGGATGAACAACTATGGTCAAGCCATAGAGGATATCCTCAAGCTGTATCTTTCCATGATAATAGATTATGGTTTGGTGGTAATTCTTCAAAACCATCTTCTGTTGTTGCAAGTCAAGTAGGGGAATATTTCAACTTTGATGTTGGAAGTGGGAACGCGAGTGAAGCAATAGATGTTGCCATCGCTGGAGACAGGGTAAATGAAGTTAGACATTTTGTTTCTTCAAGAAACTTACAAGTTTTTACAGATGGTGGTGAATATTATATTCCTACTTCTTCTGATATAGCTGCTATTACTCCAAGTAATATTGCATTTAGACGACAAACTCCTTTTGGTGCAAGTCGTGCTAATCCAGTAGTCTTTGATGGAGCTACTGTATTTTCTCAAAAGAATGGAAAAGCAATTCGTGAATATTTATATTCTGATAGTCAAGCAGCATATACATCTAATTCTATTTCTGTATTATCTTCTCAATTAATTGATTCACCAAAACAAATAGCTATGATAGGTGGTAGCTCAAGTAGACCAGAACAATTTGCTTTTTTTGTTAATAGTGGAACAACACATAATGGAAAGATTGCAGTCTTTCATAGTATTCGTGATGAAAAAATAGCTGGTTGGTCAATGTATGAAACTAGAAGTGGAGATTTTTTTCATTCTATGACTGCTGCAAATGAAAATTTATTTGTAGTTGGTAAAAGACAAGTTAATGGAACAACAACTTATACTTTAGAAAAGTTTGCAGAAGATGATTCAATTACATTAGATTGCTCTACTTCAACAACTATATATCAAAAAGGAACACCATTAGTTAATGGTGGTTCACAATCTGGTAATACATTAGCAGTCGATGGATTTACTTCTGCTCCAGCAGTATTGGAAACTTTTACTATTGCTGGAAATGCAACTAAATATACGATTGAAGCTGTTACTGCTACTTCATCAGGATATAATATACAATTAGATCAAAACTTAGCTGCTACTCCTTCGGATAATGCAGTTATAACTATGGTAGATGGATATATGCATACAATTAATAGTATTTATGGTCAAATCTCTGTAAATGTTGTATCAGGTAATTCATCACTTGGAGCTTATACAATAGATGCTAATGATAGAATTACACTTAACTCTAATGCAGTTGCTCCACAACCAACGGGTATGAAAGTAGGATTTAATTATACACCAGTATTAGAAACTATGCCTGTCGATAAAGAATTAGATACTGGTCCACTTACAGGTACTCCTCGAAGAATCACAAGAGCTATATTAGATGTTAATAGTGCATTGGATATTAATGTAAAAGCTGCTAATGCTAACGCTTATGAATTATTAATTACGCCATTAAATTTTACTATTGGGAGTGATTTAACGGCACAGACAGGAAAGAAAGAGTTTAATTTTTTAGGATATAGTAAAAGTCCAACTGTTACTGTATCACAAAATGATCCATTACCACTAAAGGTATTGGCAATGGCTTTGGAGATGCAATTTTAATGGGCGTTGATCCAGCAACAATGATGATGGCTAGTGCAGTAGTAAGTAGCGTTGGTACTTTACATTCTGCTCAAGCAAAAAGATCAGCTCTACAAAGAGAAAATGTTCGTTTAGAACGAGAAAGAAAACTAGCAGAGATAGAGGCATTAGAACAAGAAAATATTCGTAAAGATATGTTAAATCAAACATTAGCAGATAATTTAGCTTTTCAATCTGCTTCAGGTTATTATGATGATTCTCGAAGTTTTCTCAATATTAATAAACAAGCTGTTATTAAAGCTGAAAAAGATTTTTCTAATATAAGATTAAATGCAAAAGGTATTGATTTAAAATATCGAGATCAAATGTTTGAAAATAATATTAATGCTAAATCAACTGTTTTTGGTGGTTATATTTCAGCTATTGCTGGTTTAACAACTGGTTATGCTAATTATGATTTTTATAAAACACCTAAAGAAAAAAAACTAAAATTTGGAGTAAATTATGAAACAACTTATGGAGCTGATTATTAATGGCACAAGAACTTAAAGTAGGCGAAAGAAAAGTTTATACAACTCCATCTTCTCTAGCAAGTCGAATGGGTGTTGTTAAAGGACAAACTGGTGATCCATTTCAAATTGCTGCAAATAACTTTGGTAAATCATTAGATATATTAGCTGCACAACAAGCAAAAATTGCAGAAGAAAAATGGAAAGCAGATTTTCAAATTAATGGATATAAAACTTTATCTAAATATGCTTTTGATCATAAATTAGATTTAGCTGGATTTGTTAATAAAACAGATGATTATATTAATACATCAGTTAATGCTGCTCCAAAAAAATATCAATCATGGGCAAAACAATATTTAGGAATGATGGCAGCACAAGAGGCTAATTCTATTAAAGGAAATGTTTTAGCAAAAGATCAAGTAACAGCAATTAATCTGAATAAAGAAAATGAAGATATTGTTATGGGTAAAATAGAAGATATTGTTATGCAAGTTAAAGCATCTGATTTAACAGGAAATCCTCATCTTGATATTATTCAGGTTTATGAAAATAAAATATTTCCTCAAGTTTCAGAATTATTAGCTTCTTATGAAAATTTAAAAGGTGGATTAAGTGCTGATCTTGTAGATTCAGGACATATGTCTTTATCATTAGAAGAAAAACAATATCAAATATTAAAACAAATAGAAGAATTTAGAAATAAATCTATAGCGAAAGAATGGTTAGATTTAGCTATTAATGATATGGCTAAAGGAAAAGGTCTTGGATATGAATCAGAAATAGATGAATATGATGTTCAATCTTTAATGGATACAACAGTAGCTCATTTAAATTCAGAAATACAAAAATTTGAAGATGGAGAATCAAGAGGAGAAATTGATAAAGCTATGTTTACTGATTTAAGACCTGAAGATAGACAAGAAATTGCTAACAATGTTAGAAATTTTGTTAATGAATATTCAGAAAGATTTAAGTCTGCTGATTTATCGCAGACACAAGTGCAAAAAGCTCAACAAGAAATATTTTTCTCAGATGCTATTTCAGGTAAAGCAAATGTACCAGAAAGACCAACTGTAAATGATACAAGTAATTTAATTACTAATATTAGTGAAATTATAAATTTTGGTCATGCTAATGGATGGGAATTTGATGACGATAAAATTCAAACTCTTGTTAATGAATTTACTTTTGCAAAAACTGTTAAAAATATTGGGGATACAGTTTTATCTCGTAAAGTTGAAGGTGAGGTTATTCCCGGCAAGACAAGTTTTGAAACAGCAGTAGGAATGATAAAAAAAGCACACCCTGATATAAAAGATACTAAAATAAGAAGTATGCTGACAAAACATATTTTTCAAGAAACTTCTCGTTCATTTACTAGTGATGGAAGTGTTATTTATAGTGAAAATATGAATATGATGTTGCAAGAATTACCAGCTGGTGGTTATGTTGGTAATGCTGCAATAGAAACAGCAAAGCATGTTTCTTGGGTTCATAATGTAACTGATCCAGCTTTATTATCTTTTTTTAATTCTGCTAAAAATTTAAATATGGAAATACCTGAAAATATTACAGCATTAAAAAATTTATCAGATGTATATGCTTATACCTTTCAAAGAAAAGGACAAGCTCCCGAAGGTGTTGGTGGAGATTTACATTTAGCTTTATTAGAATTTGATACCAATGTTCAATTTGGATTTTTTGATATGAATGAAGCAGCAAAAATATTTACTGCAAGAGTAAATAAAGGTGCGGGTGATTTAGATGAAAAAATAGCTCTTATTGAACAAATTATGTATTTACCAAATGAAGAAATTAATTGGTATGATATTAAAAGAGGTGATGCTGGATTACAAGGAATGACATCAGGTAATCCAAATTGGTTACGAGATCATTTAAAAAATTGGTTAGGAGCTATGAATCCTGAATTAAAAAAGAAATGGGAAATTCTTGGATTTAAACATGAAGTTATTGATATTCCCTTTTTAGGAGAGTTTGGTGAATTTTTTGAAACTGAATGGGATGAAGGTGATCTTGATGCAATGTTAGATGAAGTTTTAGCTAATGGTTTTGAAGAAGCATTAAAAAAGAAAATGGCAATGTTTTTTAATAGCGAATCTGAAATACAAAGGTCTAAAGCAGATAGTCATTTTTTAAGTATTCCTATTAAAGAATTAGCAGATTCAAATTTAGAAATAGGAAGTAACTTTGATTTTGTTGTATGGCAAGTTTCATTAGATATGATGAGAGATTCTAAAAAGTGGGGATTATATTAATGGCTACTAAAGCACATATGTTTAATATTTTTAGATATTCTTCTCAAGAAGAAGGATTAAATTGGGATGATGTTTCATCATCAATGATTTATGAACTTCGTAAAAGATATAGACATTATTCAACTAATGATAAACTAGCATTAGGATTAAATGATGAAATGTTTGATGATGCTAATTTATATGAAATGATTCGTAATGGAAAATTTAGAGCTGTATATGATACTAATTCTGAAGATGGTAGACCAGCATGGCAATTAGAATTAGATATAGATGGTGATGGTATCTATTCTACTATTTCTGATCCTTTTACATCAGGAGCTGGTTTATTTGTTCCTGATAAAACAGTAGATAGATGGAAAGCTATTGCTCCTGAAAAATTAAAAGAACAATTAATAGCAAAAAGATCGTCTCAATTTTTAAATCAAATGCAAAGAAAAAACAGACCTTTAAATTCTTTAGATCAATGGTGGGCTGGTGTTTTAGGAAAATTAACAGTTAATATACAAGAAAAAGGAAAAGAATGGGGTCAAGATTTTGAAGATGCTTTAGGTGTGGAATTATGGGATCAACAAACAGTAGATCAATTAGCAATGCAAAATATGGAAGAACTTGAAGCTTTACAAAAAATTAATGCGTATAAAGGTTTAACTAGCAGTGATGTATTCAAAGGGGATATGGTTATTGTTGGAGAAGGAGAGGATAGAAAAGTGATTAAAAGTGAAAATATATTATATGATTATATTTCTAATCATGAAGGTGTACGAACAAATGCTTATCAAGATCATTTAGGTTATTGGACTGTTGGTGTTGGTTTTAGAATTGATGACGAAAATCAAAAAATATTTGAAAAATATGGATACTCTAATGATAAATTAATTAGTGGAGAACAAAACATGAGTATAGATCATATAGTTGAAATGATGGTTGATGATTTTCTTCCTAAATATATGGGTTTAACAAATGAAAGAAATGGACCAGCAAAATTATATGGTGATATTTTTGATTTTAAAAATCAAGAAAATAGTTATTTATTAATGGCTTTAACAGATTTTAATTTTTGGGCTGGTTCAGAAGTAAATAAAGCAAAAGGAACTTCAGGATTTATTGGTGAAACAACAAAATTTTATAAAGCATTAAGAGAAGTAGGAAATGGTAATGATACAGCTTGGGGAGCTTGGGGTGTTGATGATCCTAATACAGTAATGGGTCAATTAACATTAGACTATAATGCTTATATAAATAAAGGTGGTAGAGGTAATGTTGGTATGGCAAAACGTATTAAAGAAAATGCTGATTTTATGTCTATGTGGAAAGAAGGAAGATATGCTACAATTCCATCGACTTGGGGTAAACATCACTTTTAATGGCAACTTATATTCCAAGAACTGGAAGATACTTTAATTTAGTTAAAGATTTAGATTTACAAGCTGATGCTATGCAAAATATTCCGTTTTCGGAAGCTAAACAAGATATTGTAGAAGGAACTAAAAATTTAGGTAGAGGATTTGTTAAAGAAAATTTAATAGCATTAACTATATCTAAAACTTTATCAGGAAAGTCTTTTGATAGAGAAGAAAATTACAATCCTTATAATGATCCTCAATTAATAGGATTATTAGGTGAAATGAGTTATTTTGTTGGTTCTAAAAGTAGAGAAGAAACTTCTCACAGAATTAAAGAATTTTATCAAGAACAAAGAAAATATTATCAAAGTCCTATGTATTGGGTTGGTCGTATTGTAGGAGGATTAAGTGATCCTGTTTCTGCAGCATTATTTACACCTTATGGAAAAGTTTTATTAACTGGTTCACGAATGGCTCGTTCAGGTAAATTTGGTGGAGCAATAGCATCAGAAGAATTTCTTAAACAAAATATTGATCCTACAAGAACAACAGGAGAAGGTGTTTTGATAACAGGAGCTGGTTTTGTTTTACCAATGGTATTTCCGGGTTTAAATAAAATACCTCAATCAAAAAATGCTTTTAAAAATTCTGATCAAAAAATGAAATTTGCTGATGATGTTGATGATGTAGAAAATACAAAATTTAAACTTACAGAAAAAGAACTTAAAGCCCAAGACGAAAGTACATTTGGAGGAGCAAGTGCTGGAGCTGCTGAAGTTAATAAAATACTTGTTGCAAAAGAAGAAGCTAGAATATTAGAAATAGCCGATACAGGTTTTGGTTGGTTAGGAGAAAAACTTCCTATTACTCCTTTTTTTAGAACATTAAAAGCATCTGTTATTAATGCAAAAAGAAGCGTATTAGGATTAGGAGAAAATCCTCTTTTATTAAAAGCTAATTTTAAAGATATGTCAACTGATTCAAGAAGTGTTGAAAGATTAATAGCATTAGAGCGCTATCGTATATTTGATTCAGAAACAGAAATATTAAATTTATATACTCAATATTTAGAACGCATGGGAATTGCAAAGAAAAAAGTATTTAAAGATTTAAGAAATAGATTAACAAAAACTGAAGGAGATATATTAGGTTGGGATGATTTTCAAAAAGCAATTATTTATAAACGATTAGGAGTTTCAAGAAAAGGAACAGAATTAGATGAAGTAACAAAAGCTGCTGATGTATCACAAAAATATATATATTCTTTGGCTGATCAATGGGCAGATTTAAGAATTAGTCAAAAATATATAGAATATCATTTAGATAAAGTTACCAAAAGACTTAAAAAAGTAAAAGCAAAAAGTATAAAAACTAAAGCTGATAATATTGAAATTAAATCTTTAGAAGGACAAATGGCAAAACTTCAAGATAAATTAAAATATTTAGATGAAAAAGGTCCACTTGCTAAAAATTATGTCAATAGGGTTTGGAAAAGAGATGCTATTGCAGCAAGAATTGATGAATTTATGCAAATTATTAAACCAATGATTAAAAGAAATCATCCTAAAATGTCTGATAAAGAAATAGATGATATGATATTTAATATGCAAAATTCTCAACCATATGTTCGTTTTGATAAAATGGATAATAACGATATGGCTATTTCTAAATCATTCCATGAAAGAGAATTACGCTTTACAAAAGAAGATGATGCTTTGTTAGTAGATGCTGGATTTGTTGAAACAGATTTTTTAGCATTACAAAGATTATATTATAATTCTGTTGTTCCTGATTTAAAACTTACAGAAAAATTTGGCGATCCTATGATGAGTGGAAGATGGATGGAAGAAGGTATGCTTCCGGGTTTAAAACAAATTAGTGAAGAATATAATGAATTAATTAAAAAAGCAAAATCAAATACATATAAAACAAAATTAAAAAATGAAAAAATAGCTGTAATAAAAGATTTAAAAGCTATGCGTGATTTACAGCGTGGTACTTATGGATTACCTAGTGATCCTCAACGATCATTAAGTAGAGGAATTAGAATGTTAAAGTTATATAATTCAGTAACAATGCTTACTGGAGCTTTGGCTGCAGTTCCTGATGTTGCTCGTATTTTAATGACTTCAGGAATTAATAGAGGTTTTAGAACATCATGGGATTTATTTACTAATTATTTAGCAACCGATATAGCAAAAAGATCACACAGAATGACTTTATTAAGTGGTGAAGCTGCTGATATGATTTTAGGTTCAAGAGCTATGTCTATGTATGATTTAGATAATGCTTTTGGTGTTTTTAATAAAATGGAAAAAGGCGTAAGTAAAATGGGTAATATGTATTTTACTTATATTAATTTAATGAACCCGTGGAATACTTTTGTTAAAAGTTGGGCTGGAGCTGTAAATGGTACTCGTATAATAGAAGAAGTAGAAAATTGGATTGTAAAAGGAAAAATATCAAAATTAAATAAAACTAAATTATTGAGTGTTGGTATTGATGAAAAAAATGCTAAAAAAATTTGGAATCAATATACAAAACATGGCAGTGGTAAAGGAGGTTTAGAAGCTGAATGGAAACATGTTCGTATAGCAAACACAGCAGATTGGGATGATATAGATGCAGCACAATTATTTAATTCAGCATTAGGAAAAGATGTTAATATAACTATTGTTACTCCAAGCAAAGGAGATGTTCCATTGTGGTTTAATGAAGAATGGGGAGGGGTAATAGTTCAATTTAAAAAATTTGCTATGGGAGCAACACAAAGAATGTTGTTAAGAGGTATGCAAGAAAGAGATATGAATTTCTTAGGTGGTATTGTAATGCTAATGGCTGCTGGAGCAATAGTAGATGCAACAAGAACAAAAGCATTTAATAGAGATTATAGTAAGAAAAAATGGGGAGAAAAAGTAGTTAATGCATTTGATCGTAGTGGGTTAGGTGGTGTTTTTTCTGATATGAATAATATCTTAGAAAGAATGACTAATAATAAAATTGGATTAAGACCAGTTTTAGGAGCAAAAAGACCTTATGGAAGTTATACTCAAAAAAATATTATGTCAGGATTTGGTGTACTTGGACCAACTTCTTCTCAAATAGGTACAATATCTGATATTATGTGGGATTGGGGTACAGGTAAACATAATCACTATACAGCAAGGAATGTGCGTAGATTAATACCTTTTCAGAATGTATGGTATTTGGATAGTTTATTCGATCAAGTAGAAAAAGGTTTAAGATAAATGGCAAGTATTACAATATCAGATACAAGTCCTAGAGTACAATATACTGCTAGTTCTTCGCAAACAGCATTTACAGTACCATTTGAGTTCTTTAATGCTACTGATATTAAAGTTATTAGGACAG
>VTLG01013448.1_pt1 | contig 15624 bp, 14 predicted proteins | sample 4694571 | NCBI WGS metagenome assembly VTLG01 (sample SAMN12604809, study PRJNA352737) | marine metagenome | biome: ENVO:00000447; feature: ENVO:00000209|ENVO:00000569|ENVO:01000036; material: ENVO:00002151; isolation source: viral sequences binned using virsorter ...
AGTACGGACCTGACGTTCCAGTGACCTCTATTGATGATCTAGGTCAAACTAGAACAATTAATACACAAACAGTTGATCCTAAAAAAAGATTTGACGTGGAAACAAATATCTATGGGCAACCAATAGATGAGAATTTTTATCGATATCAACAACCAAAAATAAAACCTCCTCCACTTACTGAAACAACTTCACCTAGAACAGAAACTGATTTATTTGGAAACACAATAAATGTCGGTGGTGAAACTAAATTTAATCTTAAAAATTTATATAATGCACCTTTTACTAATTTTGGTACAATAAAACAAAGATGGTCTAACATGCCTAAAGACCAAAGAAAAAAAGTTGTACGAAATGTATTGGCAACAGGAACAACATACACAATGCTTCCAAGTTGGATAAAAGATACACCTGCAGCTCAAGAAGTTAAAAAAGAAACAGATCAAAAAGAAATAACAACAACACTAGAAGAACAAGGTCTTCCAGCACCGGCACTTTCTTATGAAGAAGCAACATCATTTGGACCAGAAGGTGACCCTTCTATTACCATGGCTGGAATGGAAGAGTATGCTGAAATTTCTGATAAAGAAATTAATCAAAAGAAAAAAGAATTAAAAGAAGAACGTGACATTCTTAATCCTGAACCAGTGGATCCAAGTGGGCGTATGGAAGAGTATGCTGATCTATCAAAAAAAGAACGTGAGGGTGCTGATGATATGGGTGTTGGAGAAGGACAAACAATGTTTGATCTTATAACTGCTTATCTAGGAGAAGATACAGAAGTTGATGTCAAAGGTATTGAAGAAACAAAAGCGGAACTAAAAGCATTAATGGGTGATGGCGATGATAAAATGATGAATACTATGATGCTCATGCAACTAGGATTAAGTTTGATGTCTGGTGAAACAAGAAAATCAGGACTGGCAGGATTTATGGAAGTTGCAGGAAAAGCAGGAAATGAAATTCTTCCAATTGCAATGCAAAATTTACAAAATAAATCTAAAATGGAAAAAGAATTAGCACTTGCAGCATATGATATTGTACGTGAAGAACGTGCAGCGAAGACAGCACGAATGACTGATATACAAGATTTCTATATTAAAGAGTTAATTAAAAAAGAATTTGAAGGCAACGAGCCTAAAGGTACACTTCGTACTGTTATGAAAAAAGGTGTTATTACACTTCCTGATGGAGCAGAATACGTAACATGGAATCCAATTGACCAGGTATTTGATAAAGGTGAACGTGCAGCTTGGTACATGGACATGAGTAGAAATGGTAATAAGGATTATGGTGTTAATCCAGGTGATATAAAAATAGTAAGTGACCTTGATGAAGCAACAGCTTCTGCTGGAAATGATCCATACCAAGGATCTTTAACCGCATCACAACGCGGCGAACACTTAGCACTCGCATCAGTATTTGAAGCAGCATTACCAGATGCATTAAACATACAAATGAATCCTACATTTGGTTTATATTCAGGTAATCTATCAACTGGTACTGCAGGTGGCTTAGAAAAATTCCTTAGAACAGTTACTAGAGAGTCAAAACAATTAGCAGATAATTTAGGAGTTAATTGGTTTAATGAATATTATGAAGGTTATGGAAAAGCAAGTTTGGCAGCACTAGATGTTCAAATGAATAAAGGAATGATATTTTCAGGTGGCGTGGCTAACACAGCTTCTAACTACTCAACAGGGGCAAAAGATCTTTATGTTGGTGAAGGCATGGGTCCTGATGGAGTAATGATGCAAGGTGAATGGGCAACGGATGCATATGTCAAGAATTTAATTAATAATCCAACACTTGATATTGCAGAACAGATGCAGAACAGGTTAGGTTTCTTAGCAGCTCGTTTAAAACAACCAACAGGTCGTCTACTTGCAGATACAATTAGACGTTCCATTGATGAAGTTAAAATGCTTGGTGCAGGAGCTGGTGATCCAACACAGGTATCACATAGGCTACACCAATTTACAAAAGATTTATACCAACAATATGTAAAACACTCAATGCTTGGTGGATCACACATCACACAATCATGGGCTGTTGATCCAAATATATATGGCAAAGAACGTATTACAATTAAAGATTACCAAGATGGTTACTATAACTTTATTGGTGGGTCAGAAAATAGTCCTAACTTACCTATTGATATGTCATGGGTGCAAATAGATGGTAAAATAAAAAGTTCGGCACCAGCATATTCTGGAACAGCCGATGATTCAATTGATGTAAAAGGTCCTGCAAACTTTTTCCAATTATACGAAAAATATAATCCAGGTGGTAATCAAACATTTGGTGGTAAATCATTTACAGGAGCACAATAATGGCTGAAGAAGATAATAAAGGAAGAATAAAATTAAATCCAATTTCTATAAGCCAGTTATCAAGTTTGATATTTGGAAAAGGTGCAGCTGATCCTAAAATAATTGGAGAGAAAGGTGACCCTGAATTAAAATATTTAACAGAAGGTAACATACCTATTTCTGAACAAGAAATGAAAACCAGAAAAATAAGAAAAACTTTTAGTGATAAAAAAGATGAAATATTAGGATCATTTTATGATTCAGTAAAAGGTGGTGCAGAAAGTGCATTTGATTTTTATAATTACGGACCAAAAGGTCCACCTAAAGAAGTTCAAATTGAACGCGCAAAAAAAGCACAAGAAGAATTGGAAAGAATAAGATTAAAAGAATCAACAGCACTTCTTAATGAAGAAAAACTTAGGAACCGTCCTGACATACGTGATGTAAGATCACAAATAACACAAATTATTGCAGCAGCAGAAAAAAAAGAAGAACTTCAACCAGGTTCAATTAATCAAAATGAATTAGAACGTGACATTGTGCAATATGCTTACTCACAAGGATATACACCACGCGAAATTCAAGGTGGCCCAGACGTACAGACAAACATCATGCCTGATCCATTTGGATTAGCAACATCAAGTCCTGATCCTTTTCCTGAAGCAAGAATAGCTGGAGAAATTACGGGATCAATAGGTGGTAATATACTAGGATACAAAATTGGTGCAAAAGCATTTGGTAAAGGAGCATTTAAAGGGCTACGCGCAACACCAGGACCTTGGTGGGCTAAAATTGGTGGTGCAATGGCTGGTGGATTTACAGCTGTTATGGCAGCAAATTATGGTTATGAAACAGCACTTGATATTATGAACCAAGCGGATGTGTTTGGTGATGAAGGAATTAATAGACCAGATCAAAAAGAAAGAATTGCACAAGCATTGAACATGGGTGAGTTAGATGCAAAATTAACTTTAACAGCAGGTGCATTTATTCCAGCAATACAAGGGGTCAGAAATTTAACACGTGCTTCACTTGGTGCAGGAAAAAACTCTATGCGAATGGCAGAGCTTTCACAAGATCTTAGTAAAAAATTTATGAAACCAGGATCTTATTCTTACCCTGGAATTGGTAAATTTAAAATTACAGAAGACGGTGATGCAATACTTGGTATTGCTGATATTTCTAAATTTGGTGGTATACGTGCAGTTAAACAAGTTCTTGGAAAATTTCCAATTATATCTGGAGGTATAACTGGTAATTTAAGAGTTAAAGCACAAAAATTAAATCTTATCATGCAAAATATGAATGATGCAATGGGTCCTTATATGACTTATGCAAAATTATCAGAGATTACAAAACCAGCAGCGTTTGCGCGTGCTTCTAAATATAATGAATATTTAGATGGACTTCGTAATGAATGGATGAAAACTGCTGATTCATATGGTGATCTTGTTGTTGTTGGTGGAGGCATCAATGATGCAAAAGCGGTGGCTAAAAATTATTTGCTTGCTTTTGAAAGAAGATTAGGCGTTGGACCAGATGGTAAAATTCTTCCAACACCAAAATCAATGCCAGTGAAAGATTATATAGAAAACAATTTTCTTATGCAAAATGATGCACTAAGTTATTCACGTGTAGCAGAAATTTTAACTAAAGAAATGCCAGATTTAATGAAACGAACTGGCGATGATGGTTTATCACTTCAATTTGTACAAGATTTAAAACAAGCATTAGAAAAAGGAATGGCAACATCTCCTAAAAGTGCTGAAGTTCTTGTAGCAAAAGAAGCGTTTGATGAAGCATTTTCTAATGGTAAATTATTATTTGATACAAAAGTTGCAAAAGCACTTGGTATTGGAGGTATGGATATGTATGGCTACCGTGTTAAAATGTTAAAAAACACAGACTACGCGGATAAATTATTAGATACAGCTAAATTTATGGAAAATCCTGAAGCGATGAAAAATTTTCATATGCTTGTTGGACCAGATATATTTAGAGCAGCATTAAGAAGACATGTTGACAATGCTTACAAAGGAGCATTACAACCTTTTAAAGGACAATCAGAAATTGATTCTTTGTTTCAAGGTTTTGTGCGCGGTGTTGATGATCCACGAGCTTTTACGCCTAAAAATGTAGAAGGTTCTTTTGTAAATGTTGATGCATTTAAAAAAGCATTAGGATTAGCAGATCCAGGATCTAATAAATTTCAAACACTTGCGGAAGCATTTAAAATAGCATCTAAAAATTATAAACCTGGGAGCAAACTTCCTAAATGGGCTAGCACAGGTTCATCTGAATTAATTGACGCAGGTGCAAATGCAGAAACAGTTAGAATATTAGCAGATGGATCACGTAAGTCTAGTGTTGTGGCACGTATGCCAACAGCTACAGAATATTTACAATTTACACAAGTATTAGAAAAAGCATTTGCCGGTGGTGTACCTGATATTAGTACATTCATTGCAAGAAGAGCACAAATTTCAGGATTACGTGGAGCTTTAAGAGCGTTTACTCCTGGAGCAAAAGCAGGGGTTGCAGGTTCAGGAGCTGGTGCAATTGCTGGAACACCTTTAATGTCTACAGTTTTATTTTCTTTAATTGCTAGACAAACAGGAAAAATACTTACTAATCCAGTTAATATGAAAGCATTTCAATATGTTTTAAATCCTAACAATGCAAGAAATTCTGTTGCGTATGGAAGAGCAATGGAAGTTATTGGATTAAACTTTAAAAAAGATCTAGACGATTTAGATCGTACATTAGCCAGTGTGGAATCAGAACAGTTAATGAAAAATGATTTTCAAAATTTAAAACAACAAATTAATCCAACTAATACTATTAATGATGACACACGAGAAAAATTTCAACAACAAAAAGAAAATATTGAAAATATAAACAAACAAAGAGAGTTTAATAGATTCCGTGAGCAATCCATACAGCCCACGGTTGTTGGGGGCAACAACGTGACCCCTACCTCGCCAACGTCTACGGCAGGTTCGCCTGTCGTAGGCTCTTCTATTGCTGGTAACTCAGCAATGAATCCAATGGCGGCAGCTAATTTATACACAGGAAATACTGATGCAGCGTTAGCAGCTCAGTTTGGTACACCGCAAGGTGCAACGCAAACAATGCCACGTATGGCAGCAAAAGGAGGCATCATTTCATTGGTGAGTTAATATGAGTTTAAGAGATACAGTTTGGATAGTTGGAATTATTCTTGCCCTTGGTGTAACATGGGGGATGACATCACAACGTGTTAGCGCAATGGAAAAAGACATGGATCGTATGGAACAAGCCATACAACTATTTACAAAAATAGAATCAAGAATCGCTGTTATAGAATCAGAGGTTAAAAACATAAATAAAAAATTGGATAGAATGTAATGCAAAAAAATTATCAAAAATGTTTAGAGACAATACTTCACCACGAAGGTGGATATGTTAATCACCCAGAAGATCCAGGAGGAGAAACTAATCTTGGTGTTACTAAAAGAGTGTACGAAGAACACGGTGGCACGAAAGATATGAAAGAATTAACAGTGGAAGATGTAGCACCGATTTACAAAAAAGGTTATTGGGATAAAATGAAAGGTGATGATTTACCTAATGGTCTAGATCTATGCGTATTTGATTTTGGCGTAAATGCAGGACCAGGACGTGCAGCTAAATTTTTACAAAAAATGATTGGCACTACAGTAGACGGTGGTATTGGACCTATGACCTTGGCCAAAGTAAATCAACATGTTGGTGATAATGGTTTAGAAGAAAGTATAAAACAATATCAAAATGCTAGGCAAGAATACTATGAAAGTCTTTCTACTTTTGGAACTTTTGGAAAAGGTTGGACCAGAAGAGTTAATGAAACTACTCAATTAGCGTTAGAACTTTTATAAAATTTGTGGTATAATACCACGTGCAAATAATTCAGAAATATAATTACGCAGAACTTAAACGTCAGGATGGTGATACTAGATTGTATTTAACACCCGATGGTGAGGCATTACCTTCAGTTACAACGATCCTTGGTAAAACAAAAGACAAAACGTTTTTAAAAAAATGGCGTCAAAAAGTTGGCGAGAAAAAAGCAGAGGAAATCATTAAGAGTGCTGGCCAGATTGGCACCGCGCTCCACCTATATATAGAACGTTTTGTGAACGGAGAAAAGTATAAAGATTTAACAGAAATAGGTGTGCAAGCAGAAAAAATGGCTCAAAAGATAATAGATGAGGCGTTTAATGACATTACAGAAATATGGGGATCAGAAGTACATTTATATAACCCCGGAAAATACGCAGGTACAGCCGATATGATTGGTGTATATAAAGGTAGACCAACTATCATGGATTTTAAACAGACCAACAGACCAAAGAAACGTGAATGGATACAAGACTATCTTATGCAACTTTCAGCGTACGCCGCGGCCCATAATGCTATATTTAACACTGAAATAGATCAGGGTGTAGTTCTTATGTGTTCACGTGATTTAACATTTCAACGATTTGAATTGACAGGTGAAAAATTTACACGTGCTACTGATGCATTTATGAAGAAGCTTGACTTATACAACGAAAGTATTATATAATATAGCCTAGGATGCCGTAATGGGTCCTAATAAATCTTGCTTAATAGGAGGTAATTATGAACGAGCTAGATCTAATACGTAACCATTTTCTTGGTTTTCACAACGACTTTTTTGACAGTTTCAGAAGAGTATCAACTTATCCACCCTACAATATAAAAGAAAAAAATGACGTTGGTGTCATTGAATTTGCTGTAGCTGGGTTCGCTGAGAAAGATCTGAAAGTTGAGGTTAAAGATCAAACCTTGCATGTTTATGGATGCAAGGAAGAAAAGAAATCAGAAGATTTTTATCACAAGGGAATATCGGATAGAACTTTCCAAAAAAGTTTTCGTCTTCACGAACATATCATTGTTAATGGAGCGGAGCTGAAGGATGGTCTTTTAAAAGTGGCGTATCACCGTGATATACCAGAATCCGAAAAACCAAAACAAATCAAAATTAAATCCAACTAGAAAGTTCTTCACCGCTAATTTCTTTGGCGATGTTGACTTTATTCCGAAGGGACTTAATGATTTTATCATCTACAGTCCCTTTGGCTACCATATCAATATATAATACTGAATTCTTTTGACCTATTCTATGTGCACGATCCTCTGATTGTATTCTTTTCTCTAAATCATAATTATTAGAATAGTATATAACTGTACTAGCAGCTGTAAGTGTAATTCCATATCCACCAGTCTGTGTATTTCCTATAAAGAAACGTATGGAAGTTTTACCTTGAAATGCATTGATACATTTTTGTCTTTCTTCCTGTGGTGTTGCTCCATAATACGTGCAACATGAACTAGAACCATATTCTTCTGAAATGGCTTTTTCTATTTGTTTAATGTCATGAATATAATTGGCCCAAATAATTACTTTTCCAGTGGTCTCACCTAGAATCTGCATTAGTTCGTCAAGTCTATTATTTTTAAGATTCAATGTTTCACCACTATCTGTTTTCATATGTCCACATGTTATCTGGTGTAGTCTTATTAATTGTGTTAATACATTAACAGCGGTTAGTGATTGTCCTTTTAATATAGTCATGGCATTTGCTTTCATATCACCATATGCTTGCTGCTGTTCATCTGTTAATTCTACTTCACGTCTCGTATATACTTTATCTGGTAAGTCCAAACAGTCTTTCTTCAATATACGGTATGAATGAGGTGATACAAGTTGTCCTAATTGAGCTAAATTTTTAAACTTAACAATTTTCTGGTACTTATGCGTGCCACCAGCAGCATTTGCTGTAATGACCACGGCGTACCGGGTTCTAAAAGCATAATAACTTTGTTGACCCAATATTTCCGGATCAAGGAAATCCATTTGTGCCCATAGATCCATAGGCGATTGTGTTACTGGTGAGCCAGTCATTATTCGTCTGTATTTAGTTTCTTTAGCTAGTGATAAAATATTCTTTGTTCTTTTTGCCTGTGGGTTTTTGATAGTTGTGCTTTCATCAACAATCATCATGGCTTTTCCAATTAAAAATAATTTTGCAAATTCTACTCCTTTTTTAGTAGAAAATGCTTCTACGTTCATAACCATAATTTTTAATCTATAGTCATTTAAATCCATTATGTTTTTTAATTCTGCTCTGTATTTAGCACTCGTGGACGGTTTCCATGCTAATACATTCTTTTCAATGTAGTCAGGAACATGGGTAGGAATTTCCAAATCTACCCAGTTCATATATGCACCTTTAGGGGCAACCACTAGTAAGCGGTCTATTTTGCCACGATTATAAAGTATGCATGCATTGTCTAATGCAATTTTAGTTTTACCTGTACCCATTTCTGCAAAAATAGCAAAAGCTTTTTTATTCCAGCATTTTTTTAATGCATCTTTTTGATGCTCATAGGGTTCTGTTTTAAATTTATACATTGGCGTAGTATGGGTCTGCATCTAAACTTTTAAACCATTTTGGAGGAAATTTCCAACCACCAATTTTATGTATATAATAGTCTCTATATGCACGTACATAATCATCACATTTAAATTCATCGGGCATACATTGAGGTGGTTCAGTAATATTATCAAAAGATGAAAAGTTGAGTATAAGGCTTGGATAAGATTCACGAATAGCATCAATAACTTTTTGAGATGCGTGAAATTTACCATAACGAGCGGTATATTCTTTAGATAATTCTTCTGCGTGACAAAGTGCCCAATAAAAATTATCACGTGTATCACCAACCCATATTGTCATGGGGTGTTTTGGATATGCGGATTGATAACCTATATCATAACCACGTCGTCTAATAGCTGTAGATAACATTTGTGTAGTTTCTAATACCATTTTTACAACGTGTTTATCACATTGAGCTTTAGCAGCACGTACAGGATCCTTATGCAGGAAAAAAATATTCATATGTACCTTTCTTAATTCTTGCCTTTAATTATATACTATGTTATAATACTAATCAAGAAATAAAATTATGACAGTTTACGTTTTGCAAGAAATGGGAAGAAATATTAGATCTGCGGAGAAATTCGGAGATTTAAAAGTTGTTCTTCCAGATAATAAACAAATAGTTTTATCCTCTGGACCATTGACGTACAAATTAAAAAAAGAGTTATCCACATTTTGTGATGATGACTACTTGCTTTTAATGGGCGACCCTGCTATAATTGCACTTGCTGGTGCGATTGCTAGCGAAATGAATAGAGGCAAATTCAAAGTTCTAAAATGGGACCGCGATGAAAAGAAATATTACGATTTAGAAATAGATTTGAGAGGTTAAAATGACAAGTTTAGAAGCAGAAAAAGTTATGGGTAAATTTGATTCTTTAGTAGATCAAATGAAACAAGATGCGGGGAGCACGGCCCAGGACAACATGGGTAAAATTGGTGCAGTAGCAAATGATATTGCTGATACAGATCAAGAAATTAATAATATTGAAGATCAATTAAAAAAGAAAAAAGATTACAAAAAACATTTATCGGAAAATGTATTACCTAACCTTTTTGCAGAGGTAGGATTATCAGAATTAAAACTAGCAGATGGTAGACACTTAAAAGTTGGTAACTATTATGGTGCATCTATTAAAGAAGCTAAAAAAGAAGCAGCATTTGCATGGTTAAGGAACAATGGATTTGGGGATTTAATCAAAAACCAAGTCTCTTGTAGCTTTGGAAGGGATGAAGATGAGAAAGCTAGAGGATTGATTAACACTTTGAGTGAAAAGGGTTACCAATCTTCGCAACGCGAGTGGGTCGAGCCCTCCACCCTTCGCGCATTTATACGTGAGCAACATGAAGCAGGTAAGCAATTACCTATGGATTTGTTAGGAGCTTTCGTAGGACAAAAAACAACGATTAAAGAATAAAGGAGAAAAGCCTTATGGCACAGACGAAAACAGTTGCGAAAGCAGCGACATTAGATCTAGCAGTTCTTGCTAGTGATTCAAAGGATGCAAGTGGATTTGGTAATCTTGATTTGTCAAGAGATATTGCTATCCCTTACATTAATATACTACAAACAACTAGCCCTCAACTTAATCCAGCGAAAGCAGAATATGTTGAAGGAGCAAAAGTGGGACAGTTTTATAATACTGTTTCACAACAAGTCAGCGAGTCACTTAATGTGATTCCTGTCCTTTATCAACTACGATACGTGGAATGGAAACCACGCGAATCCGGTGGTGGATTTGTAGAAGCACATGATGCCGATAGTGGTATCCTGTCTAAAACAAAACGCGACCAAATGACATTTAAAGATGTGTTGGAAAATGGTAATTACATTGCCACTACAGCATATCATTATGTTTTGGTTCAAGGAACTGATGGCAATTGGTCACAAGCAGTTATCAGCATGACATCTACTCAATTAAAAAAGAGCAGACGCTGGAATAGCTTAATGCTAACCCAAAAAGTTACTGGTCCATCGGGAAGTTTTACTCCACCAACATATGCTATGATTTATAAACTTACTACAGTTAGTGAGTCCAATGATCGTGGAAGTTGGTTTGGATATCAAGTTGAGAAAATTGGACAGGTAGAAGATGCTGACATTTATAATGAAGCGAAATCATTTTCAACCGCAGCATCAAGAGGAGATGTAGAAGCTAAACCTACTGTTGAAGGGGAACCTGTAAAAGAGGCTCCAAAATCAAACAGCAAAGAAAGCGACGAAGACATACCATTTTAGGTTAGTCTTCTAAACTGGAGGTTTAGTGGAAGAATTCAAAAATATATTTGAAGGTCTTGACGTGGCTTATGGTCAGCATCAATCCGAAGGGAAGCGTGCTGACGGTAAGCAAGAGGGTAAATCCTACATTGTCAAGCAAGAAGTCACAGATGAATTGTGGGTAGAACACCTTAATGGAAATGGTCCTTCTTTAGGGATTATTCCTATTATGGCTGATAATACAGCTCGTTGGGGTTGTATTGATATCGATACTTACCCAATTGATTATCGTAAAATAATTAATAGTATTAGAAAATTACAATTACCACTTATACCATGTAGATCTAAAAGTGGTGGGTTACATTTATTTTTATTTTTTAAAAACCCAGTATCCGCCAAATTAATACGAGAGAAATTGCGAGAGGTTGCATCCGGTCTAGGATACTCCTCTGTAGAAGTATTCCCCAAACAATCAACCATACTAATAGAAAAAGGAGATCTAGGTAATTTTTTAAATCTTCCATATTATAATGCCAAAAATTCAACGAGGTACGCCTATAAAGATGATGGGACAGCTGCTACATTGCACGAGTTTATATCGTTATACAATAAATATGTTGTAAGCGGAACCGACGAAGTTGCAATCCAGGTATCCGGGGACGTCATAAAGGATGGTCCACCATGTTTACAACAATTATGCACACAAGGATTTTCAGAGGGAGGAAGAAATAATGGACTCTTTAATATTGGTGTTTATTTACGTAAGTTTGATCCAGATAATTGGAAAACATTATTAGAAGAATATAATAGAAATTATATGACACCTCCTCTTTCTGCATCAGAAGTGGTAACAGTTCAAAAACAATTAGAGAAAAAAGATTATAATTATAGATGTAAAGAGCCACCAATTAATGCTTATTGTAATGCCAAGGTATGCAAGGGACGTAAATATGGAATTGGTGGTAATGGATCATCATTAGAGTTTAGTGCTCTCACCAAATTATGTACAGATCCACCAGTATGGTTTTTGGATGTTGGTGATACACGTATGGAATTACAAACAGAGGAGTTACAGATACAAACAAAGTTTCAAAAAAAATGTATGAATAGTTTGAATCATATGCCACCTCTTGTAAAGCAATCAGTATGGCAGGAAGCAATTGAAAGATTAATGATTAATCTTAACACTATTCCTGTTTCTGATGATGGGTCATTGGCCGGTCAGTTTGAGGCTCACCTCCAGGAGTTTTGTACAGACCGCGCCCAAGCCCTAAATCGAGATGAATTATTATTACGTAAACCATGGACAGAAGAAGGAGTTACCTGGTTTAGACTAAAAGATCTTCAAGATTATTTAACAAGAAATAAATTCACTTATTTTAATACTGGACAATTAGTTCAAGCATTAAGAAATCTTAAAGGAAAGAGTGATAAATTTAATCTTAAAGGTAGAACTGTGCGTGTGTGGGGTGTGCCTGCATATCAGCAACAAGATTCAGCATTTGATATAAAGGAGGTAGATAGTGCACCATTCTAGAGTATACCACGGACAATTATTAGATAAAGATATGTCTAAAACAATGAAAGGCCAACGCAGTGAATTTTTAGCAGCAGCATGGTTGATTAGTATAAATTATTTAGTATATGTAAAAACCCAAGATAATGATCCAATTGATCTTGTAGCTGTTCATAGAAATACAGGGGATGTTTTAAAATTAGATGTTAAAACAGTTTCTTATAGAAAAACCGGCAGACGCAAAGGTGATAGAATAAATAGGATTGTAAATAAACATCAAAAGAAAATAGGTGTTACATTATTATATGTTTACAAAGATGGAAGGTGCGATTTTCATGGCAAAGACTAAAATTATATTAGGACCACCTGGTACAGGCAAAACACATACATTATTGAATCGTGTGGAAGAAGAATTGGCACGTGGCACACCGCCAGATCGTATTGCTTTTCTAGCCTTTACTAAGAAAGCAGCAACCGAGGCACGCGACCGGGCAATGAAGAAGTTTGATTTAGAGGAACAACACCTGCCATATTTTAGAACATTGCATTCATTTGCGTTTCATCAACTTGGTTTAACTAAAGCAGAAGTTATGTCACGTGATAATTATAAAGAATTTGCACAAGCATTTGGTATGGATTTAGGTTCAGTATCTGATGGAGTAGATGCAGGTGGAGTATTTACAGTTGATAACCAACTTTTATCCGAAGTAAACTTGGCTAGAATGAAGTGTATGGATTTAGAACATCACTATAATCATTCTAATTTACAAGATGTTTCTTGGCATGCATTGCTTAGAGCACAAAGATCTTTAGAGGAATTTAAAAAGAAAAAAGAAGTATTTGATTTTACAGACATGATAGAATTATACATAGAGTCTGGTCCAGTGCCTAAATTAGATGTAGTATTTATAGATGAAGCGCAAGATTTATGTGCTTTACAATGGCGTATGGTAGATAAGATTTCTCAAGATGCCAAAAAAGTTTATGTATGTGGAGATGATGATCAAGCAATATATACATGGGCTGGAGCTGACGTTAGACATTTTATTAAATTACCAGGTGAAATAGAAATACTTAAACAATCTTATCGTTGTTCCAAAGTTATACAAAATGTATCTAATAGAATTATTGATCGTGTAAAATTTAGAAGAGCTAAGAGTTGGAGAGGAACAGATAAAAATGGTGCGGTTGTTTATCACAATTATCCAGAAGGAGTTAATTTAAAAGAACCAGGTAGTTGGTTAGTTATGGCTAGAACTAATTATATGCTCGATGAAATTGAACGTGATATCAGATTACAGGGCATGCTATATAAAAGAAATAATAAATTACCTGTATCAACTAAATTATTAAATGCTGTAGAGTCATGGAAGAAGTTAAATAGAGAAGAAATAGTTCCACTTGTGGATATAAAAAATATTTACTCTTACATGTCTTCTCAAATCGGTATAGAACGCGGACATAAGAATTTAAGAATGGCAGACAAAGAAGAATATGAATTAGAAGAATTAGTAATGCATCATGGTTTACTCATGGCAGGCAGACCATGGGATGTAGCATTTGATAAAGTAGGAAACAGAGATAAAGAATATTTACGTGCTATAGAAATTAGAGGAAATGTATCAAAAGATCCTCAAGTACATCTTAGTACTATTCATGGTGCTAAAGGAGGAGAAGCAGACAATGTAATGTTGCTTACAGATTTATCAAGAAAGTCACAAGAAGCAATGGAAAAAAATTCAGATGATGAATGCCGTGTATTTTATGTAGGAGCTACACGCGCTCGTAACCAACTACACATAGTACAACCACAAAGAGAAGGAGGGTTCATAGTATGAGCATGACTAAAGAAGAAATATTAAAGAAGGCAAAAGATCTTATCAGTGGTGATAGGAATGATACACATGGAGATGCGTTTCAAAATCATGCAGAAATTGCAGAGTTTTGGAATATATTTTTAGACAAAAAGTTACAACCAATGGCTAGTATTACGGCTGAAGATGTAGCGTTGATGATGGTTTTGATGAAAATATCAAGAAACAATCAAGGTAAGAAAAACAACTTGGATAACTTCATTGATATGTGTGGTTATGCAGCAATAGCAGGAGAAATTAATGACGCAGGATCTTTTTAAAACAGTTAATTCTAATTGGGTAGCCCCTACAGAATTTCCTAAACTAGAAGGCAAAGTAGCAGTAGATTTAGAGACGTGTGACCCACATTTAATTAAAGAAGGTCCAGGGTGGCCTCGTAGACGTGGAAAAGTAATTGGTATTGCAATAGCTAATGCTTCTTTTAAAGGATATTATCCCATATCACATGATGGTGGTGGTAATATGGATGAAAAGAAAGTCATTAAATATACAAAATCTATATGTGAAGATGAGTCTATTGAAAAAATATTTCACAATGCACAATATGATATTGGTTGGCTTTCTACATTAGGAATAGAGGTTAAAGGTCGTATTCATGATACCATGGTAGCTGCAGCACTTATAGATGAAAATAGATTTTCATATACACTTAATAGTATTGTACATGAATATTTAGGTGAATTTAAAAATGAACAGAAGTTAAAAGAAGCGGCAGATGCATTTGGTGTAGATCCAAAGAATGAAATGTACAAATTGCCTGCTACATTTGTAGGCGAATACGCCGAAGCAGATGCTGATTTAACATATAAGTTACATGAGAAATTGTCGTGGGAGATTGTTAAAGACAACCTTACTACTATTTATGATGTTGAGTGCAAATTGATTCATGTTATTTTTAGAATGACACAGAAAGGTGTTCGTTTTGATGTTGATAGATGCTTAACATTAAATGATAAATTTAAAAATAAAGAAAAGAAATTAATGAAACGTATTAATAATTTAACTGGTCTTAACATTGAAATATGGGCAGCAGCATCTATTTCAAAAGCTTTTGATGCATTAAATTTACCTTATGAACGAACAGAGAGAACAAATGCTCCTTCATTTACTAAGATGTTTTTAACAGATCATCCACACGAATTACCTAGATTAATTATGCAAGCAAGAGAATTAAATAAGTTAAGAGGAACTTTTTTGCATGGTTTATTAAACCACAACAATG
>VTLG01004678.1_pt1 | contig 15621 bp, 23 predicted proteins | sample 4694571 | NCBI WGS metagenome assembly VTLG01 (sample SAMN12604809, study PRJNA352737) | marine metagenome | biome: ENVO:00000447; feature: ENVO:00000209|ENVO:00000569|ENVO:01000036; material: ENVO:00002151; isolation source: viral sequences binned using virsorter ...
ATACAAACGGAGTAGATATTTCGTTAGAAGCAGGAGATGTTGGAAACGCCATTCTTGATCTAGCTCTGCGAACTCAAAGAGCCTATAGACAAAATTATAAAAAATTATACGATGATTTTTTTGATGCTTTAGATGATGATCCAAACGCAGTACAGGCTATTGACGATATTGGTTTTGTTGATCGACTGATGAGATCATACTATACCAGAGTTACAGGTGAAAAGCTTGAGGGCGAGAATGCTATTCAAGCTATAGCAAGAGGCATGAAGGAAAACAGAACAGGTTCTGTAGAACTAAGAAAGTTTTTTGCTCAAATAGAAAAGGCGTCTAGGGAAGAATTTGAGAGAATTTTCAATAAACTGCCCGAAAAAGAAAAGCTTCAAATTACAAAACTTCTTAGCGATCCAGAAAGTGATAAGACTATGAGGGAGACAATGGCCGCGCTAGAAGAAAACGGCTTTAATGTTGAAAACGGTCTTAATCATTATCTTGCTTTAAATATTGTTCTTGGAGAAAAACTGCCGTGGACCTTTAGAACCTTAAATGACTTTAGGCTACAAGCAAACAGTTTAGGACATTCTCTAAATGATGATGCACTAAAAGATTTAGGGGCGCAGATGAGAATAGCTATGGAAGAAGCTATGGGAGAAGCGGGGACTAAACGTTTTAAAGAAATAAACGAGGGCTACAGAGTAGACATAGGGGAAAGGTTTGATAGGTCCGAGATTGGTAACCTTGTTGCAAAATCAGTTCATCTTATGGGTAAAGAGGGTAAAGATGTAGCTAGACAACTTGAAGAGTATTTTGATTTAAATCAAAAACTATTTGGGACTGATAGAGATGCTAACGCTTTTTCTGACGAAGTAAAAAAATATTTTGGTGGTGTTAGGGTTGCCGGGAGAAATCCTAGCGAAGTTACAGGACCAGTTCGCACACGCTATGGTCTTAACCTTACCACAAAGCTTACAAATGAAGCGGACGGTAGCGTTGTTAACATTGGAGAAGATTTACAGAAGATAATAGCAACTCTTCATCATTCTGCTCTATTAAAAAGCAAAGTATTTAAAGGCATAGACTACGATATTGAAGGATGGACTACTAACAGGGATGTACGAGCTAGACTCCTAGCACACATATCTGGGTATGATGATAATGCTGCAGCCGCTATAGAAAGTGGCACACGAACGAAATTGTTTTCTGATACAGACGGCAACAATTCAATTCTTGCAGGTCTTGGTGATACAGAATATACAGCCAGCCTTTTAAAACTTGTTGAAGACAGTAGAGCATTGCGAGGGCAGCTACAAAAATTTGCAGCGTCTGTTGGCAAAATGGCAGACTCAATAAAACCCCGTCTTGATGCGATAGAAAGTTTAGCCGCACGGGTTGTTAAGGCTACTGTAGATAAAGACATTGCAGACTCTCCTATTCAAACGACTGCAGACTTTTTTAATGCTCTGAACAGAGGCATTGATGATATTAGAACGGGCAGTATAGATGAATACATAGAAAATTTATCTAAAGAAATGGGAACTTCTGTAGAGGACGTTAAGCAGTCTTTATTTTCTCTGTTCATGCAACATGCATCTAATCATGCTAGAGGCGTAGTAGAAACTACGCAAGGTCAAGCTAAAGTAATAGATGCTCAAAGAGTAGTTGACTCATTTACTCCACAGGCTATGGAGGAACTATTTGAGGCGAATAAAAATCTCATAGAAAAAATTATTCCTAGCAGAGGAATTACTGTTAATAAACTAAATGCAGAAGGTGTAATGGAACCTGTGCGCTTATCTCCAGATGAATACATAGAAGAGGTAATGAGATTTGCTAGGCTTCTACGAGTGTACTCGCAAGGCCAAGGAGCCACTGCACCTAAAAATATACATGCTCATGCAGTTAAATCTCTCAGCCCATCAAGCATAATTAGTCGTATCTATGCTGTAAACAGGGGTGTGGTATCTAGTAAGTATGTTATAACTGAAGCAGGTCTAATTTATTTTAGAAAGAAAAAAGCAGGAGAGATGGCAGCGATACTAGAAAATGGAGACCTAATGTACCACATGAATAAAATCTTAGAGACTAGAAACGTCTTGCCACAGGCAGAGAACAAGGCTTTTGTAGCGGCGCTCAAACGCGCAATAATTCATGCTGAAGGTGAAGAGATTGATCCTAAATCAACGGAGGATACTTGGAAAGACAAACTTAAACGTCGAAAACAAACAGAGGGTAGAAAGCTGACTTTAGAAGAAGACTTCCGTGCCGGATTTCCATTCATCTACCCTGAAAACTATAAAAGATTAACTGATAGATAGGAGAAAACTATGGAACTAATTATTACTGTCATCGTACTAGCACTTGCAGGATTTGGAGGCTTCTCCATCCTTGCAGCTATCACGCCTAATGAGGCGGATAACAAAAAGGTACAGGCTATTCTTAGCACTATCAACGTATTTGGTATGAATATTATAAAAGCTAAAAATAAGCTTGGCTAAACTGTATATAAAAAAAGAACCAGTGATACTAAAGGTGTACTACTGGATGCCAGACTACAACAATATACTGCAAGAGTTTATGTGGCAGTTACTTGACATTGTACCTGAGTATCCAAGAGTACACCATTTTCTTGATCACTGGCACCACAACATAGAAGCCGTAATAGAAACGGTGGAGGTATCACATGGGAGAACAGAAGAAGCTGGAGCCAGACAGCGAGTACAGCGAACTGGACCTCGACAATGACGGGGTAGTTAGTGATAAGGAGTTAGCCGTTATGGAAGCTCTGGAGAAGAAGGAAAAGATGGAAGCGCAGAAGAAGATGGCGTGGGTAGCTATGGTATCCATGCTTGTGTTCACTGCTCTGGTGTTTCTGCCTATATTTCCTGACACCCGGATTAAAGCACTTTCCGACCTGTTTGGGCTTTTCTACATTGGACAGGCAGGTGTGGTTGGAGCGTACATGGGAATGACCGCTTACATGAGTGCTAAGAAGTGATTAAGATATACATACTTATAGTCGTGCTGGGATTAGTCGGCGGCGTAGGGTATGGCGGATACTACTTCTACAAAGATACGCAGGAGAGGATACAGACCCTCACCGAGAACAATGCCAAGCTAGAGACTGCAAAGCAAATGCAGGACGATACAATTAACGCTATGATCGAAGACCGCGAGAAGTTTGACGAACTAAACAAAGAACTTCAGAAGAAGCTAAACGCGGCTAACAACTACAGGGACACATTGATTGGTAAGCTGCGTAAGCACAATCTATTAGTCCTTAGTCTTAAAAAACCTAAGCTTGTAGAAAAGAAGATAAACAATGGTACGAAGAAACTATTTAAATCGTTTGAAGCTATTTCTGGTGCTATTGCTCCTCCCCCTGATAGCGACAGGGTGCAGCAGCTTCAGAAAAGTTCTACCCCTTGAAGTAAAAACTATTGAGGTAGAGCGCAAGATTCCTACACAGACTAGACCTAAGAGTGTTAGTCTGAACGACATATATTTCTATGTGGTTACAGATAGGAACTTTGTAGATTTTAAAAAGAAGTTTGAGAAAGAGAATGGCGACTTGGTGTTCTATGCCGTAAGCGTCAGGGACTACGAGACATTAGCACTGAACATGGCTGAACTAAAAAGATACATACAACAACAAAAAGAACTTATAATATACTATGAGAAAGCAGTGAAGCCCAAAGAGAAAAAGAAAGAGCCGCCTAAAAAATAAAGCTTTTTAAATCTTCGTACTGTCTATTACTATAGTCTTGCAGGTATTCCACCAGCGAGACTATTTTTTTTGTGCTTTCAAACTCAGGGTTCCAAGAGTCAAAAGCATCTTCGATGTCTTTTGCAGCAGGGGGGCCTTCAAAGTCAATAGCTACGTTTCCATCCTGTGTTAGGGATACGGACATTTTATATAGCAGGGCATCAGACTTGCGTGACATTGTGGATAACCTTTAGCAATACTACTATTGATGTTATTAACATCGTTACTAATACTCTAGTGCCTTCGGAGTTTCTTATTGGAAGTGCTAGGTATGTGCATAGACCAAATAAAAATATAGTAAAGTTTATAATGAAGTCGGTCATGCCAGAGAGCTTATAGGCAGATTGCAGCAATCAGCCCTGAAGATAAACCCGTTGTCCGGGTCACGCTCTCCCTTCTTGTGGTGGGTAGCTAAGTCATAGAAGTTAGCCTTTGGTATTCTTCCCAAATACCAGCCAACTGTCAGGTCATATTTTATTCTTACGAAAGCGTACTCATCACACTCTTGCTTTGTATTAAACTTAGCTACAGAGCAGGAGTAGTAGGGTCTAGGGGGAGAAGATGTTCTCTTAGTCTTTACGTCTACTTTAGTTCCGTCATCAAGAACAACATCGTAATCAAAGGTGTTTGCAAGCTTTCCACCCAGAACGCTTACGACTACCATCTCCCCCAGATACCCAGACCCAGTGCCTCCACCCCTCATAATAGAGTTGTTCAATTCACCCTGTATAACTGCCTTGCGATCAGCTACTTGGCGCATCTCTGGCGTGATCTGGATCTCTTGTATCATTACTTGATATTATGTAGAGGATGAACTTCAACCTCTCTTTTCTTTCTCTCTTCTTTTACTTTTTTATTATGAGAGCGTAGGAAGTTAGCCTCCATCTGTATCTCTTCACCACCCATGCGGCCCAAACGATTAGCCACAACATCGGGCAACAGCCCACCCATAGCACAGATTCTAGCATCTTTCCACGAACCCATCGCAGCTACCTGCCCATTGCCAAGGTTAAAAGTACCATCATCATTGTAGCCACAGCTTCTGTTAGCCGTAGCTGCAGCGGCTGTTACTGTAAGTGCAGTAAGTCCGATAGCACCTATTATAATCTTCTTCATTCTATGCTCCTATGTCTACAACTTCACAGACTTCACCTGTGCAGCTAAGTTCTTGAGAACCCGTTGTGGTATCCTCTATTTCAATATCTCTAAGTCCTTCCCATTCTACCTTATCTGGCATGGAAGTCAATAGTTCTTCATACTGTTCTTTTGTGCATTCAGTATAAGGTGCTTGCTGATATGTGTGGTCAGAATAGGGAAGGAATGAAACTCCAGACAGATAGTCAAAGTTCTCATATACCCATGTACCCACCTCCAGCCACTCATGTTCTTTTACAGAGATAGTTATTGATGGCTTGTGTTCACACCAATGCTCTGCGTAAGTCTTCCATAGTTCTAAATGTTGTATGGCTGTTAGGCTTTCTCTAGTCAAAGCACGATCAGGAGACTTAACAGGGAAAGAGAACACTGTCATGTTGTCTTCGTTACCTACGGCTGGCTCTGCAGGAATACCACACTGTATCATAAACTTCGTAAGGGGATCTTTGTTGTCTCCTCTTACTGTACGAATGTAGTAGTCACTGTGTCTAGGATGAATACCAGACGCGCTATCGACTAATTGAGATACTGTACCTGATGGCTTAACACAAGTAATTGACGTTGATGGGTTGATACCCATCTTCTTGGCAAGCTTATCATTAGCTTTAATTGATACAGATTTAAGTCCTGATAGTACCTCTCCTAGCGCACAGGTATTAGACGATAGCATCTCATTGTCCAGTATACCTGTAAGACTAACCCCTAGTAGCCTCTCCTCTTCTGTGTTTTGTTTCCATATTTTGCGTAGATACTTAAAGTCAGTCAAAGAGGACTGATAGGTTCCAAGCTGCGTTGCTAGCTCTACCTTCCTAGTTAGAGAACCTATGGTATCATTGGCTCTTACCACTACCTCTGTGAGGTTGCAGAACTGGTAGGGACGTAGAATGATTTCAGAGCAAGGGTTAGTTCCAAACACATGATCAGGATCACGACGACCAACACTAGCCACTTTATTTTTTGCAGATTCACGATTAAATATCCCCCTCTCACCAGACTTGGATTCGTACAATGAGTGCCATTCTTTCAAGAATGTATTCATGTCAGGGCGCTCATCATATACAGCAGAGTTATTAGCCAACCCTCTGTAGGGATAATCTCTAAACCAATCACCAGACTTGGCTACTCTCATTCTGTTTGAGTTAAGATCAGATAGGGATATCAGAGCGGATCTACGTACACCACCTACAACAATCACACTGGCTATCTTGCACACAAGATCGTGACATTCTAGTATTGATAGCTGCCTACCTGCAGAACCTTTGAACAAAGCTACTGTAAACTTGAACAGATCCTCTAAAGGTGCAGGTCCAGACGATCTACCCCCAAATGTCTTTAAACGCGCTCCAGCAGGGCGTAGACGCGAAAGGTCCCATTTTGGCACCTGACCAGCGTACAGACACGCAATCAACTCACGGAGGCCCTTAGCCCATCCTGCCTTACTATCCTGTACAACTAAGGTTGTTTCAGTCTCTTCAAAGTGTTCATTCACAACAGGCAGATCATTTGTATATTTACGCTCTGCAGAGAAACCTACACCTGTGCCACACATCAGTACATATAGTATCTCATCAAATGCACGGGGTGAGTCAACAGGAATATAGGAACAGTTGTAGCCAGCAGTGTTATCTCGCTCTAGGGCTAGACCTGCAGTCATCAAAGCTCGCATAGATGGCATCACCTGTAGACTAAGTACAGCTTCTTCAAGCTCTTCTCTGTCTTGTATCTTGTGGTCATAGTTCTTCTCTAGATGAGAAGACATAAAGTCAAAATACCTATGTACTGTTTCTGACCAAGTTTCACGCCTGTCTCCTAACCACCGAGCGTAGCGAGATAGGTGTATGAACTCTTGATAGTCTGTTGGAAAGTAGTTGTTAGCCATTCTCTCTTTGTTCCTTAATTAATTTTTCAAGATACCACTGACACTTCATCAAATCTTTTAGTGGCATCCCTTTGTGCTTATATCTGCACACATACTTGAGGATGTTACCTTTTAAATAGCCGCTAAACTCTTCTTCAGTAAGAGACTCTCTAATTAAATCTATAGTTTCTTTACCACCATGTGTATAGTGCGCTGGACTGTTTACCGCTTGTGTTAGTTCTGCTAGCATTTTCTTTTCATTCGGCATTAGTTGTCCTCACTAAACTTAACTTTTATTACATTATCATAGACTTCTTCTACGACTAATTTCTTAGTATCTTCTTTAGAGTTTTGCACTATCTGTTGTATAGTAGCCTCATGCCCAACCTGCATGAGATAGTCATAGTCAGTCTCTAGAAGATTGAGCATACCCTGCATCAGGACATGAGCGGGGCCAACATCTTCAGTGTCCGTAGTATCATACGCTCTGACGGTTACACTGTCAATATCGGAGGGATCAAATACTATGTACATTCTTCCTGTAGCAAGAGAGAACGACTCCTCTTCTATCCTAGCTTTCATACTTTCAGGTATGTCACTGTTTTCTTCAGTAAAAGTAAAAGTAAAGTCGTCATCATCACTCATCGAACCACTCCACTGGTATCTTTTTATGCGCCCAATCAAACCCGTGGCGCTCTGCCCAAGCAGCGTGTGTAGTCTTTGATCCCTTGTATATTTTTTTGTTTCCATTAGCAAAAAAGAACTTCACTTCAAAGTCTGGGTTCTGCTTCTTGACAAGCAGATGTTTTACCCTGTCCTGCTGAGTTAGTCGTCCCTTAACTTCTATGTACATATCATTTCTAGGTATGTAGAAGTCAGGTATATATACTCTTGGGTCAGGTTGGTACGGTATCTTATCAGGTTCAAACTCAAAGGATATGCCTCTGCGACCAAGGGCAACTGCTACCTCTGCTTCAAACTTTGATCTAAATCGCATAGTAATCAAACTTGTTTTTGTTTTCTGGGTTAGTATTTACCATTTCAATATAGCCCCTATCTAAGTCTTTTTGCACATACTCTGGTGATGTTCCTTTAACTATTGAGAAACTTCTTGAAGGAAACACAACTAACCTACCTTCTCTTAAAAAAGAGCGTATGTTATGAAAGCACTTTGCAATGAACATAGAGCCTTCATAGTTAAACTCATCTGCAGTCCACATCCCACTATCAGACATATTCTTTCTATATATGATTTCTAGTTTACTATCTTCAGGCAGAGACTTAACTAACAAAGCTTCCGTATGAGTGCTATCTGCTTTTTGTGTATCAAAATATATAAAAGCAGCTTTAGGGTTATACATAGTCTCAAACTCACTAATCTTTTCCGTAAGATATAAAGCCATTAGATCTCATCCTTTACATGCTTTGTGTACCAGATTCTAGGTTTTGTATTAGCCGTTGATGTAGCCTTCTGCTTGTACGCAGCTTCCGGCCAGCAGTATTTTTTGTAACCACAATAGGAACAAGTTCTATTCATTAGTCTGTTGCCAGTGCGCTTAGTCTCCCCGGTAGCTTTATCCTTATAGCTTTCAGGCTCATCGCCAAAGGACTTCTTAAACTCTGTGCCGCCTAATACCTCTCGTATATTAGTATCGGCTAACTGTAGTGCCGCTTCTCTATCCTCATCCTGCACAAGCGGTGCTTCACAGACGGCCCATTCACCTGTAGCCTTATTAATAGCTATCCAACCACCAAACTTAGAACCAGCAGCTTCTGCATAGAGATAACCCTGTGGCACGTAACCAAACACATCATCTTTTTTGATGTTGTTGTAGCCACGATTAGCGGCAAACTTCATAGAGAATGAGCCGGGAGCCGCACTCTTTATGTCATATATCTTATCGTCTATCTTCACATCGTAAGTACCACGAAGAGTAGTGCCACCTATATCTAAGCTTACACCTTCCTGTTCACTTTGTATGTTTATACCTGCAGCTTTCATAACAGTAACTGCAATAGCTTCTATCATATCACCAAATAGAAACTTCATTACTAATGTGTAGTCTACATCTTCTTGTGCATCGTCCCTCATGCCCATCTTCTGTTGGCAGAGAGGTTTACCCACGCCTGACATTCGTACCTTTATATCCGGCTTCTCACTAAACTGACGTTCTATAGCAGAGCCGCACATCTCCTTAAACTCTTCGACAAGGTGAGGGGGAAGACCTTCGCCTTCGCCCCTCGACGCCTTCTCAAGGAAATGCTGTACTTTATGTAGCAGCATACTCGACACTAGGCACTCTCAAGTTCTTTTGCAATGTCTAGGTCTTCCCTTGCCAGTACAGTGTCTTTGCGTTCATTGTACTGTTTCAATACCCGAGTGTTCCACTTGTTAATGTCCTCCATAAAGGTATTGAGTAGTTCAATATCTTTATCAGTTACCTTAATAGGTTGAGGTTTATCAAACACAGGAGTGTAGTAAATAACGCTACCATTTACATTACGCTTAGTCGATATCTTAGCCTTCTGACCAAACATAATCTTATTAGATGGCACCTCACGAATATAATTGTTTACAGGCATAAAGGCAGAGCCACGGGCAGACCAAATAAATGGTGTACCTTTTAGGTCTACCTCTTCACCATCTGCAGTAGCAGCGTTATCTGCTTTAATGATTGTACCGTAGATAACCTGCGTACACTTGATGCTCTTTTGTATAGCATGTTCTAGAGAGTTAGTGGACAGGTTAGCTATCTCATCTTTAGCTAGTTTACCGCACTTGTTGCCGCCGCTGGTGTCAGGAAAGTCATCGCTAAGTGATGGAGCGAGAACTGTGCGAATCGAGTCTTCTGGATTCTCTTGGTTCCACAAGTCATAGGAGTAATAGCGTACAAAGAAACGCGCTTCAATCTCCTTAGCATACACAGTCTGATCATTTACACGCAGACGAAACGAACCTTTAGGCAACGTGTCACCCTCTTTGTTCTCGTTCTGCTGCTCAATGGCTAATCGTGGTAGTCCTGCTGCTACTTCAGGACGGCTATTATCAACCTGTCCTATCATAGCAGCTACTTTAGCGAGGTTCTCTTCATTTACCTCTTCTATTTTCATTAGTTCGCTCATGTATTTATCTCCTGTAAATTGAGCCAGTCAGTACCTATTTTCAATTCTATCTCAATAGGCATATCAAAGTCAATACCAAACTCTCTACTACATTCTTCTGGTATACAAAGCATACTCCTCCTTAATAATTCTATCATCTGGTCTTTCTCATCTGGATGTACGTCCATTATGATTGAGTCATGGACTGTATTTATAATTTTACTTTTTAAATGTTTCACAGCTCGTAGGCTTTTGTGTAGCCGTATCAAAGCTAGAGGTAACAGGTCAGCCGTGGCAAATCCTTGGACAGGGTAGTTCTTAATAGAGGTAGCCCCCACCGCTGTTCCGTGTCTGGTATACTTTGCGTAGGGAAAAGAGTACTCCCTGCCGGATGGCAGCACTATCTTCTTTGTAGAGACTGCTTCTTCCTGCAGCTTGTCATGCCACTCAGTGATGCCCTGATACTTGTTTCTAAATGCTGCGTAATAGGACATCTCACGATTAGTTCCAAGCACTCCGCCGTAAAGTGGTTTGAATGTGTGCGCCTTAGCATCCTGCCTAGTAACGCCCATGATCTCTGCTGTATAGGAGTGAACATCAAACCCGCTCTTTACCTCCTCGTAGATCACTGGGTCTTTTGACAAAAACCCTGCTACACGAAACTCTAGTTGTGAGTAATCACCCTCTAGGATATAACCCCCATCATATCTAGACACGATAGCTTCTCTTGCAGGAAAGGTTGTACCTCTTGGCATATTCTGAAAGTTTGGTCTGCTTGACGATAGTCTGCCAGTAGCGGTGACACATTGATTAAAGTTAGGATGAATAAAGCCTCTAGCATCTTGATACTTCTCCAAGCTATCTACAAACGTGTTGAGATACGTCCTGATCATGGAGTACCTAGTATACTTATCTACAAACTCTCTTGCATCACCTGTAAGATCAAGCCGTATCTGTGCAAGAGTTTCTTTATCTGTCTTAAATCCTGCTGCCGCAGTATCCATAGGTCCTCTGGGTATTACCCGCAACCCTGCTGGTTCTCTTAGCTTGGTATACAGAACTCCCATTCCTTTACATGTTTTACACTTACTCGCATTCTTACTACGCTTACCTGATTTAAGAAACAACCTTACCCTACCGAAGCCATGACAGTCTGGACATTGTTCACCTTTAGTCTTAACAACAGGAGGAGCTAAAGATTTAACAGTAGCACTAAAGATAGCAGGAGACATATTAGTTTTTCTTTTCTGTCTTTTTGTATGCCCGCGCTGCTCAGTTCCTATGTTAAACTTTTCTTTCCACTCTTTCTTGTCAGTAACCTTTCTTGAATAAAGTAGTATGCTCCTATCATCGGGGCTATCAAGATTAACAGGAGTATCACCCATAGCACGTTCAGCAATATCCATAAGATCACTGTACAAGCCATCATACTCCTCTTGATACTCTCGCTTAATCTTAGCAAGTTTTTCATTTGATATTTTTATGCCGGATCTCTCTATATCAATCAGAGCGTCCAGCATCTCCATGCTTAGTTTAACAGTAGGGTGCATTGGGAAAGCTCATCTGCAATTCATCCAGTTGTGACTGTGCTAGCCTAGCTGTAGTCCTAACATCGGCTAAACAATATTCTTTAACTATATCCGGTGGCATATCTTCATAGGATACCTTGTCCTTGAGATACTTCTCCGTTAAGTCTGTCCTCTTCTCTGGCAAACCTCTACGTTTGGCACATTCGGCTAGACTAATAGATTGTTTAATGCCTCTAGCACAAAGATACTCTGCAATCATTGTATCCCACAGGGGATTAATATAGGTAAAGCCACACTCACGTAGCCACTGCAAGTCGAACTTTAGGTTGTGTCCTACAAGACAGGTAGTTTCATCTAGCTTCTGTTGTAAACGCTTGGCACCATCAGGTGTAGGCTCGCACTGATTATGATAGAAGAAGTACTCACCATTTTCTACAGTAGAAAGATCTAGCGCAAAACTTTCGTATCCAACAAATACAATCTGTTGACCTGAGTAAGGAGATGAAATAGACTTATCAAAGTCGATAGTTGTTTCTATATCGAGTATTGTAATCACGAAAATATATCCCTGTCTCCATCTCTTCGTAGTACAACAGACCCATGCCAACCATTTATCTTATTCTTGGAGAACTTGATAGTTCTAAAGTCTTCATGTTCTGCTACACCTATTCCTATAATTATATCAGCCTCACCAGCCTTACCTGTCTTACTACCATCTAACATGGAATAGTCAATTGTCTCTCTACCATGTGCGTCATAGGACGCTTGGGAGATAGCCCAGACTGCTACATCGTGGCGCTTGGCTAGCTCTCTGGACCTGCAATACAATTCCTTCAGCCTCTCATCGCCCCGTGAAAACTCACCGTCAATCCTTATCTTGTCTAGCTGGTCTATAAAGATAACATCAACTTCGTTGCGTGTACAGTAGTCTTCTATCTCCTGTACGGAAGTGCCTACACAATCCATGAATGATATGTGTGGTAGAATATCATTTTGATATTGCTGAATAAATCCTTCCTTGTCCTGTAGTACCTCTAGTCGAGACTTTTCCAGTATAGACTTGGCTACGCGCATCCTAGTTTTCTTTACAGGCTCTTCGTTACCCCAGTAAGCTACCTTGAACCCGTTCTTTACATACCAGCCTGACAACCAAGCGGAGAAGCTGGTCTTACCCACCTCTGGCCGTGCAAAGATCACACCAAGATTTTGTCGATCAATGCCGGGAACGTAATCACGTAGTTGTGTAGGAAAGATAAACTCAGGGTCACGCTCGAACTCCTCAAGACTGTCTGCTATGTTCTCTTGTAGTATAGTATAAGTTTTAGAGCCTTTTATCTCGTTGTTTTTTAGTTCTTCTACATTGTTGAGAAGAGAATTAGTATCGCTAGATTTACCAAGAAAAATGTCAAGTGCTTCCTCCCCTATCTGTTTAGCTTTTACCCTCTTCCAGAAGCTGTGTAGTACATCAGCTACTAGCTCTGGGTTTATCTGCACATCCTTTAAACCGTCTATCTGGTCCCGTGCGCTAATCTTAGCTGCTTCCGGCATAGCCGGGTAACGCTCTTCGTGCGACAGTGCTACGTCTGCAAGTGTAAGATCACCCTCATACTTTTTGTGTAGGTGACTAATCGTATCTACTACTGTGGATACTTCCTTTGCAAAGTATTCCTTCTTGATTAAACTCGCTACTCTGTTGTAATTATCTTTTTGTAAACATGCTACCAGAACAGCCTTGTCTATCATACCCTTAGTACCTCTCTCGCCTGTGTTTCCGTCAACTTCTTCAAATCTCGTTCAAGTATTGCTATGTCTACCTTGTCTCCTATTACGTGGTTAATCCTGCTGGCTATCTCTACAGCCTTTAGTGATGCGTCCTTGTCTAGAGCTACAGTTACTTTGTTAAAGCTACTTAATCTAGACAGAATGTTGATTGACATATTTGTGCCTAGTAGCGCAACACCCGTTGCAAAGTTAGATACAGAGGTAGCAGAGGCGCAGTCTTCAACGACTACAGCGTGTTTGTGTTTACCACAGGTGTAAGGCAAACTACAGTTAGCATACCTATACCACTTAGGCCCCGCGTGTATTCCCTCACCAATGTACCTACCTGCTGCATCAACTATCTTATTGCCATCTTTAACAATAAATACTATTCTGTCTCGCTTGTAGTCATAGCGTATGTCGGCTAATCCATTTGACCAAGCATTAGAGCAATTATTTTTTCTCAGGTAATCGTAGAAATGTTGGGGACAATTATCTTTACGCCAGTTTTGTTTCTCTATCTCAAGTCCTACAGGCATATTAGGTTGTAGCATCTCATTAACTACAGAGAATGAGCTTTCATTTAGCCCTTCTTTTATAACACCACCTTTAGAACATTCAGCATGAAAACAATAATATTTAATACAGTCTGTAAACTTAGTTACTGATAGAGTGTTATTACCATTACATACAGGACAGTTTAATCTTTTAGAAGTACCTAAAGGTATATCTAAACCATATATATAATCTTTAATAATATCTATAACCATATTAATATCCTCAATATCGGGACACGGCAAAATACCTCCTAGCATGGATTTAAATACCAGTCAAGAGTAAAATAACACTTGACCCCAAATTAATTTTAGTGTACCGTGGTCTTCCCTTTAACAGCGGAGGTGAATCATGTTCACCGTATTCAATCGAAGGCTCACGAACCACGACCATACGCGGCGTATCATCGAAGCCACTGTTCAGGATCAATTCTTCACTGTAGAGTTTACTAAGGCTGATGGTTCATTCCGTAAAATGAATTGTCGGCTAGGTGTAAACAAACACAAGAAGGGCGGTAAAGACTGTAACACTAACAAGAACATGCTGACTGTGTGGGATGCTTACTCAGAGGGCTACAGGAACGTCAACATGGATACTATTACAGCTATTACATCTAATGGTGTGAGGCATGAGTATGAGTAGACCAATGCACAGTAAGGAGTTTATAACTAAGGTGTTTGAACTTAGTAGGACAGAGAATTTGTCGGCTAAACAAATAGCAGAGATTTTGTCACCCGAATACAAGCAGTACCGTGGTGTTAATATGACACGCAATGCTGTAATAGGTATTCTGAATAGGCATGATGACAGGTTTATTCATCTAAGCAAGAAAGAAGTAAAGCGCATAAACTTTTCTAATGTTGTTGAGCAGCTTGAACACGCCAGACAAGGCTTAAAGAACAAGGACCAGTACAGGGTCAGGAAGTGTTTGTCCTGTAGAAAAGAGAAACTACTGCACAGAGTAATGTTTGTGTGTGATACCTGTAAAAGCAGTTCAAACTATACTGCACATATTGAAGACTACTCAATGGGCAGTGCGGCATGAATAACAAAGAGAAGAAGGGCTTGCAGTCTAAGCTAGGCGCTATGAGGTACTACGCTGATAGTGGATACCATGTCTACAACGAGACTAACAATACAGGCCCTGTAGATTTTGTCGCCATAAATCCTGACACAAATGATGTAAAACTTGTCGAGGTTAAAACAATGTCATTCCGTTCCAAGACCGCTAACTGGAAGCCGGGAACAATGATTAATCGTCAGCTTTCACCAATACAAAAAGAACTGGGTGTAGAGCTTGTCTACTACAACATTAATACAGGACAGATAAAATGTCGGAAATGAAAAAAACTTCTCACCCTAAAACTTCTCGGCATAAAACTTCTTACCGGAAAAAAAGACCGGAACCTGAGTATAGCAAGAGAGCTTACGATGGAAAGACACTGCGCTGGGAATGGAAGTATGAAACTGAGCTAGGTGTTTATCCTAAAGACTGGGCTAGACGTTTTCCACACTTAGCTGATCGTGGACGTTGGGTAATAACTGAGGTAAAGTAAGTGAGACAGATACAACTAGAAACGTCTATGAATGACATACATAAACTACATGAAACTGTAAATGTCGATGGGCGTAAAAAAAGTGTAACAGTTTCTAAAAGCCTACTGTCTAGGATATTAGTAGACCATACAAGGTTAGTGGCGTACTTAGGGCCAGTGGTTAAAGAGCCAGAAGATTAGTTTGTGCAGATTAAAAAAGTCATTGACCCCTGTATCTGTTTGTGCTAGGACCAATCCCTCACAACGGAGAACCAAAATGAGTGTTCCTGAGATTGAAGGAAGTGAAGAAGATAAGTTTGCTGCAATGTATGATGAAGCAATGATAGATTTAGAGTTTGCTAATGT
>VTLG01007226.1_pt1 | contig 15617 bp, 8 predicted proteins | sample 4694571 | NCBI WGS metagenome assembly VTLG01 (sample SAMN12604809, study PRJNA352737) | marine metagenome | biome: ENVO:00000447; feature: ENVO:00000209|ENVO:00000569|ENVO:01000036; material: ENVO:00002151; isolation source: viral sequences binned using virsorter ...
ACAGTATTGATGCTACTGGTATTTATCAAACTCGTTCTCTCACAAGTGGAAGCTTAACTGAAGATGGTAATACTCCAAGTTCAGATTTATTATGTTTTCGTATTACTCCAGGCAAAGCATTTATTAAAGGATATGAAGTTGAAAAACTTGCACATACCATTAAAGATGTAAAGAAGGCAAGAGATTTTGCAACCGTTAATGCTGGTGTTACATCTTTTGATGTGGGTAATTTTGCACTTATTACAAATGTTTATGGTTCTCCTGATATAACATTTATTACTGGTGAATCTACTGGTTTTAAAAAAATAGAATTCTATGATGCTGCTAACACAACCAGAGGTTCTGCTAACGGAAATTTAATAGGTGTAGGAAAAGCTCGAGCAATCGAATATCATTCTGGAACTGCTGGAGCAAGTGCGTCAAATTTTGACTCACAATATAAACTGTTTATGTTTGATTTACAACCATTTACTAAATTAACATTAAGTGGAACACCATCTCCAACACTTTTAGCAACTCATACAAATGGTGGTGTTCAAGTTACAGGTAATACCTCTGGTGCAACTGGCTTTGTTTTTGTATCAGGAACATCATCAACTAGTGTTAATCTAACAAATGTTGTTGGTACATTTAGTTCTGGTGAAAAACTTATCGCATCTGATTCAGCAGAAACAGGAGGAATTATAGAAACTTCTGGTGATGCTGATATAACGATTTCAAAAATTGAAACTTTTAGTTTCGTTGATTTTAGACAAGTTCGTATGGATGATGATGACGCTGGTCAAGACTTTACTGCTGACCTTATCACTGAACAGTTAACAGGTATATTTGCTGATATTTTACTTGAAAGTGGAACAGATTCGGTTGAACTTGAAACAACTGGAGGTGCTCTTATTCAAGAGGGATTTGTTACTGAAGGTGCAAAATTAAAAGAGACAGAAAAAAATATTTCTTTATATAAACTTCCAAAGAGGGTTGTTAAAACACTTTTGACAACTACTAATTCTGGTGCAAGTGATACACAATACACTGTTAGAAGACAATTTATAGGAACAACTAATGCATCTGGTGTTGTAACATTTAACGCACAAACTAATGAAACTTTCCTCTCTCATTCAGAAAAAGATTATACACTGTCTATTCTTACTGCTGGTGACGGCAGTGGAGCTCAAGGTGATATTGTAAGTTTATCTGGTAAATTATCTGGTGAAGGTAGTGGTTCATTAACAATAACTGATACTACGGTCTTAGGTGATTCTGCAAAAGTAAAACTAATAGCGACTATTTTAAAAACTTCAGTTACACAAAAAAATAAGACTGTTAATCTTATGAAACAGCTTAAAGTTACAACTGGTACAACTGATGCATTTGGAACCAGACCTTCAGATAAAACAATTTCTCTTGGTAGGGCTGATGTTTTTAATCTTGTTGCAGTTTTTGATTCCGAAAGTACAAGTACAGATGCATCTGCTCCAACTTTAACTTTAACAAATATTAGTGGAACATTTACAAGAGGCGAAAAAATTACAGGTTCGGTTTCTAAAACAAAAGCAAGAATAATTGATACAAGTTCTCCTATGAGTTTTGTTTCTACAAGTGGGAAAAAATTTACAACTGCTGATACAATTACTGGTTCATCTTCTGGTGCAACTGCAACAGTTTCAGCAGTTACAGATGGAAGTATAACAATTACAAGAAGATATGCCCTTGATACAGGAATGAGAGATAACTTTTATGATATTGCTAGAATTGTAAGAAAAAGTAGTTCCCCTGCACCAACTGGTAGACTTTTAGTGGTTTATGATTATATGGAACATGGGTCGGGTGACTTAATGAGTGTAGACTCATATACAGATGTTGCATTACAAATGAGGTACGATGATATACCACAGTATGCTGCAACAAAAGTTGATCCAGATGCACAAAAACCTACAGGTCTATTTCCACTTCAAGATACTTATGATTTAAGACCTAGAGTTGCAGATATTGCTGGAACATCTTCTACACTTTCTACTACTGATGAGATAACTGGAAATTCTTTTGATTTTAATAGCAGAGTATTTAGCGGAACAGGGTCATCTACAGTAGATTTTCTGAAGCCTGGTTCTTTGGTTCAAAGTGATTTTGAATATTATCTTCCAAAAATGGTTAGTATTCATTTAGGTGAATATGGAAAGTTTAGTATTTTTGAAGGGAATTCAGCTGAAAATCCTACTTTACCAACAGTTCCAGATATAGGATTAAAATTGTTTGAAGTTTTTCTTCCAGCATATACTCCTGATCCAAGAAAAGTTGTTGTAGTAAGAAAAAGACACCAAAGATTTACCATGAAAGATATTGGTAAACTGGAGTCAAGAATTGACCATGTTGAGTATTATACAGCCCTTAATATGTTAGAAAGACAAGCAGAATCTTTTGAAGTTACAGATGCGAATGGTCTTAATAGATTTAAAGCTGGATTTATTGTTGATAATTTTGATGGTCATCGTATAGGGGATACTGCTCATAAAGATTATAAAAATTCTATTGATATAGAAAATAATGAATTACTTCCCAAACATCACATGAATGCTGTTAGATTAAATGAGAACATCACTACTGATGCTGAAAGAACATTAAATGGATATAAGAGAACAGGAAGTTTATTAACACTTCCTTACACAGAAGAAACAGTAGTGGAACAACCTTATGCTACAAGAGTGGAAAGAGTTGCTGCTTTTCATACATTTTCTTGGATTGGTGAAATATTTTTAACTCCAGATAGTGATGTATGGTTTGAAACTGCAGTTGCTCCAGAACTTGTTGTTAATGTAGATGGTAATTTTGATGCAGTTGTTACTGCAGTAAAAAATCAAATAGGAACTATTTGGAATAGTTGGGAATCTCAGTGGGCTGGTGTTACCGAAACTGATGGAGATTTTGTAAAAGATCAAAGTGGAGAAATAGTAAGAGCTGTAGAATCATTTGACACTGATTCGGGACAAACAACAATTTCATCAACAGTTCTTGCTCAAATTGATAGAGAATCACAAGGTTCTAAAGTTATATCAAGAGCTATGATTCCTTTCTGTAGAGAAAAGACTATATCTTTCACAGCTATGGGTCTTAAACCAAATACTAAAGTATATGTATTTTTAGGTGGTTTTGATGTTAGTTCTTTAGTAACTCCCTTAAAATCAGCTTATTCGACAGTTCCAAGTCCAATAGAGGGAAGTCAAATAGTTACAAATGGTGCTGGAACAGTGAGAGGTACTTTACAAATTCCTAGTCCGAAAATTTTTGGTAATCCACAATTTCCTGCAGGAGAATTACAATTTAGAATTACTTCAAGTTCTACAAATAGACTTAATCGTGACCCAATAACGGCTGCACAAACTATTTATCATGCTAATGGTATTCTTGAAACTTCTCAAGAAACTATTATTTCTACAAAAAATGCTATAATTGTAGCAGAGGATATAGTTACAACAACATATAGAGGTGGAAATTGGGGTCATCAAGGTGGTAAGTTGATAAATTATGATGTACAACAGGGCGACGATGCCGGCGGGGAACCGGCGGAAGCAAATCCGTGTGCAACTGAAACGTGGCAGGAAGCCCTCGAAGCCTTTGAAGCAGGGACCATGGAAGCTAATGATAATCATGGTGCAGGTAGTGACAGTGATGATGGTGATGGTGGCATGGGAGGTGGTGAAGGTGAAGGTGGTGGGAACTCTGGTCATTGTTTTGTAGCTGGAACTTTAGTATTAATGGCCGATAGAACATACAGACCAATCGAAGAATTAGCACTTGGTGATTTTGTTATGTCATTTGCAGAAAATGAAAAATCTTGGGGTGCACGTAGATGGGATACTGAACTAGAACCTAAGAAGATTACATCATTAACAGTTGCTGAATGTGCAAAAACATGGTGGTTGAATGAAACAAGAACATCACCGATAGATTGGGTTATTAGAGGAAATGGAGAACCTGCTAGAGCTATGTGGCTTGAAGTTGGAGATACTATTATGGGTTCGGATGGAGAATCTATAAAGTTATATAAATCAGAATCTTCTGGGATGTCTGAACCAGTATTTAACTTTGAAACAGAAGATAACTATTCTTATACTGCCGATAATATAAGAACTGTTAGAGGTATGGCAGTTAGAGGACGTTATAATAATCCACTTCCATATCAACCAGGCAAAACAATGAAAGAAGTTTACGAATATACTTTTGGTAGGAAATTTAATCAAGCGGTTGCTTGAAGAATAGGATAGAAAAATGAGACAGGGGCATCCATTAGCACAAACATTTACAATTCAGTCTGAAGATGAAGAAAATTCTGGCGGAAGATTTCTTACTTCAGTAGATTTGTATTTTTCTGCTAAACATGATACAATACCAGTTTCAGTAGAAATTAGAAATACAGTAAATGGTTATCCTGGCAGAAAAATTTTGCCCTATAGTAGAGTTAATAGATATCCAGCAGATGTTAATATATCTGATACTGCTGCTACAGCAACAAAATTTACATTTTATTCTCCAGTATATGTGCAAGAAAATATAGAATATACTCTTGTAGTTAAAACAGGTTTACCAGATTACAAATTATGGACAACTAATCTTGGAGAGGCAGAAATTGGTGGAAGCAGAACTGTCTCAACACAACCTCATACTGGTGTTCTTTTTAAATCTTCTAATGATTCTGCATGGGCTGAATCTCCATCAGAAGATTTAAAATTTACAATTAGGGCCGCTAAATTTACCACTGGTACTGACGGAACTGTTACTTTACGAAATGATGCAGCTCTTGAAAAACAACTACCTACTGATCCTCTTACTTTTACAAACGGAAATACAGAATTAAAAGTTAATACATTTTTTCCACATGGAATGTATTCTACAAGCAATAATGTGACCATACGTGGTGTTAAATCTGGTGCATCTACAACACTTAATGGAGCTATAACTGCTAGTGCTACTACTCTTACTCTTACAAGTGGAACTAACTTTGATGATGACAGTGGAAAGTTTTCAAAAACAGCTGCTAATGAATACTTCATCAAAATTGACGATGAGATTATGAAATATACTGTCATAAGTGGTACTGCTGTATCTAGTATTACTAGAGCAGAAAGTAGTACAACTGCAGCATCTCATGCAGATGGAGCAACTGTAGAACTTTATCAATTACACAAAGTTCCTTTTACAGAGATTAATAAAACACATACTGATATTTCTAATATTGGAATGGAGTCATATACTGTTACATTGAGCACCACTCCTGTAGTTTCTGGTTCTGGTTCAGCTGAAAATGGTGGTAGTTTAGTGATAATTACTGAAAATAATTTAATGGATGTTGGTAGAAGTATAATGTCAACAATGGAATTTCCAAATGCTACGCTTTCTGCGAAAATACAAACAACTTCGGCCACAAGTCCAAGTGGAACTGAAACACCATTTATTAAAACAACTTTAGCAAATGCTGAAGGGTATGATATAAATGAAAATTTTAAGTTTGATACACCTCAAATGGTTTGTTCTGAAATCAATGAAACTAATGAATTGAGTGGTATAAAATCTCTTGAAATACCAATTACATTATCATCTTCAATTTCAAATCTATCTCCTGTTATTGATATGTCAAGATGCTCATGGATTTCGGTACAATATATGTTAGATAATATAGATTCTTCTTCCGATGTTTATCCGACAACCGATTATGTTGCTTCTATTGAACCAGAGGGGGATAACAACTCAGCAATCTATCTTACAAAGAGAGTAACTCTAGAAAATCCTGCTACAGCACTTAAAGTATTATTTTCTGCACACAGACCAGCAACTTCAGAAATAAAAGTTTTGTTCAAGATTTTGAGAACTGATGATGCATCTGACTTTGATGATCTAGGATATAAATTCTTTAATACAACTGGTATAGATGATAATGATACACCAGCATCAGCTGATGTAGATGATTTCCAAGAGTATGTCTTTACTGCTGGAGTTACAGATGATGGTATTGGTGATCCTTTAGAGGAATTTATTTCTTTTCAAATTAAAATTGTTATGCAAGGAACTAATTCTTCAGAGCCACCACGAATTAAAGAATTAAGAACAATGGCATTGGTGACATAAAATGAGTGATAGGTTTGTTCAAGTAGAAGGACATTCAGATTTAGTAAGAGACACACAATCTCATGCTATTGTCAATCGTAATCGTGGAGCATATGAACTTGCAAAGAAAAGAGCTGCAGAAGCACAAAGATTAAGAGATGAGATAAGAACCACTACAAGAGAGATAAATACTATAAAATCAGAGATGCATGAAATAAAATCTCTACTAGAAAAATTAGTGAGTAAAGAATAATGGCAATTTCAGCAAGCGCAATTACACCACAAAATTCTTTAGAAGAATTTAGAATACAATTTAACAATCTTGTTGAAGATGTTGAAGGTGTTTCTGGTGGTAATACATTTGTTCAAACAATTGTGTTTGAGGGTGCAACTGCTGATGCTTTTGAAACAACAATTCTTGCCACTGACCCTACTGCTGATCGTACTATAACTTTACCGAATGTTACTGGTACAGTTATAACCACTGGTAACTCTGATACTCCTACTACTACAACAAGTTCTAGTGATGTTAGTCATGTTCTTGTAGATGACGATGGTGTACTAAAGAAGATAACTGCTTCCAATCTTGGTGTTGGAACACCTTCAACAATAACATTGGCTGCAACAAATACCACAGATGCTACACACTTTCCTTTATTCTCTAGTGCAGCAACTGGTGCTGAAGAACCAAGAACTGACACAGCATTAACCTACAATCCAAATAGTGGACTTTTAACTACGGCTGCAGTAACTACTACAGCTGCTATTATTGTAGGTACTACAGTTAGTATTATTGATGACCAAAAACTTATATTAGGTAGCAATAGTGATATTTCTTTACGATATGATGAAACTACTACAGATTCTTTTATTATTTCCTCTGATGTAAATGATGCTGGGTTAGGTATTATACTTCAGGCAGATGCTGGTGCTGATGCCGGTGATGAATGGAAACTTAATATTGCTAATGGCGGAACATTAACATTCGGTAATGATATTGCATCTGCTGGAACTCATACAACTCTTTTAACAATTACACCTAATTCAACTGCTGCAAACTCAACTCATGCTTTCGTTGGTAAATTAAGTGCAAGTGGTGGTATAACGGTTCCAAACGATGGTGATATTGGTTCTACAGGGGCCACTGATGCAATACAAATATCCTCTGGGGGGATTGTAACTTTTAAAGACGATATTCTTATAAAGAATGATGGTACTATTGGTTCTGCTGGCACTGCGGCCGCGATGACAATTGACTCAGATGGTATTGTTGCTTTTGCAGATGATATAAAAATTAAAGATGCTGGTACAATAGGTTCTGCAACAACTGCTGGTGCAGTTTCAATTGCTGCCGATGGTACGGTTAACCTTGCGACTGCTGGTGCAACGGTCAATAGTGCAGTTATTAAAACTGCTGGTACAGAAACAATCTATGTTCCTGCCTCTGCAATGTATCCAACAACAACTGCTGGTTGTGCTGCACTTGCTCAGGTTGAGGGAACTGCTGGAAGACCAGAATTAAAATGTTTAGACTTTGATCCTAGTAGTGATGAAAACGCACAATTTACAGTGGCCTTTCCTAAAGCATGGAATGCTGGCACTATAACTTTTAGAGCATTTTTCACAGTAACAGGAACAAATACCGGCACAGTTTCATGGTCACTAGCGGGAGGTTCTACTGCTGACAACGGAGTTATTGATACTGCCTTTGGAACGGCCGTTGCTCCTACCGCAAAAGCTCACAGTGGTACATCTAATGATATAGATGTTACTGCGGTAAGTGGTGCAGTAACAATAGCAAATGCTGCTGATGATACCATGACATTTTTTAATATTGAGAGAGATGTTTCATCAGATGATCAAACAGGAGATGCTAGACTGTTGGGTATTCAAATCTTCTATACTACAACTGCCGCCACTGATGCCTAAGGAGTGAACTTAAATGTTTTATGGAAGTTATGTTGGATTTGGTGGTCATGTAGGTGATGCTGGATATGTCCCGGCCGGGGCGGTGATGTTTGATGGTGTGGCAGATTATCTTTCTTGGACACCGATAAAAACAGCATCAAGTAATACAGATAAAACCATTAGTTTTTGGTGTAAAAGAGCAAAATTTGGAAGTGTTCAGTTTGTTTTAGATGTTGGTTCTAACAACGATCAAATACAGTTTACTGCCACTGATGCGTTGGAAGTTTCATTAAACGCTACAACTGACACACAATATACAACTAAAGCATCTTTCTCTGATCCTTCAGCTTGGACACATATCTGTGTTGCTTTCGATACTAATAATGGAACGGCTGCATTGCGTAAAAGACTTTGGATTAACGGCACATTACAAGAGGATGCTGTCTTAGCAAACCATAGTGATCCATCTGATGGTGATAATGTTGATTGGATGAAAGAAAACATTGAACATAACATTGGTCGCCGTGGAAATAACAGTCAGTTTTTTGATGGCTACTTAGCAGATTTTGTCGGGATTGATGGAACAGCTTATGAGGCAGAAAATTTTGGCGAATATCATGCAATTACAGGTGTATGGGTTCCTAAGAGTCCAGCCGCTTTAAGTTACGGAACTAATGGTTTCTGGCTTAATTTTGCTGATTCAGCTAGAATAGGTAACGATGTAAGTGGTAATACACAGCACGTTATGACTACAGCTCACCAACACTCACTAGACTCTGATGGTAGTCAAACTCATCACAATATTAAACACAATGGTACTGAGAGAAATCTCTCTCAAGGTTTTATGGTGAACTCTACTGCTCCAATTTCCGGCGTTCAAATAAAAGCAGGTAGTGCTGGAGCTGGAGTAATTAGTGTAAGGATTGAAACAAATAGTTCTGGTTCTCCATCTGGGTCATTACTTGATTCTAATGCAAAAGATGATAGTTTTACTTTGCCTGGAACAAGTCAACTTTCTGGATTTATACCGTTAGATGCAGCAGTAACACCAGCAGCAAATACGTTATACTTTCTAAAGGTTTCTGCTGTTTCGGGTGGTCATGGAACGTATGGAACATCTATTTCTATTGATGTTTCAACCATAGACAAATATGTTATCGGCAGTGCAGTACGAGATACTGCTAATGGAAATAGTGACGCAGCTTTTACAAATTTTGGGTCTGATATGTATTTTGAGATTTATCAAACTGGTACAAATATATTTAGATCAAATAGTATGGGAACAGACAATATTAGTAACCGAGCGGCTATCAACGATACAAAACAGATAGGTACGGTGAAGATGGGTCTTGATCCAGTTACACAAGAAGGAGGAACACTTTCTTTCTCTGCTAACGGTGGGCCACCTGGCCGAACTAATACACAATATACTGTTGCTGGTGGAAATAACTATGTACTGGGTACTATTAATAAAACTAGCGGAAAATGGTATTGGGAGTATATTCTTATTGATGATCTTGATCATGGAACTTCCACCTCCGGCGCTTCTTCACCAACTGGAAATAATGGGTTTACTGCCGGTATTGCTGATCCCACTTTAGCTGGGTCAACTATTTCAAATGGGTGGGGTGCTAATCCAGGCGCAGCATTTTCTCCATCTGATGGAACTTATGGACAATATAAGGTAAATAATGGAACGGCTACGAATTATGATACCTCTGGTGGCACCAATGCACGCCCAACAAATGGTGATGTTTTGGCGGTCAAACTAAACCTTGATGACGATGAGATAGCATGGGGAGTTAATAATACTTTTGGTACTGACATTTCTATATCAAGTGGAACTTACACACCAATATTTGGAAGAAACACAACTAGTGATTGTGGTATAGTAGTTTTTGATTCGGAAGATTTTAAGTATACTCCACCATCAGGATATAGTGCTCTTACAAATTCAGTTCTTGGTGTGGGAGATGCTGCCACATTAAATAATTTATCTAAGGGATACGATGAAGGCCCTACCATAACTAGAGGTGGTCAACATGGTGCAGCAGATACATCAGGAAATATTAGTTCCGTAAATGGAACCATACCACTAGGTGTTGGAAAGTGGTATTGGGAGCATCAACTTATTGCCCCTGCAACTGATGGTTCTACAGCTTTTAACAGTATATCCGTAGGTGTTACTCCCTCAACATCTGAAGCTGCAACTTCTATGCTTAGAGCCTCATCACATTATGTTGGTCATGGAAATGGTTTGGGGTGGGCAACAAGAGGTACTTTGACAAAAAAATATTCGGCAGGAACTGCAACTAGTTATGGAGTTTCATATGGCGAAGGTGACACTCTTCAAACTTATCTTGATATGGACAACGGCAAAATATATTGGGGCAAGGATGGTACTCTTATGAACAGTGCTAACCTTAGCACAGGAACAGGCTTTGCCTTTGATAATCTAAAGTCTTTATATCCTAACAATCAAATGGTTATTCCTGCTTTCGCCCACTATGTCGGTGAAAAATACAGAACAAGATTTTCTGCAGCAGAATGGAGATATACACCAGCCAATTCTGACTACAAAGAAATAGCCACACAAAATATGACCACTCCTCTCGTACCCGATCCAAGCCTCTTCTATAACACAGTTACATACACTGGTAATGGTACTGCAATTGGAAGTGGTGGACTAGCTATTACAGGCGTTGGATTTCAACCTGATTTTGTTTGGTTAAAGTGCCGCTCTAATGACAGTTCATGGATGCTATTTGATAGTGTGCGTGGAGCAACAAAGTTTTTACAAACTAACAGTACTGGTGTTGAAGATACAGTTGCTGAAAGTTTAACAGCTTTTAACACTGATGGGTTTACGCTTGGAAATAATAGCAGTGTGAATGTTTCTAGTCGAACCTACGTTGCTTTTTGTATGAAAGCAGGTGGTGCTGCTCCAACACAGACGTATGTTGTAAAGGTAGTTTCTGATACTGGAAATAAGTATCGTTTCGATGATTTTGGAACGAGTGCTGTAGCTCTTGACTTACAAGAAGGTGGAACATATACATTTAATATGGATGATTCTTCAAATGCAACTCATCCGTTTAGTATAGGAACTGCAGCAAATGATACTGTTTATACATCTGGTATTACATATTTCTTAGATGGTGTATCGAAAACTTATGCTCAGTACACTTCTGGATTTGCAGCTGCAACGACACGAAGATTAATCTTTACAGTACCAGCATCAGCACCAGCCCTGTATTATTGGTGTTCTGCACACAGTGGTATGGGTGGGGCAGTCAATACCAACTCTACCTTTGGATCATCAAACTTTTCTGGATCAGTTCAAACTAGAGTAACTGCAGCATCAAATGGTGGGTTTTCTATAGTTAGATATACTGGAACAGGTTCTAATTTAACCATTGGTCATGGATTAGATCGAGCCCCAGAGTTTATGATGGTAAAATCAATTGACGGTGCCAGAACTTGGGTCTGTTACCACTCAGGTTTAGCTCGAAGTGATCCAGAAACAGATTATATTGCAATGGGTGGTGGTGGAAATAATGGTGGTGATCCAGTTGTTGATGATGCAACCCAATGGCAAGATACTGCACCTACAACATCAGTAGCATCTCTAGGAACAGGCGGAGCATTAAACACTGATACCAGTGTGGGTATAGCTTACTGTTTTGCAAAAACTCCCGGCCTTATTGGAATTGGCTGTTATATAGGAAATCAAGGAACTGCTACTGGGCCATATGTCCATGTTGATGACGGTCATCATGGTTTTAAGCCAGCCTTTCTTATGATTAAAGCTGCTCAAGATGGTGGTTCTGGTTATGATTGGTTTATATATTCTAACAAAACTACTAATGTCTACAATACCGCAGTCAATGCCAATCTGAATGAAGGACTTGTATCTGCAAATAGAGATTCAGATATTTCAACTGTTGGTAGTTTTCCTCTTCAATTTACATCTACAGGTTTTAGAGTAACAGGTAGTAATCTAAGTCATAATAAGAGTAATAAACGATTTATTTACGTCGCCTTTTCTGAAGAGGCGTTTGGAGATAATATCAGACCACCATCATCATAAACTTATAAATAAGTAGAAAGGATTCTAACATGGCCATACCTTCTACAAAAGCAACTCTAAAGTCATATTGTTTACGTGCTCTTGGTGATGGAGTTATTGATATTAATGTATCAGACGATCAAGTAGATGATCGTTTAGATGAGGCACTACAGTATTTTGCTCAGTATCATTATGACGGTGTTGAAAGAATGTATCTTAAACATCAGATAACTGCTGAAGATATTACCAGAGCAAGGTCTGATGCATCGGCAACTGCCACTGATTCAGCCGATGGTACAATTACTGCAACTTGGAAAGAAGGAAAAAACTTTATTCCTATTCCTAGTTCAGTTTTATCTGTAATAAAAGTTTATCCTTTAACTGATACTGGTGGTGGTGGAAGTTTATTTGATGTTCGATATCAATTAAGATTAAATGATCTTTATGATTTTTCATCAACTTCAGTTATGCACTATCAACAAACAATGCAACATCTTGACCATTTAGAACATATTCTTGTTGGTGAAACTCCTATACGATATTATCAACATAGTAATCGTTTGTATATTGATATGGATTGGGAAAATAAAATTGTAGCTGATGAGTATATTATAATTGAGTGTTATCGTAAATTAGACCCTACAACATACACTGATATCTATGATGATATTTTTCTTAAAAGATATTCAACAGCATTAATTAAAAAACAATGGGGAGCAAACCTTTCTAAGTTTAGTGGTGTTGCAATGCTTGGTGGTGTTACCATGAATGGAGAAACATTATATTCACAAGCAATCGAAGAACAAAATAAATTAGAGGAAGAGATTCAGTTGGCTTTTGAGTTACCAGTGAACTACATGGTGGGGTAATCTTATGGCAGTTAATAGACATTTTCATACAAGTGGTGTAGCTGCAGTAACTACAGAACAGAATTTATATAGAGATTTAATATCAGAAGCTATTCAAATATATGGTCATGATGTTTATTATATAAATCGAACACTGGTTGCTGAAGATACTATATTGGGTGAAGATTCTTTATCAGTTTTTAGAGATGCTACAAAAATAGAAATGTATATGGAAGATAGTGATGGGGGTTTTGCTGGTGAACGAGAGATAATGAATCAATTTGGTTTACAGAATTTAAGTGAAGCAACATTTGTAGTCTCAAAAGAAAGGTTTCAAGGTAAAACAAAACAAATAACTATAGAATCTGGTACAGACTCTACAGAGGGTGGTTCCATACTTTTAGAATCTGGTTCTATATCATCATCTATAGATTTAGAGGGTGAAGAATTTTATATTTTAAATGAAACAGATGCAGCTGATACTGATAGACCATATGAAGGAGATGCTCTATATCATCCTATATTGAAAAAAATGTTTCAAATAAATTATGTAGATGATGATGTACCATTTTTTCAGTTAGATGCTAATCCAGTATATAAATTAAGATGTAGACTATTTGATTATAGTTCTGAGGCTCTTGATACTGGTATTGATACAATAGATGCTATAGAAGATGCTCTTTCTACTGCATCCTCTGATTTCCAATTTACGTTGGAACAAAATACTGCAACGATTGATGCTATGTTATTAGAAGATGAAGAAGGTAGACTTATACATCAAACAGAAAGTGATGAATTGGTTGCACTTGAAAGTAGTACAATGACTACATCTGCTGGTTCTGTTCTTTCTGAGACAGGTGATTATCTTGTACAAGAGTCCTATATAATAGGAGATGCAAATACAGATAAATCATCTCAAAATGAATTATTTGACACCTTGGACGATACAGTACTTGACTTCACTGAATCAAACCCTTTTGGTGATGTAGGGAGTACATAATGTTAGGCCAACAATTTTACCACGAAAGTATACGAAAAGTTATCATTGCTTTTGGAACAATGTTTAATAATGTTCAACTTGTTCGTAAGGACAACGATGGAAATATAACACAAACAATGAAGGTTCCTCTTGCTTACGGCCCTCGACAAAAGTGGTTAGTTCGTTTAAATGAAGATGCGGATTTAGCAAAAGCTGTTGCAGTAACTTTACCTCGTATTGGTTTTGAGATACAAAACTTATCGTATGATCCAGGCAGAAAACTTAATAGAGTACAGAAATATAAAAAAGTTAAAGCTTCATCAAAAACAGAAAAACTTGATACTCAATTTATGCCTGTTCCATATAATCTATCTGTACAACTGTATGTAATGGCAAAACAGTCTGATGATGCTTTACAAATTGTAGAACAGATATTACCCTACTTTCAACCAGACTACACATTAACAATTAATGACATGGCTGATATGGGTATTAAACGAGATGTTCCTATTATATTAAATGATATATCTTATGAAGATAACTATCAAGGTGATTTTGAATCTCGTAGAGCTCTTATCTATACATTAGACTTTACTGCAAAGTTTTATTTGTACGGGCCTGTTACTTCTACCAGTGTTATTAAAACGGTTCAAGTTGACCAGTATGCTGACATTCCAGATAATTCTCCACGAAGGGAACAGAGATATAAAGTTACACCTAAACCTATGAGTTCAGATGCTGATGATGATTTTGGGTTTAATGAAACAACATCGTTCTTTGAGGATGCCAAAGTATATGACCCTGTAACTGGAACTGACAAAGAGAAAGAATAATGCATAGTCCTATTAAAGAGTTAGACAAAGCACTTGGTATTGTAAATGACATTGAACCTAGAATTAAAGCTCCAGATGATTATAAAAGAAGTCCAGTGATGAAAATGCCTGCACAAGAACTTGTAGATACTGGTCAAGTGTCACCAGTAGTGGATATGAATCAGGACATAGATAATGATTATGAGTACCAAAGACAAAACTTCTATAACCTAGTAGAAAGAGGAAATGATGCAATCGAAGGAATTTTGGAGTTGGCTAAAGAGTCTGAACACCCACGAACTTATGAAGTTGCGGGAAACCTTATCAAACAAGTCTCAGAAGTTACCGAAAAACTTGGAGACTTACAAGAGAAAATGAGAAAACTTAAAGAGGTTCCAAATAATGCTCCTAAGAACGTAACTAATGCCTTATTTGTAGGAAGCACAGCAGAACTTCAAAAAATGCTCAAGGACAGTTAATGTCAGAATCGGTATATCTTGGTAATCCTAATCTCAAGAAAGCCAATGTTGCTCAAGAATGGACAAAGGATGAGATTAAGGAATATGCCAAATGCATGAAAGACCCCATCTATTTTATTAGGACATACATTCGCATTGTATCTCTTGATGAGGGTCTTGTTCCTTTTGAGATGTATGATTTTCAAAAGGAGATGGTAGGAACATTTCACAGTAATCGTTTTACCATCTGTAAACTTCCTAGACAGTCTGGAAAGTCTACTACTATCATCGCATACTTACTTCATTACGTTTTGTTCAATCCTACGGTAAATGTTGCGATACTTGCAAACAAGGCTGCAACTGCTCGTGATCTACTAGGACGATTACAACTTGCATACGAACATCTACCCAAGTGGTTACAACAAGGAGTCATGTCTTGGAACAAGG
>VTLG01010387.1_pt1 | contig 15613 bp, 23 predicted proteins | sample 4694571 | NCBI WGS metagenome assembly VTLG01 (sample SAMN12604809, study PRJNA352737) | marine metagenome | biome: ENVO:00000447; feature: ENVO:00000209|ENVO:00000569|ENVO:01000036; material: ENVO:00002151; isolation source: viral sequences binned using virsorter ...
CCAACCCATAGTAGATGTCTTAATATCATATATGTAAAGCTTCTTACCTATCTTAAATACTCCATCGGCAGTACCACCTACTCTATGTTTTTCTGAGACTAATTTCATCTCAGCTGCCACAAACTTTGGTTTTGTTTGGGCTTTCCATTCTTGAAATGCAAACAATGCTTTCATTGCTCTAGTAGTCTGATTTTCTGTCCAGTCCTTGCCAATTTCATAGTCTTCTCCATTAATATCTGCTTCACAAAGTGCATGAGCCAATGTCCCAGTATCAGCGGCATCTTTTGTATATGCATGAGGATCTTTACCTTCTTTAACCATGCGAATCCCCCAGTTCATCAATATAGATTTATTCCAACCACATTGACCATTCAATATAGTAGTTACAGAAGGCACTACCTGTCCATCTTTAGTTTTATATTTAGTATGTACTTTGAATTTTCCCATTATTTTCCCCATTTATCTTTTAGACAAATTTGTGCAATGATACCATATACAGATAAGTCTTGAAACGTATCTACCAATGCTTCATTAACTGCCGTTTTGCCTTTATTGTTATGTAAAATATTTAATAATCTTTGCACTTTGTCATTCATTCTTACGGCCAATGCCAATAATGATAAATCTTTATCTCCGTTCATAGCAATATTTCCAGGACCATAATCATGTTGCTTCATAGCAAATAAATTAAATTGCTCAGTATTTATTTCCTGAAAAAGCTTCATAGTCTCTGGAAATTTTTCATCCATTTTTTCTACGATAGTCTGCATCTAATTTTCTCCTCATGTGTTTAATCCAAATATTTTCTAATTTTTCAAGCTTACTTACTCGAAACCAATACCTAATCATTTCTCCGCTATAGTAATCTGTATGTATAAACCAATTATAAATCCATTTCATTTTCATCTATGCTCCCTACATAATTCTCTTTTTTTACCAATGGTAGGTATCCCTGTTGGGTAGAAATGATATTTCTTTTCCCCTTGTATGGATATAAAGGACCATACTCCTTTGCAAACTGGACAAACTTTTAATACGTCATCCGTTTTCTTCGGTGTGTTTTTCTTTTTAGCTTTGGGCATTGCTTTAGATTTTCCTCGATTTTATTTTCCGCACCTGCTATGCCACAATAAATATGGCCTTTGTAATGAGTACAGAATCCGCACATTTTATAGTCTATTAATGGACACGCTTCAAACATTTCAAAAACATCTCATAATCCATTACGACTTTATTTTTCTTCCGATCTGCTCTATATACCAATATATCAGAGTTTCCGAGCTTAAAGTACTTAGGTTCAGACTTTCTTCTTTTTGCCTGGCCTTTAATTTTTATTTCTTTATGAGTTATCACAAAATCAACATCTGACTGAAGACCAAGTGACCTTCCATCAGACCCGAAGGCACGGAGTGCATCAAGCCCATGCTTTTTAGCTAAGTCAACACACTCCGTTTCATGGCGATAACCCTTCTGTTTAGGGGATTTTAAAATGGGAGATCCTCTTCTTTTTCTTCTTCAAGCTTATCAAAAGGACAAGACTCACCACCATTATTTTCAATGATTTGAACTGCATCTAAATACATTGAGATGTATTTTTCTTTATTAACATCTGTTTGCTTTGCTACAAATCGAACATCAACGACATCACCAAAACTAGGTACTTCTGATACCTTTTCTGCTCTAGTATTCCACACTTCAGGGAATGATGTTTTATCTCTATGCAAGGTAGATTTAAATGTCTGTTGTTCTCCATACTTATCATTGATTTTATTTCCAGAGATAACTCTATCTGAACCAAACTCAGTTTTAATCTTACTAAGCATAGCCTTAAATTTTCCTTCTACGCTTACAGTAATGTTATGATTACCTTGTTTGTCAAATTGAGTATCTAATGCATCCAAATGAGAAAACACAACTGGAACTGGACCAGTTTTATACATTTTACTCATTGGTTTTCCTTTACTTGCCATTTTAACTCCTTTTATTTATAAATTTTATAATCTAAACCAATAGATTCGCATTCTGCAATAAGAAGATTTACAATAATTTTTTGATCAACTTCTTGTAAGTCCCTTACTCCAAAAATCTTTTTTCCTTGAATATATTTCTCAGTAACTGAATACCCTTTTCTGGAAATAATATGGCTCATAAAAGCCTCAACCGAACTTAATGTACTAAAATACATTTTATCTTTATTAGGGTATATTTTTAATTTCATAAGTGGGGGAGGTAATTATGGAGCAAAGGTAAAACCTCCCCCTGGGATGCGAAGTTCCCTGTAGTTTGTAGTTGTGGAAGGGAACTATTAGCCATTAAACAAATTGCTATAATCTATATTTAATGCATCTGCACACTTTCTTTTATAAAGCTCATTAAAGTTTCTTTTTCCATGAATCATTTTATGCATATAAGCCCTCGTGATACCGCACTGACGAGAAAGCCACGCTATAGATCGTTCTTGATTCTGTAATTCTTCTATTATTTTTTTATTCTTCATCATCTCTCTTTGTAATATTGGATACTTTTAGTATACATTATATTAAAGACTAATAATTGCCAATACAAGCTTTTTGTTTTTTTACTTGTCAACAATATGTATTCTATATAAATTAAAGCATTAGATTTAAGGAGTAAAGGAATGGCAAGTAAAATAAAAGTAGGACCCAATAAGTGGAAAATTAGATGGAAAGACCATCAGATGAATACACGGCCATCTAAAACAATAATAGGAACAAAGGCCCAGGCAGAGGAACTGCAAAGAGAAAAGTCAAAGCTAGAATCTCAGTTAAGAGATGGGTTTATCGTGGATCGTATTAACATGGATGTTACACTCGATTCTTTAGAGCAATGGTTTTTAGGTGATCTTAATAATAAAGGTCAATATAACGGCAAAGGATTAAGATGGAAAAATGCTAAACGAGAGAAGCCTATAAAATATAAAACAATACTACAGTACAAAAGAGCTTTTATTAATTTTAAGCAAGTATTTGGAGGGGAATACCTTATTGCTTCTTTATCTTCTAGAGAATACAGATCCGCATTAGAGAATAGGGAGTTGTCTGGCTTAAATGTTAATATAAGGTCAATGATTGCCATGATTAATACTGCAACAAGACATCCTGATAGAATTGTTTCTGAGGTTCCATCTACTTTGTTTACGTTTCAAACAAACAAGCCATCTCCTAAATATCTTGAGGCTGATCAAGTGGCGATGATACGTTCATTAGACTTGCAAAAATACTATGAAGATAAGCCACATGACTTTGATATTGACGAGACTATGAGGATATTTAACCTTTATTTGGAGACAGGATGCCGTTTAAACGAGCTTTTATCTCTTACATGGGACAATGTTAACTTCAGTAAAAAATACCTCGTTATATATGAGGGTGCTAAATCTGACAAAAGAAGAATTGTTTATCTTACTTCTTTAGCCATGAGACTTCTTATGGAAATATCTGATAGGACAAAGCCAATGCCTTATACAAATACAAAGGTTCGTCAACGTCTTAATGATTTGGTAAAGCTATCAGAGATACCTTTTACTACCCATACATTAAGAAAAACTTGTGGTGCTTTTATGCTTACTGCAGGTGCATCTATAGAAGCAGTAGCGGATCATCTAGGGCATGAGAATATTCAAACAACTAGAACTTGGTACTCTCGGATATTAGAGTCTGGATTAAGAAGTGCAGTAGAGAAATTAGATGCTTTTAGTAAAAAAGCATCTTACCCTACCAAGACTCTACAAGATTTAAATTTACATCCCAAGCATTAAAAGCAGTTTGAGTGGCTTTAAGATTAGGATCAGCTAAGCGATATAATCCATAATCTCCTGACGTAGTGCTATCTTTATCTAGTGTCCATAGGAATGGTATATGTTGGCCAATGATTTTATTATAGAACTGAGAATGTAAATCTGATCCAGTAAAGAATGCAGGATGTGCGGTTTGATCTGCGCTAAATAGGTCAGTATCTTGTACATAACTAAAATTTAAATTATGTTTTTGTCGGCCATACCTACGTTGAAACCCATATGTATTTTGATTCGATGTAGTGGTATTTACCCAAGGATTGGTAAGTGTCCAAGCTGGTGGACCATAATACGTAGAATTAGAGTAAGTGCTTCCTCCTACAGAATTTTGTAATGTTGTGCCATCATATTCATATCCAGTAGTTACGTTTAAATTAGGAGAATGTGGCCAATCAACATAAGATCCAAACATAATTCCACCTATATACACATCTGTATCAAAGTCTTGAGCAGAGCCGCCATCTTCTTCAATAGTAATACGAAGATATTGATTATTAGTGCTACTAAGAGATGGAAAAGTAATTAAGCTCCAGCCATTTGAAGGTGGATCAATTTCTCCAGCACTGTCATTTGCATCAGCATTTATTACTTTAGTGTGAGAGCCTGTAGTTGAAAGCGTTGTAACTCCACTACCAAAATCGGACGCATCGCTAATCTGTACTTTAAAAATAGCATTGGCACTATGAAAATTATGGTTTAATATTGCTAAAAAGTTATTCGTGCCTAATGAATTCACGCCAAATTCTGTATCGTATTGTATGTAAAATGATTCTGTTCCATCATCAATTTGCACTGGATTATGCGGTTTTAAATCAAACAAATCTTCTTTTGATCCAGATGTAAATACTACATCAGATCCACCATCTTCTTTTATATCCACTTCGCCCAATACAGTAGTTGCGCCAGATGCATTGTTCCAGCTTGTAGCTATATTGTAATTAATACTACACACATAAGCTCTAGGTGTAGTAAATCGTTGATAACCCATTATCCAACCTCTCTTGCGGTTATACTCACCTTACCTAGTGAGCGTTTTAATTCTACAATCATAAAGTATGTACTGGTAGAAAAATCAGTACCAAACATTTCTACTGGCATATCTGTAAATGTTACTACGTCACCAGTCTCTAGCTGATATCCTTTTGCAGGATTTACAACATCGCATTGCACTATAATTTTCATATCTCCAATTAGATTATTCTGGTATGCGTAAAAATTATTATTTGGATCGGTATGTGACTCTGGTGTGCCAACATTGTAATCTAAGTTTACTTCTTGTATTGCTTCTTTATCGCTATGATTAAATTTTGCTCGTGATGCTCCATTTGTAATAGTAATATTTTCAATATATCTGTTTTCTGCTGGATGCTTTTTATAATTTATTTTCATCTGCGACACTACATTGTCTAGCCCAGTAGTGCTTATATTTACTTTATTTACATCATTGCCTGTAATATTTAAAATATTACCCGCAGTTCTTAATGTATTGTACTCAGCTGTTTGCACTACATTAATATATTTTAGCGCACCAGATGCATCAATTTTCCAATTAAAACCAAATTCATAAGCTAGTTTGTCTAATGTTTCTTTTAAAGGCGTTGGCTCTAATTGCCAAAATCGCGTTTTCCATGCATTTTGAAATCTATCTGCATGAAACCCAGACCAGTTGGTTGGATCAGCGCTAGGTGTTCCAGCAAAACGCTGTAATAAATCACGATGTGCGTCATGCCCATGCTCTATTGCGCCATTATCCCATGATGCAGTAAGTCCAGCACCGCCAGAATAAAAGTATTTTATTTTTGATAATTCTGCGGAATCTCTTCTATCATCGGATGCGTTAGACCCGCCTAAAATTCTAGCGTTAATTTCAGCCTGTACTTTGTGAAGTGTAATAGTGCCATAGGTTGAAGATTCATCTTCTATGGTGATATATTGTTGAGAAGAAGCAAATACATAACCTATATCTGTAAATATGTCTGGATTGAATGTTTGCTCTGCATTTACATCAGTAACGTTTATTGTTCCACTAATGGCACTTAAAAAAGCATCAGAATTTAAATATACGTTAATATTGCCAGTCACAGAATACTTAAATTTTGCAATTGCTTTGTAAATAAATACTGCATAAAACAAATTATTTGCTCCAGTAAATTGAAATGAAGCAGATTCATTTGCACTTCCAGCAGCTAATGTGACAGTAGCAGCAGTATTATCATTTCCGTCAAAAGCTTTATATACGTCTGTAAATAATTGATCTGACAAACCAGTTGGCTCACTTTCAGTAGCATCAATGATTCCATGAAAATGATACGTAACAGGAGTTATAATAACATTTACATTTGATCTTAATACCGTTGCATCTTCTTCATCGTAAGAAGAAGTACCTTTAGCTGCTGGTAAAAAGCGATCTTTACCAAGCCATAAATTTATATGTGCATTACTTCCAGACGAATATGATCTTGGCATTAATGTAATAATTTTATCATCATTTGAATCCAAAACTGGTACAGGATATAAATCAAAACCACAAACTGCTGGACTACCTACATTGCTTGTGTTTGGCGTAAATGCACCATATACAGTTGGTACATAAATATTTGAATTTTCTGCTTGATCTTGCGGAAACGAAATACCCATCCACGGCCTATGTGTGTTTATTTGTATTTCTACTGTTTTATCTTGATTTAGCGTAACCTCTGCTATTCTTCCTGTAAAAATTCTCTGGCAATTACTTAAAGCGCTTTGATCATTAAATTGCGCGTACACACGAACTTCTTTATTATGATAATTTCGTTCTGCATGGTTAAATAAATATTTGTAAAAATCATCTTCTTCAAATGTAAAGTTTGCAACGGTCACACTAATATTTCCTGTACTAGCTGTGCCATCTACAAGATTAATACTATCGCGCAACGTAATATTTTTATTTACTACTGCACCATAATATGTATTTGAGTCTGCTGTAGTGTGCCTAAAAGCAAGACCAAATGAATGAATATGTTTATCAAAATCACCATTACCCCACACAGTTGCGCTACCAGCACCAGATACTTTATTATTGTTCATCACTGCGCCAGTATTGCTGCTAGAGCTAGAATCGTATACAGTGTCACCATTGCCCTCATCCAGTTTCCAATACCCTAACAGTCCAGTGGCTCTACTATCTACGGTTCGCTGATAAAACTTCGCAATTTCCAAATCGGATCGAATCGTAGACCAAACCCTTAAATGCGCCATTTTACCTTCAAAATAATTTCCAGAACCATAATTTTGATTACGTCCTACTAAAAACTCCATATTAGATGATCCGCCACCAGTTGGGTCTTCAGACTCTGCGCCAGTAGTATGTACAATTGCGCCATTTTTATAAAATCTGGTTTTGCCATCTGAGTTGCTACGAGAAATTGCAAGATGCGTCCATGTATTTGTTCCGCTATCTATATCATATTGCTCCGATTTTCCAGTACCACTATCATGTTCCCAGCTCAACTTAATGGTATCACCAGACGCAACCGATACATTGAACTGAATATTGGTTTCTTGTGCTTCTGAACCACCGTCATTATACCCAAACGATAAAATAGGATTTGCACCAGTAGCAGATAACTGATACCAAAATTCAATGGTAAAACCAGCAGTGCTGTTATCAAATGAATCAAATATATCGCCAAAGTTTAGATAATTATTATCACCATCGTTAAACACCATGCAATTATCATTATCTGCGGTGAACTGAAACAGCCAGTTTTCATGTACATTAGGTGATGTAGGCGCGTTGGATAAAGCCATTACGCTAATTCTTGCTTAGACGCTTTTTGCAGTTGCGGTATAAGGTTGTCTCGCACAAACTCATCATTACCAATCATATTGCCTTGTATGTTAACAGTAACTCCCCCCACACTACCAGTTCTATTCATATCGGCTAAATTTTGAACACCAATGTTTTGTACTGCACTTCTTCGCATAACAAATTCTCCTGCTTGGGCTAAAATAGGAACATTGTCTTGCCCTTGAATAACACCACCAGTAGCAAATTTCTGTATTGGAACATCCTTTACCAATCCTCCAGTAGCAAAACGTTGTATGCCATCATCTTTTATAAGGCCTCCAGTATGTGCAACAAACATTGATCCTGCTTGTAAAAGAGCACCAGGAAGTTGACCACCAGGAAAAAGCATTAAAATTTGACCTAAAGATCTTAGCATGATTCGAGTTTGTTGATCTGTATCTGTTTGAGCATCTGTAAGTTGTTTAAAAGATCCTGCTAAATTTAATATTATACCAGCAGCTAATGCTCCTTGCTTACCTAATTCATTTGTTGAATTTGATAAATTTTCTAAATCTAAATTTAATTGATCTATAACATGACCTATCTCTACCTCGCCAATATTCTCAAGAGTCATTAAATGTTCTTTATTTTTTTCAATTGCTTCAATAGTTGATTCTATAGATCTTCTTTGACCTTCTTCTGTTTTGCTAAATAAAGATAAGAAACCGTTTTCAATATTTTCTAACGCTTCTTTATCACTAGTTAATTGTTTTGTTGCATCAGATTGTTTTTTTATTGCATCTGTATATAGTTGAGTCGCTTGTGCATTTTCAATTATTTTAACAGCTAGGGCTGCTTCTTGTTCTGAAAGTGTTAAAGTGTCTTTTGCATTTAATTTTATTACATTAGCGTTTTCAGTAGCTCCTGCTGACATTAAATCAAAACTGTCTACTAAGCTTTTCATAATATCAGGATGTATGCCTAATTCAGTTCTTAGGTCTTCTAAGGTTTGTAGCCTCAATTGTTCTTTCTTTATATTACTATCTACTGCTTCAAGAGAGCTTAAAGTGTTTTCAGTCAATGCACTTTCTACAATAGCAATTAATCTTTTGTTTGCTATAATTTGACCATCAATGTTTATAGTTTGCTGTCTTATGTCATTAAGTCTTTTAGTCGCTTCCTCTGCTTCTCGTATAATTAGCTTTTCTTCTTCAATAGCTTTTGTAAGTTCTTCTGCTCTATCAATTAATTTTAAATCTTGAGCCGTTAACGATTTTTTAGTTTGCAAAAATGCAATGGTTCTAGCATCTGCTCCTTCAAGCGTAGCTAATTCTACAACCAGTCTATCTACTTTTTTCTGTAACGTATTTGTATATTTTATATCTGCATCGTTTAGTTCCTCTACTGCTACTACAGAATTTTTTAAGGACTCTATATATGCATCTTGATCCTTCTTAGCATTTTCTACTTCTTCGTTTAAATCCTTTGTTGCTTCCGTAGCATCATCAAATACCCCAGCATATTCTAATATTTTATCAATAACAAACCCAAGAGCTAATACAAAAGCAGTAATCTTCATTGCTCTAAATGATTTTGCAAATTTTAAATTTGCTAAAGCGGCTAATATCATTTTACTTCTGTAAATAACAAGTCCTGTTGTAGCAAGAGTAATTGCAACAGCAAACTCTTTTATTTCTTTCTCATCAATTCCTTGTATTAATTTATCAACTGCAATTATTGTGTCTGTTAATTGAGGCAAAAACATATCTCCAATAGTTGCAGATAATATCTCAACAGAGCCTTGCATATTACTTAATGCACCACTAAATGTCTTTGACAATCTATCTGCACTACCTGAAATTCTACCATCTGGATCTGTTAAGGCCTCTAGTAAGGCTACCCTAAACTCTGGTAATGTTAGCTTTGTAAGGTCTTCGATTCCCTTTGCATCTTTTATAAGTTGTAAAATTCCCCTGTCCCTGAGTACGTCAGCGGCACCTGCCCCTCCAGCAAACGCACGGCCTAATGCACTTGCTGCTTCAGTTGCAGTTGTGTTCATAAAAGCAGCTAAATCTGTTAGGGATGCTAAAACTGCTTTGGAGTTTACACCAAACGCTTCTAACTGAGCACCAGCATTAACAACATCGCCTAATGCAAAAGGTGTTTTAACTGCAACAGCATTAAATCTTTCAAAAGCTTCATTTGCTTGGTCAATCCCACCAGTCAAGCCAACAAGTCTAGTACGTACATCTTGGAATCTTGAGGCAGCAGATACAAAACGATTTACAACAACAGCTGCTCCACCTACTGTAAAAGTAAACAGTAGTATGTTGTTTCTTAATGCACCTATCTGTCTTCGTAAACCAGAGGTAGCAGTTCGCATACTTTCAAGACCTTTTTTAGTCTCACCTAACTGCTGATTAGCTTTTGGAAATCCTTTTAGATTGATGTTGATATTAAAGCTATTTCTGGACATCTTGTTCTTTCCTTATAATTGCTTGATATTCGTCATCTATAGCTGAAAAGATGACTACACGATCATAGATAGCACTATCTATCTCTGTGGCTAGTGGGATGTTAAATTTTTTCATTGCCATATATTCTTCAAGCATTAAAGACATTTCTCGATCAATAAAATACGAAGAATCAGCACATAACATTAGATTATAGTAAAGCTCTGCACCAGGAGTAAATTTACTATCCTTACCTTCATCTAGAATGCGATATATCTCGGACCATAATTGATCCTCATTATAAGTAATTACTTTGCGAAGAGTTGGGCTTTTCGCATCATATGGAAAAGTTAAACCCCTAGACTCTACTCTATAGTAGCTCATCCAAAGGGCAACCCTCGCTTTAATTACTTTTTTTTAGATGGTTCTTTATATTGATTATAAATAGCAAGTAACACTTCATCGATTTCATTGTCTTTTAAACCAGATAATGACTTTTCTGCATTATCAAAGGCGAAGTCCATAATCCAATTTAGTGCATCATAAAAAGATGCTAGATCAACTTCGCCTTCTTTAATAGACTTTACTTCTAACCCATGAAGGTATCTTCTATCTTTGAAAGAAAGAGGCTTTACCTCAAACTCTCCGTGTGGGGTTTTAACTATCATATTTTTAAGCAGTAGTTGCTATAGTAACAACTGGATTTGTTGCAACGGCACCATCATATGTGCATCTAAAAGGTATAACTGATTTCCAGCCATCATCATCAAAGTTAATTGATGTTTCATCTACAAATACCTTTGGTGCAGTTATTTGAAATACTCCAGTATCAAGATCTAATGCCATTCCAGCAGGATTATCAATTGCACTAGCAGACTCTGAATCTCTTTTGCAAGTCAATGAACCTGTTACTTCATACCCACCTACAGAATATCCCATAGGTTTAAAGGAATTTCCTTGATCAAAACCTATTCTATTTACTGCTCTAGAAATATTCAATTCAAAACTAAACAAAACTAAGTCTTCTGAATCTAACGTTTGAGCTGTTGTCATGTCATGCATATTAAAAAAGGAAGTATGAGAAGCTAATAATGTGTGCGTTCCGCCACTAAAAGCTAAAGAACTTTCTACTGGCTCATAGCCAGTAACAAATGTCGCAGTTCCCATAACCATACCACCGTTAGCTCCAATATCTCCTGATAAAGTAAGCCCAGTACATACACAACTAATAAAGTGAATATCTGTACCTAAACCTGCATGAGCTCCATTTTCAAAATGCAATGTAACTGGAGTAATATTAGCCACACCATCTTTAATATGACTTTGCACATCGCTTGGCATATTTCCTAAAAGGACGTTGGTTCCATCACCATCCCCATATAAAGCTAAGCATATTCTGTTTATTGCTTTTGCTGATCCTTGAAAAGTCATGCTTACTTCGTACATTCTATCATGTCTCTGCCACTTGACCATATCATCGCTTTGAGCTCCACCACCAAGTCCTGATCTAAAAGGAGCTACTCCTAATGAATGCTTATCTTTTTCTGAAAAACTAAACTCAGTTACTGGCATTTCTATTGTAGTCCCACCACTAGCTGCTGTAGCAGTCCCTACCGTAACTTCAGTTCCTATTGTTACCTTAGAATTTCTGTTTGTTTGAAAACCTGTGCTCTTAGCCATTACTTAACCTCTTTCTTTTTATTTTCCATAAGGCAATCTTTAATTTTTTTGTTTAACGGAAGCAATGCCTTGTGAATCTCTACTTCCAAACCTGCTATTAGCCTTAAATGTGTTGATGTACTTCCCAAAGAAATAAAATTTTCACTATTTTTTAAATTAGCGTATTCTTTTTTAGCTTTAACTATCATATTAACTCCATAGTCTGGCATGAAAATGTTGTGATTCCTCTACTAAAATTATCTTCACGCTCATACTTTATGTTTTGTATTATTCCATTACGAAATTTATTTGTTCCAGAAACCGAATAAGTTTTATTGTTGTGCAGTAACCTTTTTAATCTTTCGACTACCTCAGTTACTTGCTTTACACTATTCTTAGTGTAATCTCCTGCAGAATTTAACTCATAAGAAATGTCAACTGTAACCTCTCTTACTTGCCCTCCTGCTAAAGTATCAAGATTTTCATCGTTATCTGGCACTATCAAAAAACTTTGATTATCTTTATGCTCGTCATAGCATATTGGGATGTTAAACTCATTCGCAATAATACTATGTAAACTATCAATAACCCTATCATAAATTACATTTTCATATGTAATTGGCATCTACTTACACTCCATTAGATGACATTATCTGTAGACCTGACCAGATTTTATCTGACCAACTGGTACAGATGAACTTTGAAATGTAATAGCCCACTCATCTGAAGTAGAGTTATACACTCCAGGAGCAAACCTTATCTGAGCACCATAACAAAGACTTTGATAGTCTCCTGTTACGACTTCTCCATCAATCACTTTATGCATTTTTAAACCAGTACTATCCTTTACAAAAACATCGTACTTTACCGTACTTGCAGTACCAACTGCAAAAGTCCCTGTGGTAGAAATAATTACTTTAACTTCGTCAAAGTCTGTCATAGGAGGGTTGTTAAGCTTTATATCTTCTATGTATCCAGTTGTACTAGCATCAATAGAAACCTCTGATATAACTCCAGATTCTGAACGAAAAGAAGTCTCATTCCATAATACATACTCTTTTCTCTTTAGCTTATCAAATAAGCCGTTACCATCTGAGCTAATAGCTAATGCTTCTATCTCTTCTGACTTTTCTAAATCTTCACTTCGTATAAGATCCGCACAAGCAAGAATAGCATTTATACGAATAACAATAAAATCGTAAGCCCTATCCGATGCACCTTGATAGGTAGAATTATTTCTCTTATATATAGGTCTATTTAAATAAGACCTCATTCTGTCTGCCTGTTCTTTGACCACACGAGTCTTTAGGTCTTCCCAGTCTTGTCCACCTTCAAACACACTAGAGTTAAGTGCAGATACAGAGCTAGATGCTAAGTAGAAGTCAACGTAATCACTAGACTCAACATACTTAAACTCATTATCTGCATTAGGGGTATCTGTAACTTTTGTTAGCTCTAATCCATCTTTATATAGGTTCTCTATATACCCAACATTATGTAAACGATATAAATTGCTGCTTGGATTTGTCCAGTTGGGCATGAGCACCCTCTTACGATCATAGCGATCTATATCCGCTACGATTGACTGTAAATCTGTTGATGTATTGCAAAATGCTGTAAATCTACTCATGCTAATGCTAACCCTTTAATATTAGGCAAAATGGTTACTTGAGGCACTTTAGTATTTCTGATCAAAATCAATACAAGACTTACAATCAAGTCATGGTTTGTTTTAGGGTCATCTAAATCTTTTACCATCTCTTTCAATTGTCCAAATACTTCAATTATATGATCAATTTGTTCTGGGGTGTCATCATACATCAGATTGTAAACTCCTTTTAAACCAACCATACCAAAATTTCTCTAAAGTAGGCTTTTTCATAATTAATTTTGCATAGTATAAAACTCGAAACGATCTAAACCTGTTAACGCTCAACTTTTGACTAGCCCTAATAGTCATGGGTCCTATTCTTCCATCTACTGCTATTTTTTCGCCTGGAGCATTGTTTATTGCTTTCTGAAGGCACTTTACAGCGTTTCCTTGCCCCATATTCACACACATATCGAAATAGTCAAGCCTTAACTCATCTTTAAGCTTTTCTGCTTTAGAAACGTCCCAAAAATGCCTTTTGTAAATATCTTTAGCATCATCAACAGAAAGGTTCTTAATGTCATATTGGGGGAAAGACCTTTTGCTTATGCCGTATTTAGTTTCCCCTCCAGGATCATCTTTGTCGTTAACGTAGCCACCTTCATGCTTTAGGATAATTTCTATAGCTTCAAAAAACTTCATTTCTTTTTTTTGTATGTCTTAGTTTTCTTTTTCTTTGGATTCCCAGACTTTTTCCCATATCCTTTATACTTTGGCATTATTTCTTACCAAATACACCTTCTAACAGATCTGTTACCACATCCATCATTTCTTCAAAGAAAACTTGTTCTTTCTCTTCTTTTACAAAGGGAATATTTATTTTGTCATTCATTTTGGTTGCTAACATATCAGAAAATTCATCTGAGGCTAAATGTCCCATAGCTTCAGCTTTCATTTTATCTGCTTGTTCTTCTGCTAATTTTACTAACATTGCTTTTAAATCCATTACAATATCTCCATGATTACGTTTACGATTACTGGAAAGGTTACCAGTGCGATTGTGCCGTACACCTGAACTTTTGCAAGTGTGCGATCATGTTCGCTAACCTTTCCGTTTAATTTTTCTAAATGCTTTTCTACTCTAGTCATCATATTAAATAATGTTTTTTGACGTTCATCTAATTTTACTAGCATCCCATATACATTTTTTTCTGACTCCATTAATGTTTGCCTCCGTTTATTCTTCCAGACATATAGCTAATTTTATCAGATAGGTCATCTACCTCTTTCATTAAAGCTTCGTGCCTTCTGTCTAGCTTATCATTTACATTACCTTTAAATGCATTTACTGAGTCAATTAGCTTAACACATATACTCATTGTGTTTGACATTTCACTAGACAGCTTTGACAAATCTTGCTGTATCTCATCTATATGCATAGTCTGAGACTTGTTTTCTTTTATTAACGAAGTAATCATAAATCCAAAAAGGAGCATACATATTCCAATTACTCCTAGTTCCCCATAAGCCTCTATAAGAGTTGTTGTGTCCATTTCTATATAACCATCCACCAAGCAATAGCTGTCTCCACAAATAAATCAGATGCACTGTTGTATGCCCATGCTTTTTTTGTTCCGTATGTCTCTTCATCTCCTTCAATAATCCATTCAAAGATTTCCCAAGCAACACCAATTAAAAATACCGCCATAACACACCAGAAATCACTCCAGTGCAACCATTGAAATATTTTACATAAAAAAGCCCCAGCCGCTAAATGATACGCTGTCCAACCATCTAATTGGCTTGTCCTAGTTTGCCATGATACTAATGTTGCAAGTGGATTTTTCATCGCAGTGTTACTTTATTATTTACAAGTTTATGTTTTACAAGATCGATGCGACCATGACCTTTTGATGTTTTCTTTGCTACTTCGCTAACATATTCAGTCTCGATCGTTTCAAAAGAATCTGATCTTTTTACTATTTCACCATCCACAAACAAAAAGTATCTCTTAGAAGTTGGATATGTTAATGTAGCTGTAGATCCATCGCTTAAAGCAATAGTCTTTGTCATTCCTGGTTTATTATTAAGATGAATGACTACATCATAGTCTTGACCGCATCGTCTTACAATCATGCTTCTACTTCAGCCTCAACTTCTTCAGGCTCTAAAGCTTTTTTAAGCTCCATCACACCTTTCTGATGTTTTTCTACAAACACTTTTTCACACTCAACTAATTGTTGACGCATGAAAGCATTCGTATTCAGTTTATTCTGAACATCATTTACATGATTTTGGTACATAGCAACTTCTCCTGCTAGTTCCTT
>VTLG01016880.1_pt1 | contig 15612 bp, 23 predicted proteins | sample 4694571 | NCBI WGS metagenome assembly VTLG01 (sample SAMN12604809, study PRJNA352737) | marine metagenome | biome: ENVO:00000447; feature: ENVO:00000209|ENVO:00000569|ENVO:01000036; material: ENVO:00002151; isolation source: viral sequences binned using virsorter ...
AACCTAACGGAGCCTTACCTGTCTGAGCAGAATAAAGCGAAGAGTTAATCTGATCGCGCAAGGTCAACATACTCTGACGAGTCTTGGCCTCTAACAGCGACATTGCTGCTTCGCGTTTGCGGTTTTCTTGTTCTTCGGTAAAATTAATCGTAATAGGCACTGCGGCGTATCTAAATGGATAGAACGCGGCCGTGATTCCGTCTACCGCATCTGTGTTAAGTACGTCATATCCCGAGAAATATTGCGCGCTATTACCAGCATACAAAATATCTGCTTGAATTTCTTTGCCACCATTGTCGGTGACTAATGCTCCACCAGAGCGGAACATGTCTAAAGTTGGGTATGCGTCAAAGAAGTTATCGGTCAACTCTTTGCGTTTGGCTCGCATCGTGAGCGTCCAGGCTGCATCCCAATTTTCTGAAGTTGTCGTTGCTGCCATTTTCTATTTATCCTTATTCAAAGCCTAACTTGGAAAGACCCGACAATACATCGGAGTCGCTAAGTGGGCCGTCACTTTCCGTTGCATCCACACCTTGCGTTCCACGAACTGATCGCTTTGAAGACTTTCGTGCGGAACTATTAGCTCCACGCAGATCAGCCGCTTTTTGAGCGGTAATGCCTGCATGTAACTCATAAGCCTCACGAACTGTATACGGACTGCCTGTAACAGGGTTAGTAATCTTTGTAGTAGCAACAATCTGATCGGTATAAGCGTCCAAATCGTTACCATAAGCCTGCCTTGCTTCACCTACCTGGTTGGCTATATACGCAGTTTGCTGACCTTGCACATAATTATTGGCCGTAGACAGTTGTTGTTGTAACTGTTGAACTTGACTGTTCAAGTTATTAACAACATTTCCTACCCTATGCTGAATAATCTGCTCAACAGCATCTATGCCCCGAGCTTCATCTTCAGATAAGTTTGCCCTCATTGCATCTACAGGATCTATTTGTTGTTGTTGAGGCGCAGCCACTGCTTGAACCCTATCGGCCCATTCACTGCGATCTGCCTCAATTTGTTTGCGTTGTTCTGCAAGATCCTGTTGAGTTCTTGTAAATTGCGCCTGCATGTTTTTTGCAAGCGGAACTAACGGCTGATACTGCTCCGGCACATCGTCTGCGTTTCCACGCAACCAATCATGCCTTTGTGGGTCAAAATCTGACGTTGCATCAGAGTGTCCAGCACTTTCAGCTTGTGCCGATTCTGGAGTGTCATCTGTAAACAACTCAAGGGACGATTCCGTTGATTGATCCTGAGATGATTCCGCATCGGGTGACGAGCTATCCGCACCGGAGTCCAAAGCTAGTACTGATTCGGACATTTACTATTCTCCTTCGTTATATCTCTTCTCTGCCAGAGCCACGGCCTCTTCTGGTGTGTTACCAAACGAAGGCGTTGGGGTGTCTGTCGGAGTAGAGTCCGTTACATCGGAGTTAATGTGACATCGAGAGCCACCAACTGGATCGGCACTCTCTCTTACGTTAAATTTTTTTAACAATTCCTGTTTGTGGCTGTATGATTCTACAACCTGACCAAAACCTGCATGAAACTTACCATACATTCCAGAATGCGAGTTATGAATAAAGTTGCTTTTTATAAACAACATGTTAGCGTCTTTTTCACACTGATCGCATTTAATCTTACGCTTAATATTATTAGAATCGTTTTGAATGTCAAGTTGACGATGTCCGTCTTCACATTCATAGTCGTGAAATACTAACATTATCCTTGTCCTGGTGCGTTTTGTATAGCCTGAGAAACTTCTTGTGCCTGGCTGCGTACGAGTGACATAATATTACCTTCCGCTACACCTGCGTTACTGCCACCTCCACCAGCGGCTTGAGGTGCCTGACCTTGCGCCATCTGGTTTAGCATCTGCTGATGTTGCTGTATATGGTTTTGCACTACGCCCATAACCTGTTGCTGTTGTTGTGGAAGCAACTGTTGGAATTGCGGAAGTTGTTGTATTTGTTGATGATACTGTATGTGCAACTGATGATCTTCAAAAGGTGTAACCCCGGGATCACCGCCATTAATTAAGTAAGCTACATTTTCTAACTGAGCCGCTTTAACTGCATCGCCATCTTCAGCGTTACCCAAATATTTATCAGGGTCTTGCACCCTAAACGATGCTAATAAACCTTTAATAGCTTCAATGCGATTTATTTCCGGCAGGTTAATTGTCATGTTAAACAGTTGCAGTGCATCCTGACGTTCAAGCTGTTCCGTCAACGGTTGCATACTACCGGCCTGTATTTCTATTTTGTATCGTATCCTCAAAAGATCTGCCGTAACTGCTTCAAAAACAGGATCTTCTGTATCTTGCGCTACGTTAACTAAAAAATTATCCGGCAAATATCTTTCATCGGCCATCATCCGTAATGAGTTGCGAACAATGGCTCGATACGCATCCGCTACACGCAACTGCATCCACTCGCGGTTTACCTGTGCAAAACTTGCAGACAAACTGGCTTGCGTAGCCGTTACTCTTGGGCCACCACCCATTGCCATCTGCGATACGTTTAAACTTTGCTCTTCGTAACTTTGTGCATCCGACTCCAGACCTAGCTGATCCGGTGGAGGGTTACCAAAGTTCATTTCACGCATTGAGGTATTTGGATCTTCTACCCAGATAATTTCACCGTCACGACCATTTTCTAATGTATCGCCAATGTCTTGGTTGGCTTCACGTTCTCTTTTAGAAGCTAAGACCACACGCTGAAAACGCTTTAACAAATCGGCTCTGCGTGATACGGACTCTACTATAAGTGACTGTGTATCCTCAACATACGCCATTGGCGGTTCGCCATAAAATGACCGTTCGGTCTGGTCAAAACGCATCGCATGATACGGGAAACCACCATCCATCAAGTATCCACCGGCAGGTTCAAACTCACCTGTCATCATTTCCTGTCCGGTAAACGGATCGGTTTCCGTAATTGGCTTCATTGCTAAAAATGGATGATCTACTTCTTCAATAGGTTCATCCAACCCTTCAGCAAACGTAATGCGTTTTTTATGTAGACGGTCATGTATTTCATACAAGCAAACCATTTGACCTTGTTTAGCATGTTGGACTGCGTTGTATTCATCGCTATGGTCAGCATCTTGCATGTCGTAAATAAAAGAATCAGCCTGATCTTCATCAGACATCGCTTTTATTTGCCGTCTATTTTTAAACCTTTCATCCTCTTTAACAAACTCTAACGGCACAATCATTTTTTCAATAATGTAACGTGCGCCTGACAATTTGTGTGGAGGAGTAAGCGGATCAACATAAATATTAAAAGGCGAAACTCGATGCACATATGGAAAATCATTTTCCTGAGCATCGTTAATGGTATATGGCGCAACAATATCTTCATCGCCTGGGGGGTTGTATCCAAACTTTAACCAACCCACACTACAGAACAGCGCATCAAAGATAACCTGCTGCACTTCGCGTTTTGCATCCATCTGCTCTAATGTAGCATTAGCTACACGTTCCAGAATTTCAGCCGCAAAGTCTCTACCAGGTTCCTCAACTTTAAAAAAAACATGAGGATAGTTAAAAGATACACTGGCAATAATTTGACGGGCAAGTGGATACATACGGGATATCTTAACAATCTTGTCTTCATCCAAGCCAGGAACGTCAAAATCAAGTTCGTATGTTTTTAAAAGTCTACGCCATGTTTTATGGCGAGTCTTCATATACTTGCGGCCGTCCTCTATAGCTCCGCGCCAGTATTCTATTTGTCGTTCTTTCAAACTATTTGCCCTTGCCACCCTTTTTAAGGTTGTCTGACCCTGCTGGCTTTGGCGTTACGCGAGTGCCTTTTTTACCACGGTTTGGCTTAGTCGTTGTTGGAGTACCGTTAAAACCCTGCATATTCCTATCTCCTTGTTATGCCGGAGCGTATCGCCCTTTGCGAACACCCCAACCTTGTTCCATCATGTCAATAACTTCTTGTCCGGTTCCTTCGTAAGGTCTTTCTTCTTCCGGTTTATGCGGTTTATAAACGTGCATCATCGCATACCGTAACTCATCTGCTGCGTGGTCTTCTGCATGGGTATCGAGATCCTCTGGGTTTTTAGAGCTTCTTGGCAAAGAAGGCATCGTCCTAACCAAAGCATCGTTCCATCCATTAAAGCAATAAAAGCGTTCTTTTATCAACGCATCGTTAACCACTCTCCATCCAGTAATACGATCATTGTTTGCTCTTGTCAAGTACAAACCTCGCTCGGCAAACACATCAGCAGGCGAATGGTTAACTACTTCGTTTAACCTTCTTTTAACAAACATACTTGGATCGCAATACGTTGCCTGCGGATAACGGCCACCTGTAAACGGACAACTTTCTATCATTCTTGCTATATTATCGGCATGTTGCGAAGCCGTAGCGTTCGCTTGGTAATACTCACTAATGCGATACACATTGCCATCATAATCCACAGTGTATAAACCGTAAGACGTTGGAGCAGCTTCGCCATAGTCCATGCCTCCAAATAAAGGCCAGTGTTCGGGTATCTCAAAACTGTTCACAAGTACTTGTTTTTCATGCCAGTTAGTAAAATATTGACCTACAAAACTATCCCAATCGCCCTCTAACCACGCCTTAACTAACTGCTCATCGCCTACACCTTCTAACCGTTTAATATATCCAGGATCTCGATCCAGCAATATCTTGTTGTCGGTAACCAAACTGCGGATATACATACGGTTCATGCCGTCATCACCTTCAATGACTGAAGACTCTTCTCCGGCATCAATGTAATAATCTTTTACGTTGTTATGGTTTGGCCCACCAGGGTTGCCCGATGCACGTATGCGCTTTGTTGGAACCTCTGCAGCACCTGTGCGTAAACAAGCTTTCAGCTTATGATACGCTTTCATGTCGTTCCAGCTTGTAAGCTCGTCCCATCCAATCCAAGTATACTGCTGACCTTGGAAATGGTCTGCATCTGCTTCATTTTCTAAGTGTCGGAGCTTTAAAGTAGCCCCATTTTTAAATATCCACTGATGTGTACCCACTTTATATTCCGCATCAGGGTATGCAGCACGAAAAATCTGGCGGGAACGGTCAATAATCTCGTCCAACTCAGGGTAAGTGCGCCTAATCAGCACCCCTTTCCAGTGTTCACCATAGGTATCTACGTCTGCAAGGAAGTCTCCAAGCAAAAATTCCGACTTTCCACCACCACGCGCACCGCCAAAAAACAATTCATCAACAAAAGATGCCCGAATTGCTTTTTCTTGCGGTCCAGGTTGCGGCATCCAAGTCATTTGGCTTTTACCTTGATTTTTTTCGGCTTTTCAACCGGAACAGTGCGCCAATCCTTGTTTTCTCGATGCAAACTGCCCCAATTATGCACAATTTTAGCTACTCTACTGTCTGTAGGATAGATTTTTGGCCTGTATGTCTGCTCTTCAAGTATCATCAGAGTTTATCTTTGGTTAAAAGGCAAATTTCTGCTTACAGAACGGTATCTTGGGTTGTTTCTTATAAATTCTTGTTCTGACTCATCGCTTACTTGATCCATTTGCCCATAAATTGAGGCTTTTTGGATTTTATCAGAATACGGAAGTGCATAAAAAGGCATTTGACCCGTTAATTTTTTATTAAGCGTTACGTCTTCAAACGGTCGAGTTCGCGCATCCGGATCAACTCGCGTTTTATTGCTCATAGAACCCTGCACTAATCTGGCTAAAGCCTCTTGCTGTTCCGGTGACAAAGACGGCATAGGCTGTAGTCGATCTCGTAAAAAATTTTCAGTTAAAGCTCTTGTTAATTGATCTTCGTTCATGTTGCCTGCTCCTTAACTGTGAAATCAGCCTCTACTGCCTGATCCATCTTGTTGTTTTGTTTTAACCACTCTTCATAACTTTCAGCCCTTGGAGGCACATTCAACCCCTTAACCTCAACAGTATGCTCAACCTGTATGCGGTGATCACCCACTTCTTCACGTAACTCCTTTAAAACCTTTAACTTAAGTGCTACTCGCCTGTCTTCAATCTTATGATACAACTCTTCCAAGGCCAGCACCCTGTTCTTGCGCCAAGCTAAAGGTACATCGTCAAAGTTAGACCGATCCCGTTCAATTTCTTTTTTTAACGCTTTGTCAAACTCCGCATTTTTACGCCAGCGATAAATCGTACCCCGATCTACGTCAAGCGTTTTAGCCACCTTCTCGTTTGCCCTGGAAGGATTCCACCGATCCAGCACAATCAACTGCACTGCCTGTTGCTGTAGTTCGCTTAACGCCATTATTTACCCGTTTAACACAAACATCGCAATATGCCGACCCGTTCCTTTACCCTCTGACCCATCTTCTGTGGCAACCCATTTCACATCGCCCAAATTTTCTATTTTTGCTCCTGCCTTAATCAACATCAGTATCCACTTATCAATCGGGTAAACCATTACGACCTTTTTGCCCTTTTCGCTTTCTGTGATGGCTTTTCTCGCCCATGCAGTTGGGCCTTTTTTGCGCCCTTCGTGCAAAATGCTTCCAAACGGTGGATTTACGTATGTTGATTTGCCCCAATCGCTCGTTAATCCGTCAAAATCATTTGGCTTTGGAAACGGACAAGCGTCAAAATCAAAACCAAACCTACTGGATAGATCGGACATTAAATCTGGAGGAGTCAGCCAGTAATGCTTGCCGTCTTCACCGTTTCCTTTGTGAAACTTGTTATCCAAAACCATTGATGACATCAATAACTCCACAATGCAGGGCGAGGAACATGAAAATTATCTTCCACACCTACCGTATCCAGATGCAAAAACCGCCTCGATCCACTTTGTTGAACCCCAATACCCGTAAATCCTAACTTTACAGCAGCAAATAACACCTGATAGGCAAAACCACGCTCACAAGCCACATCTACCGCTTTTCCGGTAGTATGAGACCCGGCAGGCTTACCATCCGCTATCTTAGCCGCCTCAATCGTATGATCGATAGACCGATAGCCCGAAGTAACCGTCAACGGCTTACCTACCGCCTCACGTAATTTCTGCAGCTTATCCATAAACTCATCGTCCACTCGACACATACCCGTCTGTGAACAACTTAACTCAGAATGCGAAAAGTTAGGCCAACGGTCTTCCGGCCATTCACTTTCTTTGTATTCTCTTATCATAACCGTAAATGTAGCAAAAACAAAAATCTACGCAACATAAAAAAAATAACACAGCAAAAACGTGGGATTCCCAAAAATAAAACCGGTTGACAAATAAAAACCACCCCCCTATCTTCCACAACACTTCGGATCAGTAGAGGACGAGTGTAGCATCGCTACCCCACTGGCTCTACAGACCGTGATACAGTCGCTACCAGGGGGTGGGTCAACAGCGACAAACCTTGGGTGAAAGCAGGGAGAGGTGACCTACGGTTCGGTGTAGAATCGACAAGTAGCCTGCAAACCGAAATGACACACCGCTCTTTCGGCAGCTATACGAGGAACTCAACGTGACGGTCAAAGTCATCTCGAGGGAAAAAGCGTAAGACAGGAGAGAGGCTAACAACCTCCTCCGTCTACAGCTAACACACATAAACCACAGGCAAAACTACCTGGGGTAAGACACCGGTGTAACTTCCAAAGAATCTAACGTTCAAGTCAAATAGCCAAACAGTAGTACAACATTCCGCAAAATGATCAGAACCAGGGGCGCGTATGGCTGAGTATATACGGGTTCGTTTCTCTTTCTATGGGGGTCGGGTTGCTTCGCCTTGATCGACTAGCCAAAATCAAAAACAATCAAAAAAAGCAAGGCCTTATATTACGCCTTATAACGCCTCTGTAAGCTCATAACGTTTTTTCTGGTGTGGATATAGCCCTTGAGGCTGCCGGAAGCTCTGACGGGCTTATTAGACGCATAGGAATAGATTAGGATTAATTGCGTATGTTTACAACACCACATGACAAACACAACACAAACAAACCACACCAACACAAACCAAACCAAACACAAAAAAGCCCACTAACCAATGAAGGCTAATGGGCTCCTTGTCTCTCCTGTTACTTTGTTTTATTTAGTCGCTATCGTTGAGAATTCCCGCAATGGCTAAGACTAGGACCAACATGACAATCTCTATCATTTTGGCAAGCCTTCGACACCAATAGGCCAACAGGCTTCAAGGAATTTTTGTCGGTCAAAATGGCCATTAAACTGTGGCAACATCTTAGCAAATTTTAGGGCCACATTTTCACGTTCGTATGTGTTCTCTATCTCTGCAATGGTTTCTGCGATGGCTTGAAAATGTTTACGAGTCATGGGTTTTTTCTCCTCTTGAAATAGTTAGTTTGTGGCATTCATAAAAAATTGTTCTGGGTCTGTTTCTTCTAGATTGTTTTTACACCATATCGCAAAGGCTTCTTGCAATGCTTCTCTTTTACCACTATTTATTTTTGCTTCTATGTATTCCAAGCGATGTATCACCCCATCGACATATTGACCCAATCTGTGGGCTTCTTTGTAAATGGGCTTTTTGTCGATGAATAGTAGATCTTGGTAAACCCTGCCGTCTGATCCTATAGCTTCCATAGTATAGACTAATTCGTTGGCGGGATCTGTGGATCTGTTAAAGAAACTGTTGTCGTTGTTGTACGCGTAAACCTCCCAATCTGTTTTAGTTGTCGTAGTGCCTACTTCGCATACTGCATGTGTTGCGTGAGTGAAAGAATAAACGTTATGTGTTGTGTGACTGAATTTGTGTGTATCGTCAAACATGTTAAAACCTCCCTATTATATAAATGGCAAATACACCACCTAAGAAATGAACAGTTAACGCAACAGTCGAAACAACTATACATATATAATCAATAATTGTTTTTGTTTTGTCTGTCATGTTACACCAATCCAAAGGCATATAAAGCAATTGCACCAATAGCACAAAAGCAAACAATTTCTAATGTGGTAAGGAATCCATATAAGCTAAATTTAATATTATATGAATTAGTGAAGTGTCCATGCTTATCACGTTTTGGAACAAGCACAAAAAACCCCTTTTTCCATGGTGCTATTTTCTCACTGTCGATCTTCAAGTTAAACATGTTGTTTATCTCCTATTAAATGGTTTATGATGTAAATATTATAAACTTTCTTTATACTGTCAAGTTTCTTTTTGAGAATGCGTATTTATTAGCCATCCAAACAGCTTTAGCAAAACCTCTTGGAGTGGCTGACCTAATTGTTTTAGTCTTCTCAGATTTACCCCCTAATTTTGCATGCTGTGTACTGTTGCCATAACTCACACATTCAACAGGACATTTTTTTGGCATGACGAAACTGTCAGATGTCCATAAACAGGTTTTCTTACTGTATGCATCTTGTGGTGCTATGTATTCTGGATACTGTGGATGGTTTGCATCTTTTATATCAATGTATCCACCAAAATGATAAGGATGAAACGTATAATCGGGTTTACGCCACAAACTTGACATGACCGAAACGGGATTTTCTATGATATATGGAATGTTTAGCTCATCGCATAAATGGGCTAACCATCTTGCAGGTCTGACAGCATCAAGCTGAAAGTTTCTATTGTCTTTTGCTTTACTCTCAAACCATCTTGCGCCACTAACTGCAAGGTCTGTACAAGGTAAAAAACAATAGACTAATTTTATGTTTTCGCTATCGTCTGACAATATATCGTAGATGTTGTCGAAACTAAAAAGATCGGCATGGTGTGCAGTTATATTTTTATGATGATGGCGAAAACCTTTATTGTCAAGATAGCCTTCTTGTTCGTTTCTGTATGGTCTCCAATGTTTAATATCATAGATGTGGCAATCATAACCATCATCTGCCCATGGCTTGACAGCTAATCCTGTGTAGTCGAATAGTGAGATAATTTTTTGCATGTTGCATTCTCCTATGAGTTAAATGGTCTACGTAAAATATAACATTATTTTATAAATGCAAGTATTTTTTTTGCTCTTTGTTTCGTTTTATGTCTTTTTTTATAGTGTTTTATATGATCCAATCAAAAAACAATTTTATGCAATTCCCAACAATAAACAGCTGTATTCAAACTCCGATTACGATTCCGATTACAGCCTGGATTACGGCAGTATGGTGACCGATTACGATTCCGATTACAATTCCGATTGGCCTCGAGTATCTACTGGTATTTCTCGAGACATTTCTTCCGGTGAAAAGAATTGTTTGACAAGAATATAAACCCACTATATATTGGTCTTACCATTTAATCATTTAGTCATTCAAACTTGGAGGATAGCATGAAAACGTACAACGGTCACCGGAGTTATAGCGCATGGAATGTTTCACTCTGGATCAGTAACGACTACGAGCAATACCAGGACGTACGTCAACAAATACATATTGTCGCTGAAAATGCTTGTATGCCTCTATTGCGGGAACGTGACAACGGTTCCGGTAAAAGCCCCACCGAAGAACAGATCCAAGAAATAATCAAAAACGTAACTTCGACAGTTGCTGAGGGTCTACTTGAAACATTTCCACGCACACCGGATGGCATCAAAACGAATAAACTAAATTTATCATTAGCCATAGAGGATTTCGTAGAAGAAACTATAGAGGGGTATTTCAATGACTGATAAAATTTGTAACCTCAACGCAGATAGCGTCTGGTGTGACGAGTGCGAAAATGGCCCATTGCAGATGTGGGCTACTTACAGAGGTGATAGTAAGTGCGAGGATGAGGATATAATAATCTGTTTAGATTGCTATGATAACATGTAAACGTGCAGTTAAACCATTTAATAGGAGAGTATTAAAATGAAGGTCACATTAAAGCTAATGAAGTTGATGATTAAGTTGACGAAGCTGATCTCAGGAGATCGCATAGATCAGGTAGTATTATTCGATGAGGTTCAGCCACTCGCGTTTGATATTCTGCATGATATGGCAGGGAATGACAGTAGCCGACACAAACTGTTAGCGAAGGAACTGCCTTGGGCGTTTAAACTCGTAAAACCACCACAATCACAATCATAGGAGATTAGGTATGAGAGCTGGATCGGAAGAGCAGAGAAAAGTATTGTTGACTAAAGATAGGCGAAAGTTAAAAGAGCTAAAGAAAAAGTATAAACGATTAGAAGAGGATCAGAAGAAAGTGCGTTATGCCGTAGGACGTTGGGCACAAGTATCTTACGAGGAGGAATGGGCATGGGAGACTTTTCAGCATGACGAACAACCTAACCCCCAAACCAGGATGTATATGCGTTGGTCATTACACAACGGCAATTTCTCACTTGAACTCCATCACGGAGAATTGAAGACGGTAGTAGATACCTACCACAATAGCTATTACGCAGAGGATGGCGTAAGGGATCACCTTCCGGCTTGTAATCTGACAAGCTTTATTATTGAGGATGCTGACGAGTTTTTTGCCGATATGCCATGGCTCGTCAAACAGCGTCAAGAATACAAAAGATTGATTAGATTAGATTGGCCATTGAGAAAAGAAATGATGAAGATTGAAACTCGTATTGGCGAGAACAAAAACCCTATCAAGTAACCCTACGGCCTCCTACACGATTATGTGTGGGGGGCTATACTTTTATGGAGATATATAAAATGAATCAGCTTAGAAAAGATTACGCTAGTGTCGGTTTAATTGAGAGTAAGCATTTTTTTAACAGTTCCACTCCAGATTGGAAAATTGAGATGGAGCTTAAAAATGAAACTGATGAGGATCTAGTGTCGTTCGCCAAAAGTATTCGCTTTGAGACATTCCATCAGGCATCCAACAGCAGATATGCTCTTGATCTTGGTTTGCCAAAGGGCAATAAAAATCGTCAGTGGGCTGAAGAAGCGAGACAGGAGTTGGATGACTTCATCGCAAAATATGGAGAGAAAAAATGATAACAGTATATGTAGTGAAGGACCTGGACTCTGGTAATTTTTACACGATATCAGCCCATGACCGTCACCGGATTGATGAGCGCATACAGCGATTAGGTGATGACCGTGAGGTAGGTAGCACTTATAGATGGTATGACCATGGGACGGATGTAGATTGGGACACTCTGATCTACGCTAGGATGCAATTAGGCAAGGATCGTTTAATTGTCGAAGAGGAAAATCTTGAAGAGGATTTAAAAATGATTACGCAACATCCTTTTATCCCAGAACTGAGTTCGAGTGCGATTAAGTTTTGGTTGGCATGGGAAAAAGATAATGCCGATTGGGGCTATTTAGAGGAAGGCGATGAGGGTTTTATCCATGAAGAATAAACTTGCTTATTATAACGACATTGATCCCGTAGCGTGTGCGGTAGTAGAGAAAATGATTGAGGCGGCCTTAATACCTGACGGAAATGTGGAATGTAAATCCATTACGGATATTGAACCGGAGGACATTTCCGATTACGGGGCCGTTCATATGTTTTGTGGTATTGGTCTATGGCCCCTTGCATTACGCCAAGCCGGATGGCCTGATCCATCTGAAGGAATACCCAATAGTCAGGTTTGGACGGGGTCACCACCTTGTCAGCCGTTTTCAGTAGCATCCACCTCTAAATTAGGATTTAATGATGAACGACATCTCAGCCCACAGTTTGAACGACTCATCAAGGCAGTCAACCCTACAACAGTGTATTTTGAGCAAGTATCTGGCGCGTCAGGAAAAACTTGGTTCTCCGCTTTACAGGAGTCGCTTAAAGAAGGATACAGTACAGTCGGGATTAGTAGTGGAGCTTGCACAGTCGGCTCACCGATGCTCAGAAAACGCATCTACGGAGTTGCCGACAGACACATGGCAGACCGCGAGGAGATCGGACGGCAGTGGTGGGCCAGCCCCAGTGCGGATAGTGAAAGACAGAGCCGTAAGATACAGCAAAACGGACGGACAAAACTACGGCTTAAAACTGGCAGACCAAGCGAGATTGATAGATGCGAACGAGGATTCACCGATTCAAGCAGGGTGGGCGAGTCCACTACATTCGGACAAGAAAAGCTCCAGACGGACAACGACAGAGGACGAGAAGTGGAACGATCCGAATCACCGTCTGAGGTCAGCACATACTCTGTTGGACGTAGCGACACTGGCAGGGGCGAAGAAAACATGGACAACGCCAACAACCAAAAACCAAGAACAGGGCCAAGCGTTCTGGAACGAGGCAGAGAGGACGGAGAAACGCAAGGGTATCAACCTACTAACGCAGGTAGCAAGGACGGTGACAGACCAACCCCACATTATCACAACTTCTGGGCAGATCCAGATTATATCTACTGTAGGGACGGATACTACAGACCCATCCGCTCTGGCGGTGGGGCTGAATCCGCAACTTTCTGCTTACTTAATGGGTATTCCGGACGCAGTGCTTCATTGCGTCTCCTTGGTAACGGCATCGTTGTCCCACAGGCGCAAGCGTTCATCGAATCGCACATCGAAGCCAAAATAGAAATGGAGAAAATGAATGACAGCAATAACACAGATTAGCCCTGCTCAATGTGAGCTACAGTCGTTTTTGAACTCTCAGGTCAGCAAGGCTACGGCTACGGCGTACAGGTCTGATCTGGTGGAGTTTTTTGGAACTCAGATAGTCATAGCCGATCAGATACGTGAGGTGACCACTGAGGACATTGAGGACTTTCGGAACCGATTGGTTGAACAACGGGTAAAACCTAACACGATAAACCGTAAGCTGACCTCACTGCGTTCGTTTTTTAAACGGTGTGTAGGTCTGCGTATCCTGGACCATAGCCCAACAGAGCTTGTAAAGGGATATAAAACCAGTAAAACAGCTGTAGGCAAGGCGATAGATACGGATATTCTCGAGACTATCCTCGAGGACGCAAGAAATAAAAGCGACCCGTATATGTCGGCTCGGGATGTAGCCTTGATTACCGTTTTGTTGTTTGCAGGGCTGAGACGGTCAGAAGCATCTAATATGCAGTGGTCGCATATCATTAGCGATGGTGGATTCGATGTGTTGATATTGCCGGATACAAAGTCCGGTATGCAACAGCATGTTAAACTGGCCAAACGTGCCAAGGATGCACTGGATAGATTACGTGAGTATACGCACCCTGATGACACGTACGTCTTTACGAGTTTGAGCCTACATCAGCGATATGGCGAACAGCTACGGCCAGATTCGATTAACCGGATACTAAAAAAGTATGGGAGGGATGCCGGAGTAAATCTGTCAGCACACTCGTTTCGGCATACCTGTTGTACGTTAGCACTTGAAGGTGGAGCTACAGTCCAACAGGCTCAGGCACACCTACGACACGCAGATATCGAAACAACTATGAGATATTACGAGGATCGAAACAAACTGGAAGACAACGCAACCGATTACATACTAAAGGATTGATAATGGATAATGATAGGGGGCTACGCATTAAAGAGGTGCGTAACCGTATGGGAATGACCCAAACACAATTTGGAAATTTGATTGGATTAACGCAACCTTCAATGGCCTACATTGAAACGGGTGCAAACAAACCGTCAAATAAGGTTTGTCGATTTGTAGAGTTGATTGGGTTGTGTTTTGACCTCGTAAATGCAGAGAGAATAAAAAAGGGCAAGATACATCCAAGAAGCTATTGCAAAAAAATTGAGCGTTTCATATATTCTAAATATTCCTCTATGGAAGATTAAATGGTTGACGGTCAGCAGGGTAGAGACACTCTGTTGGCCGTTTTTTTTCTGGAGAGAAAATTAAATTGAAACTCGATGACCTACAAAAATGGATTTTACTCGTAGCAGTACTTTATGTTTTCACAACCCTTCTTATCCCGTTCCTAAAGGAGATAGTACGATGAATGATTCACCGACCATGGAGTATCCACCTACCATTAAATGGGTGCCAGGCATCAAAGAAATTACTCATGGAGAAGACCCGAAAGGCCGACCTCAATTACTTCTGCCGGACAACCAGTATATCAGTGTCCATTTTCCTTGGGGCGATTTCCAAGAGTTAAATAATCAGTGGGGTGTGTCGTATAAGTTTAACGTCAACATTGAAAATCAAAGATATACGATGTTTGCGGATAAAAAATTATATCAGGCTATTTTTGATTATGGTATCCGTGAGAACCAAACCATTCAAATCAAACGAACCATGACCGATTTTGAAAAAAATGGTGAGGCAAGGAAATACAAAACCTACGACCTGATACCACCGGAAGGTGAACAGAAGCCCACAGGCGAGGCTACTCCGACCCAAGAAGATTTAGCAGATAACTTCATTAAAAGCGAAGAAGGTGCAGACGATGCAGTAGGGGGTGATCTCTAATGGATTTAGATGAAAAAAATGCTCTGCCTGATTTAGGGTTCCGTGCTGATGTTCCCGCAGACCTTACGATTTTGGATATGGGGGCGTGGCCGTGGGTTGTCGGAGTAAACGATACGCGCTACAAATTCCACCCAGATAAACATGTGCAGGTACTGGAGCAGATGCGACATGCTCATCTTGGTGTAGGCGATACGATACAGGTCACGGCAAGTATAACGAAAGACAAAAAAGTAAAATTTGTCTGCGATATAATTGCTCGATATACTCCACCAGAAGGAAGCGAGGAGCACACGCATTGGGTTTACGAAGCTCTATGTAGGCATCAGTTAAGGTGCATGAACTCCACAATTTTGAATGTCAAAAAATCGTGCATGGAGAATAATTTGGAATTCAAA
>VTLG01008190.1_pt1 | contig 15610 bp, 14 predicted proteins | sample 4694571 | NCBI WGS metagenome assembly VTLG01 (sample SAMN12604809, study PRJNA352737) | marine metagenome | biome: ENVO:00000447; feature: ENVO:00000209|ENVO:00000569|ENVO:01000036; material: ENVO:00002151; isolation source: viral sequences binned using virsorter ...
CTAATTTTGCTTGGTCTAAAGCTGCGTTACCACCAGCTACTTCGTTTGTAGTAATAGCTGGTAACATACCTCTTGTTTTTCTTGCTGTTGATACATCTGTATCTGCAACATAAGAACCTTGTATGAATGAGAACTCTATATCTCTAGCTGCTCTCTTCATAGCCATATCTAGTTGGAAAGCCAATTCATCTTGAACTGGTTGATTTCCAAGTATAGATTCACCACTTATGTTTCCTGTTGCTGCTTGTTTTGTGTATGATACGTTTACACCATATTGCATAATTTGTGTCACGTTTACAACTTGACTTCTTGTTCTTTCTGCGAAAGTTGCATCTGCTCCTTCAACAACTACTGTTTGAGCTGCTGTTGCGTTATCAACTGTTTGCCAGGTGAACTGTTTAGAGGTAACTGATTTACCTCCTGTCATTCCACCAATAGCAGAAAGAAATGGTGTATCGTTTGGAGTTATGTTAAATAACTCTCCTACGAAATTGGGGAGGTCATACGTATCTCCCAATCCTGATACTGCACCCATTTAAATCTCCTTTACTGTTTTTTAGTTAGTGCTCTTAATTTTTCTGCTTTGAGATTAGAACTTGTTTGCCAATCACCATCAGCTTGTGCTTGATTTATTTGGTCATCTATGCCTACAGGTTCTACAGGAACTGATGCTTCTATAACAGTATCTAAACTATCTTGACCAGAAACAACTCTTTGTCTTTGTAGTTCTTCTTGGGTTGGTTCTGCTGGAGTTTCACCCCAACCATAATCTGAAGCAAATTGCTTAATAGCATCTGCTTGTAACTCACCCTTGTACAAGTCTTTTAATGCTTTACCTGCACCAGTTTCTGGGTCAAACCCTGCATCTTTGATAGCGTTAGCCATCTGTACAGACTTATATTCCTTTTCTACTGATTCAAGTTCTTTAATGCGTTCACGCATTTGCTTGATAGCATTATTATCTTCTTGCATTTCTTCTACTGTATTTTCTACTTCGTTTTCCATTTTTTCTCCTACTCCAAGTGTTGCTATAAACTGCATCACCCTTGGGATAATGATGCGATAGGCGACAAATTTAAATAAAGAATAACTAGAATTGTCAGCCACTTCTGGGCTATTCAGATACAGGCGAATTTTTTACACAGTTTACACGCCAGATATAAACTGGAGGTGCAGAGTCAATTTCTATTCGCAGACTACCACTATGCGACAATTTCATTATACCACTAGATATAGTATGTCAAGCTATTCTTGTACTAAACCTTGTACCCTACGACCTCTTCTAGCAGCACCTGTTAATGGTGTAAACCTAGTGGCTTCTTCTGCTTCAAGTAATTTTATTTGTTCTAATTCCTCTGGGCTTTGAAATACTGCAGCCTCTGTAAACTGTTCTAATGTAAACTCTTCTGGTTCTTCTACTCCACCTCTAGCTTGTAATTCTTGTAGTCTTGGTAGTTCTGCTTGTGCAGAAGTAAACAACTGTCTAGCTTGAGCTTGTGAAATACCAGCTCTTTGTAATCTCTGTGCAAACTCTTCTGTAACTTGGAAACCTGCTCTAGCTGCTTCACCACCAATCTGTGCTGTAGTTATTCTACCTGCAACTATTTCCTCACCTACTGTTGGGTCTAATGCACCAACAAATATAGCTTCAGGTGTAAGCTCAAGTCCAAAGTTATCTCTATAAAACTGTGTTACTTCTGGTATGTTTTCTTGTATGCCTTGATACACAGCATCTACTCTCTGTGCAAATTCTCTAGCAGATACTTCACCTTCTATTAATCCTGTAAATCTATCTGTTAGTAAATCAACTGATGTATTTCTTGGAATACCATACTCTTGTAATGTACCTATGTAACTTTCTTTTAAACCTGTATAAGTTACTTCATCAAACTTTACTGTGCCATCTGGTCTTTTGTTACCAGGAAATGCTATTTCATATATTGGGTTTCTTCTTACCTCTGATATTGCTACCTGTGGGTCACCACTTCTTGCCCACTCTTGTGCAAACAATTCAAGTACATCAGGTGGCATATTTGGATATAAACTTTGTGCTAGTTCAGCATATGTTGCCATTATACATTTACTCCTGACTGACTAACTTGTCCTTGTCCTAGTGCTTGTTGTAATGCTTTTGTAGCATCTTGTGTAACTTGTGTAATATCTTGCTCTATACCTTTATCTCTAAGGGTTTCTTGTGCTTTAGCAAAGTCATTAGTTTTAACCATTTCTTGCCACCATCCTTGTGTTTCATCTGCAGTTTGTCCCCATACAGATGTTGTTAGGTTTCTCCAAGGTCTAGCTATATCTTCATAAGTTAACTCTGGATTTGTATATGCACTAAATGCAGCAAGTCTATTTTGTTTTAGGTTTTGTATCAAAGAATCTTTATACTCTGGGTCATCTCTAAGCTGTCCTGCTATCTCTGATACCTCTTCACTTGTTAGCTTACCTAGTGTAGGTCCAAGCCATTTAGCATATAATTCTTTTACTTCTAATTCTCTTTCTGATGTTCTATCTACTCCTGTAATAGCAGTAGATGATAAATAGTTTTCAAAGTTTTCATCTCTTTTACCAGTTGCATATGGGTCAGCAAACAAACTTACTTGTTCTGTTGTATATGCTTGTGACCATTGACCTGATATGTATTTATCTGCAACCCAGTTAATTATTGCTTCAGGTGCATTAGATACTCCAGCAGCTTGTAGTGAATTAGCTACTGCTAACTGTGCATCTGTTGTAAGTTGTTGTGCAGTTGCAGGGTCAGAGGTATAAGTAATTAACCAATCTCTTTCTGAATCGCTATGTGTTTGCCACCAATTAGTCCCTTGCCATTCTGCATCAGTTACTTCTCTACCTTCCAATGCTGCTTCTGCTAACAGACCAATAGCTTCTGTTTCTTCTAACCAAGGAGCTACTGCTATTTGTGATTCTAATGTTTCTGCAAAACTTGCAAAAGGATGGTCTAGTAAAGCTGTTAGCTGGTCAGTATTGCCTGATTGCAATATTGTTACTGCATCAAAATCTTCTTTTAACAACTGACTTATAAATGGAGCAGGAGCTTCAGGTGAAATTAAACCTGCACCAACCAAATCATTGTTTGGTACAGTATAAGCCATAAACATAGGGGGTCCATCATATACTTCTCCTCTTGCTCCAGGTACTTCATATGCAACATACAAGTTGCCATCTACATTCCATATGTAAGCACCATCAGGAGCATTTAATAAATCTACTGTTTGTATTCCACCTTGTGGTGGTTCTTTTATTTGTGGGTCACCTGATATTCCAGGAGGTGGTGTTTGTGGTCCACCTTCAACTGATGATTTACTAACATCATCTACTACTGATTTTTGTATATCTTCATCAGATAAATTATTTTGTATTCCTTCATCAACTTTTTTGCCTATATAATTTTTAATTATTTCTGTTTCATTTTGTATTTGTGTTTGATAATCTATATCTCCTGATAAACCAGAAACACTTACCATTTCCTCTTTAAAATCTACAGGTCCTAATACACCTGTTTCTAAATAATTTTTTATGTAATCTGTTTCTTTTTGTTCTAGGCTTATTGTATCTACACCTTTAGATTCCTCTTCTTTTATTTTTTTTCTGTTTGCTACAAAATCTTTAATAAAATTATTTTCAAAACTCATTTGTGATATTGGGTCAAGTCCTGCACCAATTTGATAAACACTTCTTCTTGGTCCAATTATTGGTCCTCTTTGTGCTTTTTTAATATCACTTGCTTTTACACCTAATTTTTCACCTAATTTAACTCTTTGATTTAGTGTTATGTTTAATGATTTTATAACAGGATTGTCACTTATGTCATTTAAATTGTTTATACTATTTGCAATAACATCAAAAGCATTCCCTTTTAGTGGTATACCTGTTTGTTTAGTTTCATGCAACTCTGGGTCTACAGGTTTTTTATCTTCTGTAAGTCCTTTATTTTCTGGGTCAAGCCCAGGAGCATTATCATAAATGTATGGACCTGCAGCAATATTGTCAGGATTTATTTCTCCTTCTGGTCCTTTTTGTCCATCTAAATTATATTTCACTTGGCTTCCTCTCTACGAATACCAGTTTTAATTTGTGCAGCTTCAAATCCACCTGCAGCTTGTGGTACTTGTGAGTTAAAGTCTGAAGAAAATAAATCTGGTCTTTTACCACTAGGGTTATTAGCCTTGTTCATAGCATCAAATAATTGTGCAGCATACATACGACCATTTACATCTGTTTGATTTGGTTTAGTGACTAATGGTGTAAAAGATATTTCTGGTGCCATATCTACTTTTATTTCCATCATTTTTTCTGTAATTAAATTATTCATACCAGCTACATAGTCTTTTACACTTGTACCCATATTGTCTTTTTTGTCCATACCTTGTTTAAAACCTTTAGATACAGTATTAGCTGTACCTGGTCCTGCAAACCATGCAATAGAAACTAAATCCCATGAACCATATTTATCGAAATATTCTTGTACTTTAAATTTAGCTACTGTATCTTGTGCTTTAGGGTCACGCCAATCTGCACCTTCTAATCCTGCTTGTTTTGACCATACATTCCAGTTAATATCTAATATTCCATATGCACCTAATGCTTGTACCTTTATAGGTTTACCTGTTTCTAAATCAGGAATAACTCCAGGTTTATGCAATAAGTTATATCTATTGCTACTTTCTTTTTCTTTTAGTGCAAGTAAATATACATCAATAAGATTAGGATTTGTGTCAGGATTAAATTCTTTTGCCATACTTATATCACCTGTTCCAAGGAGCACCAATAATACTATTGAGGATAAGCTGATTGCTCTTTTGAATATCTGCACTTCTGCCTAACCTTTCTCTTTCTTTTTCAGTTATGCTTCTAAAAGTATCATAAAGTCTAGCAGAAGGGTCAATCGCTGTTAATCCTTCTTCTTCTATTTTAGCCTCTACCTCTGTTATAGCATGATTACCATAAGAACCCTCCATAAGTTGTTCTCCTGTTACAACCTCTGGCATAGCTCCTACTGCTTTTAATTCTTCTTCTTGTGAAAATTTAGCTTTTGTATCTGCATTGTATTGATTAGCAAGTAACTGTAATTCATACTGCTCTGGCTCTCTACCTAATTCACTAGCAAATAATGAGTTAATTGATTTAGCTACTTTGTTGTAATCTGGTGCTAAATACACTCTTTCTTGTTGATAAGAAGGTAGTGTAGTGTTAAGTAAAACATCTATAGCTTCTTCCCAAGATGTAGCTTTTTTACCTGCAGGAACACCTAAAGAGTTTTGTAATGCTAAAACTTTAGTAAACGCAATAGCATCTCTTTCTTGCCATACTCCAGGAACAAACTGACCAGGAGATAACAAACCAATATTTACCAAATCTGCTTGTACATCTGCTATAACATCAGGAGATTTACCTGATATTAAATCTACAGCATCTGTTGCAAAATAATAATCATTGGCATCTGCTCCTTTTGGAGATACATAATTATCATCAACAATACCTAAATATTGTGGTGTGTCCAATCCACCCATAACTCTTGCCCTTGATTCTTCAGGATTGTTTGGGTCAAATTGTGATGAGGCACCATATCCAGAAGATAATGCTTCTAAAATAATAGTAGGTGGTACATATTCTGATGCAATAGCCATAGCTTCATTAATATCAGTTTGTGATGCAATCAATGTTACAGCTTCTGTAGGTATGTTGTACACATTTTGACCTTGCAAAGCAGGTCCTTGACTTTGTGTTATTTCTAATAACCTATTTATAAATTCTTGTACTGACATTAACCTCCAACTCCTAGTAATGTATCAGATAACTCATCTTTTAATTCTACTTCAAGTATAGAACGATATAAAGGTTCAAAGTCAGGATATTCAATTATTAAAGAATTAGCTACATTTCTAAGGTGACTTCTAAGTGCTAATAATTTTTTAGAATTTTTGAATGATTCTGCAGTAGCTCCTGCCTTTATAGATTCACCAATAACCCAATCTCTTTCTTTTGCATATATGCCAAAAGCAATAGCTGCATCAAAGTCTTTTACCATATCTATTGGTTGATATGTTCCTCTATCAATCCAGGTGTAAAGTTCATCTATAGTTTCTTCCAATTCTGGTTTAACTGCTGAACCTGCAAGTTTAAGACCATAACCAAAATATGTGTTTTCTAACTCTATCTTTTTATTTCTTTTTAGTTTTTGTGCATAGGCAGAGTTATTGTTTACAAGATTGTTTTCTCGTATAAAGTTTTCATAAGCTAATGCACCAAGCAATCTGTTCTTAGCTCTAACCCATTCATCTATACTTCTAGGTTTTATATCACCATCTTGTAATGCTTTCCAATAAGAATCATATGAAAACTCACCATCATCCAATGGTTCTAGGTAGTAAGCTGTCAAATCAAACTTATCATACAATTCAGGGTTTTTCCTTCTCCACTCTGCACCATCTATAGTCATAGGTCTTTTCTTTATAGTTTGTGATTTAGTAGTTACTAAAGCTGTTGGGTCTAAACCAAATCTTTCTATAAATATTCTTGTTGCTTCATAATCATCACCACCTGTAGATTGTTTTATATTTCTATACTCTTGTGCAAGTGTTTGGAAAAAGTATATACCTTTTTTATCTTCTGTAAAACTATATGTTGGTGATGATGCACCTGTAGGACCAACAAATTGTGATAGCCCTCTATATACAAATATTTTTCTTGCATATTCTTTAGCCATGTCCATACCTGCTTCTGCACCTTCTTTTGTAGAATCATTGACAAGTCCTGCCATAACCATAGCTTTGTATACATCTATCTGTGTGTTAGCAAATAACCTTTGGTTTTCTGCACCACCTTTAATAAATGCTGTATAAAACTTTTTAAGAAAAGCTGGAGGTTGTACTATTTGTTCTAGTAATCCTGCAAATCCACCTTCTACTTTGACACCAAAATCACCAAATATAAATTGATTAACTACACCTTCTTCTGGTAAACCTTTAACTAAATATGCAGCAGGTACTCGTAATACTGGACCTACACCAGGAATAATACTTGCTACTAAGTTTATAGAAGAAGCATATGCAGGGAATTGTACATCTACACCTTCTTGTTTTAAATCACCAAACATCCAATCTGATACAATACCAGAGCCTGGATAGCCAAACACTTCTTCACCATTAATAGGATTTTTATAAAAGAAACCTCTTGAACCATTAGGGTCAAATATAGGATTTTGTTCTCTAGCTGATTCTACAAATTGTCCTAAACGAACTACAGGTCTTAGTGCATTCTCTTTAGATAATCTACCCCAAGTTGTTAAGATTTCTGTATAAGCATTAAAAAATGGAAATAAAAATCTTACATTTTCTCCTGCTCTAGTTCTTGTAGATATATCGTATAATAGTTTTTTAGTTTCATCTAGTGACCATGCTTTCATCATATTGTCAAATATATTTAAATCAGCAATAGTACCTTCTCCTGTCATAAAATTAGAGTTTTCTATTTTTTTTAACCAGCTACGAAGTTTAGGGTCATACACTACATCATCTTTAAGTGCTTTTCTTGCATTAGCAACTATTTGTGGTTTAAGCGAAGCATCTACATACTGCACACTATCAGAAACTTTTTTCCAATATAATCTTTTAAATGCTGGTGCTCTTGATAAATTATCTGTTCTAGCACCCATTAATGTAGTAAACAAAGCATCAGTAGTTTTATCGTATAATGCTGATATACCTTTTTTAGCACCTGGTGAATCTATAAATTCACCTCTAATAATATTAGGTGCTGTTTTGCCCATAAACCCTATAAGACCTTTTGTTATTTCATCTTGCACACCTACTATTTCAGAAACTAATCTGTTGTATTCCTTATCAGTAATTAAATTTTCTTTTTTTTGTCTTAACACTTCTTCTAAATTTTTTGCTTTTCTACTATTTGTTTTAGCAATAGCATTCTTCAAAGGTCCATCTATCATGTCATAGTCAACATCTTTAAACTTAAACTTTCCTTTATTAGCGACCATTTCTAAATTTTGTTTTGCAGCAGATGTCTTTACCCAATTTATAGCAGAAGCACCTTTATCAATAACTTTACCACCAAGTATTTGATGCAAGTTAGCTCTTTGTGTATATAAAAATTCTTCTGCTACTTTTTTATTTGTAAGTGCTTTATGATATGGGTGACTTGGGTCACCAACTAAATCTTCCAAATATTTACGATACTTACCATTTTTTCTATACATTTGATTTACTAATTTATCAAGTGTTAATGTAGACACACCTGCATCAATACTTGCAATTTCTACAGCTATCCTGTCATTTATTGCTTGATAAACATTTCTAGTTAAATTAGGTGCATACTCTGGATTTCCTCTAACTGTTGTTCCCCATCTTGTAGGACTACTAAATTTTCTTTTGGCTCCTGCAGCAAACCCTATTCTTTGAGATAATGCTTTTGCAAATTTTTCATCTGCTTCCCATAACCCTGCCATCATTTTTACATCTAGTGTTGGGTCAAATGATTTATCTCCTTTATAAAATGCTCTAGCTATCAATCTAATAGGATGTGTTATAGGGTTAGCTAAACCTCTAGCTATAATTCTTAACTGTTCTTCACCAATAACTTTTGTAGTCCATGCTGGTTTAAGTAATGCCAATGGTTTAAATATTGTTGTGTAATACCAATCAAAAAAATTAGTTATTTTCTGCGATTGAGGGTCTAATATGTTTTTATAGTTAGCACCCATTTTCTTTTCTAGTATTTTACTAGCTTTTATAACTCTTTTAGGGTCTGGTAAATACACATTAAAATTTTGTTGACTTTCAAACAAGGCTTGATTTATTTGTTGAAAATCTGGATTCTTTTCTAATACTTCATCAGATGCGTTTAACAAAGCTCTATCTGACATTCTCATAGTATTTCCTGTGCTGTCAATACCATACTGACCTAAGTTCATTTCTTTAATTATTTCTACATCTTCAAAACTTTCTTTAGCTTTTTTTGATAAATAACCTGTAGCATCATCTAGTAAATCGCCAGTAACTCCAGCTTCTTTTAATGCTGGTCTATATACATTTTCTAAAAAGTTAGATACAACTCTTTTAGTTTCTAGTCCTGAATCTTTTGCATACAAAGCATCCATAAAATCATTTATCATTGTTTTTCTTGAATCAGCTTTAACTCCTGCATTTAACAAAAAGTTATGTATATTTCTTAAAGCACCTTCTTTGTCTTTAACATCTATTTCTGTTCCATATAGTTGTGCAAATCTGTTTCTTATATCTGCAAAGTTTGTATTTTTTCTAACTTGTGGAATTAAACCTGGGTCATTAGCTACTTTTAAAATATTTTCTTTATTTATAATATTTGACATAATATCAGCACCACCATCTTCAAATGACATTTGAGGATTCTTTCTTTTAGCTAATCTTATTTCTTGCATTATATCTGCGTTTAATGGTGTTTTAGTATTTGATAGTAAAGCATCTGGATTATCTCCAACTTGCCATAATACTTTTTTGAAATTTGTACCATCAGCACCTTGCAACCATTTATCAGCATCTTTAGCAAATACTTGCCTAATACCATTTTTTAACAAACCTTGATTCTGCATAACTTCTGAAGCAACTTTAAATGTTTTACCAGCTTGATAAATTTTTGCACCACCAGCTGTTAAATATGTAGCTGGGTCAAGAAATAATTGTGCTGCTGCATCTAAGAAACCTGTCATAGTATTGTACATTCTTGTTCCAGGTTCAAAGATGCCATCAAAAATTTTAAATAAATATCTACCAGGAGTAACTATTGGTTCTAATCCTGCTTCTTCAAACTTCTTAGCTCTTTCTCCAACAAACTGTATATTTTGTGTTTGTGCTTTTTTTGCATTTGCATAAATTTGCTCACCCAGTACATTGTTCATTACATACTCTCTAGCAATAACTGGGTCAATACCTTTATCAATTAATTCTTTAAACTCATCTGTATCTTCTGGTTTTGTTGTATCTAAGAAAAAACCTTTACCAATGTCATATGCTTGACCATTCATTTCTGCTTTTAACACAGGGGTAAGCTGTGCTGTGCCTTCACTTGCTTTTGCCCAAGCATCAGAAAAACTAGCACCTGTCTGTTGTTTGTACTCTAAAGCTCTAGCTAACTTAGGTGTTGTTGCCTCCCAACCAGAATCTATAAGTAAATCTAGGGCTTGTACAGTTCTTTTACCCATAGCTTTTGCTTTTTCAAATAAACTTTGTTTTAATTTGTTATTTGATTTTTCTTGTTGTATTGCATTTTTTGTAGCAATTTCTATAACTCTAGGGTCATCTGCTGATAGTCCTAACTTAGTAAGTCCTACTAATAAAGAACCATTAAGTGATGGATTAGCGTATAACATTTGAGAAGCTCTTTGTGCTTCTTCTTCAGTTATAGTAAAACCTTTACCATACTTTCTTTTTCTCTGTGATAGTTCTAGGCTGTTATCTTCAAATATGTTGTCATCTAAAAAAAGGTCAAAGTCTGCCATATCATTGATTCATTAAATTTAATACTGCAGGGTCATTTGTTAAAGCATAAACTTCGTACAGTAACTGGTTTACATCTTGTGTTTGCTCTGGTCCTAATCCTGGTCCAAAAGGTAATCCTGATGTAACTGGTTCTGTTGGTCTTGCTGTAGATGAAAACACATCTATTTCTGGCATAGCTTGTGCTGGTCTGCCTGGTGCTGTTGGTAAAGTATCTTTAGGTAATGGAGCAGCTTGTTGTTGTTCTGTTAGTGCTTTTTGTTCTCCATAATCCATACCTGGTATTCTTCTAACAGCTTGTGTGTTGTCATTAAAATTTCTAGCAGGTGGTGGTACATTTAAACCTCTATTGCTAGGACTCCTCGTAGCCATCTTCATTCTCCTCATCATAAAACATAAATGTAGAACTTATAATCATGTAACCAAAAGGAAAAGCTAATGGAGGCATTTGGTCATAATAAACTTTACCATCATCTTTAGCTTGATAAATAATAGCATCACCCTTTTCATCAATGTCACCAAGTGAGTTGTGTACTATATCTGCAAAATCTTTATTGAAAGACATTATCCACCAATCCCTTGTAAGAACTGTTGTATGCCTGGTGGAGGACCTTGTGGTGGTAAGGCACCTCCTCCAAGCAATTCCTGTTCAGCGACTGGTATTTCAGGTTCTTCTGCAGTAAAGAACTTATCCAGTATGTTTTGCATATTATCTGGATTCTTTCTTATCTGCACAACAGCCATAGTTGCCTTTGTATCTCCTTGTTGTGCTTGAGCCAATAATGTATCAAATAATACTTTGTCTGCTTTTTCTTTTGTAATTCTGCTATTTACTGCAGATAAGTTATCAAGACCATCTAGGTTTTCTTGTAGTGTCTGTGTGTCTATAATACCTGCTTGAAGTAACTGCAGCCCTGTTACAATCTTCTGTGGCTCATCATACCCAGCCATAGCACCATAAACTCTTCTAGTTTTAAATGCACCTTGTATATCTTTTGCTGGGTCATACTTTTCACTAAAAAACTGATTGTTGTAATAACCAGATAATTCTTTTGATGTGCCACTATACATCTTTTGGTCCCACTCTAATCTTTTCGAATCAATCATCTCTATAGCATCAGCCATAACTGTGTGATATTCTCTAATCATAAGTGACATAGATGCACCTAGTTCTTCTAATCCTCTACCTGTTGCAAAACTAAGTGGGCTTTGTGAATCATCAGATACAGGATATGAACCACCAACACGAAGTTGTCTTTCTATTCTATCTATCTGTTGAAAAATTTGATAAGGAACATTTGATGCAGGTTTACTCACTTGTGTACCTGGAGCTAAATAGTTTACAGCGAACCTACCTTTACGATACTGTCCTGATTCTATCTCACCAGATATGTTTGTTTCTGTAAATACTGCATCTTCCATAGCTATTATTGACATCACATTTATCTTTGCCATAGAAGCCATCAGACCTATGATTTGGTCATATTGTCCTTGCATTCTGTCAAAAGCAAATTTCTTTGCAATAACAAAAGCAGGTCCACTATCTAGTGGGTTAGGTATGAAGTCAAGAATAGTTCCAGAAGTCATGTGGAAAATGTATGTACCTTCATCATTATAATACTCTGCTACAAGGTCACCCTCACCATTTGAGTTAGCCCAAGAACCATTGTAAGAATCTGTGTAAGCAGAAGCATAAGCATTACCAACACCTAGTGTGCTTACTTGATAAGAATCTTTTGTATTTATTTTGTCTGCATATTTAGGATATGTTTTTGACAAAGCATCTTTTGGCACTCTTCTAATAATTGCCATTTCTTTTGGTTGTTGGTCTGCACCAAAATATCCAGGAAAACAGTTGTAAGGGTCACGCAGTTCTGCACAAGGATATGGCGTACCATCAGGTCCTTTTTTTTCTCTAATAACCCATACTGCAAAACCATAACCAGGTAACCATCTACCTACTTGTGGCATTTGTAAATCTAGTTTTTGTGTGTCATCATATGAAGTTACAATACGAGCTATCTTATCTGCTTTAGCTCTAGCTCTGTCAGAATCTTTATTGTTAGGTACATCTACTTTTAAATTAGGAATACGACCTATCTTTTGTGACAAGTGTTCTAAACCTGACATCATCAAGTTAGGTACAGGTATTTGAAAATCTTGGAAACCTTTTATTTGGTCACCAAGTAAAGCTAGTAAACCATCAGGTCCACCATTCATAATTGCACGAATACGACCTCTAGTAGAATATGCACTCTGATTGTCATAGTGCAACTGTGTAATCTGATATTGTAATTCTTCAGGTTTCATTCTATCCCCAAGGACTTTCGTTCATACTGCTTATATTCCATTCTCCAAAACTAGGTTTATAATCTAATCCTACCTCAGCTAATCGTTCTTTTCCTAATCTTCTAATAACTTTAAGTGGAAACCAACTAGCCATAACGACATCTGATTTATAACTTTTCGCCTTACTTGCCTTACTAGCAGCAGATGAAAAATAAATTAGTTGTCTACGATATATATTACTCTTAGTTTCGCTTTCTGTATCACCATAAGGCAGATTTATTAGCTTTTGTTCAAATAGCTGTTGCATACTTCCAACACCATAAATTGGGTCATATTTGTTTTTTTGTGTCTGATGACCCTCTAAATACACTCCAAATCTACTACAGTAATCTTTTATCTTTTCATCTTGTCTTATAGCCTTTTGAAAACCATTTTCTTCAATAACCCAATGTGCAAGTCCATACTTTTCATACCATTTCTGTATAGATTTTCTAGCTTGTATAACACCACCACCTTGTTCGTTTTCTATATCTACTAAATACAACTGACCTGTTTCTGGATTTGCTGCCCATAAAAAACATGCTTGATAACCTGTAGAAGCAGGGTCTAATCCTGCAATCAAATGTGTTCCTGCAGGTATGTGACCTATGCTTCTGTTTATATCTCTACATTGGTCTATATCTTCAGAGTTAAACATTGTTATACCTTCTACAAATGCTTTGTTAAGATATACCATCTCAAAAATAGCTCTACCACCTGTAGTATCTGCATTATTTTTTTGTGACATTAACCACTTAAATGTACGCTTACTTGACCATAACATACAGTCTTTATGGTCCTCTATATTTGTTTCTGGCAATACACATTCTGAACTATGTGCTTCTTCTACAATGTGTTCAAACTCTGGGTTTTCTAGTAAAAAGTTATATAAATCTTCTGGATGCTGCCTTGACCCTATAACGACTACTGCAGTATGCTCCTCTTTACGAGATGACAAAGTAGTTGTCCACCATTGTCTAGTTTGTTCTCTAGCACTAGGTTGTATTGTTGTACCATGGTCCTCAATGTCATCTGCAATAATTAAGTCACAGTCACGCGAAAGTATCTTACCACCTTTACCTACAGCTACCATAGTTGGTGACTTAATACCTGTAACTGTTCTTGTACCAATAGTGAATTGTCCTGATGACCAAGATTTACCTGACCTTATTTTAGGTTGGAACTTCACACCTGGTCCATTTATTTCTTCGTTTAATTGCTCGTTGTTTTCTAAATGGTCCATAACAGCACCTACTGCGTTCTTTGCAATATCTTCATTACCACCAACCCACATAATTCTTATGTTTGGATTTTTACATATCTGCCATACAGCAAAGTGTGTCAGCAAGTCTGTCTTACCATGTCTAGGTGGACTTAGTATCATTTGTTGCTTACCATTCTCTATAGCATCAACAATACTGTTTATCCACTTTTCGTGAAAGTCTGCTGTTTCGTATAGGTCACCTGTTTCTGTTTTAAAATACCTATCTCTAAAATCTTTAAAATCTTGTAATGATTGTTTAGTTTCTTCTGCTATTTGCCAGTCTTGTTGTGCTTCTAGTATTAATTTATCTTCTTGATAAGCTGTAAACATTTTTGTTACAGTAGCTCTACCTATCTCCATAAGGTCAGCTACTTGTTGATGTGTATATTTTTTATCTTCTATCGCTTGTGCATATTCTTTTACAAAATCTTCATAGTATATACCACGAGCTGTTGCTGATTCTTTTGGCTTAGGTGCTGGTTTGTTTTTTTTAGTTTTTAGATAATGAAATCTGCTTTTACATTTTTGTGAACAGTATGGAGAGTTACTGCGTGATTGTTTACGACAAGTTTCTCCTATGACATCATTTAGTTTACATCTAGGTCTAGGCATTATTTCTTTTTCTTTTTATCTGAAACTCTTGACTTCTGTACTTTCTTTATATTTACTTTTTTACCAGCTTTATATTTCTTTGCAGTACGCTTTATCTCTGCTGCTCTTTTCTTAGCTGCAGCATTAGATAAACCTGCTAAATATTTTGCTGGTACACCAAAGCGATAAGGTTGTGTTCTTTTAGCCACTACTTCTTTTTTTTCTTTTTTCCACGCAAATCATCATCTTGTGAATGACCTCGTTTAATAAAAGAGTTTACTCTTCCCATAGCCCAAGCACCCATGCTTGTACCTGGTCTTGAACCAGAACTCATATAAGCAGCTTGACCTCTTCTATAAACTTTTGCCAATGTACTATAAGATATACCACTTGACTTTGCTTTTTTCTGTAGTGCTGTTTTTGCACTTGCTGGGATAGCCATTACTTACCTACAGCTTTCTGTGCTCTTTTGTGTGCCTGTGTAAATGTTGCACCTCTTTTCATACTATTACGCATATATTCCATGTGTCTTTTTGTATGATGTTGTGAATGCTTTTTCATTGTCTGTTGTTGTCTTTTAGTTAGACCAGACATATCTACACCTTTAATTTTCATTTCTTTTTTTTCTTTCTTAAAACTGCAAAATCAGCAGCAGTAATTTTATTCCTTGGTGGTGCTACTCTTGCAATCTTCATTTGCTTTTTAGAATAACCTTTCTTACCTTTTGGCATAACTCTCCTTTACCATTCTCTACAAGACCAATATCTTGCAGTTGTTTTATCTTTAGCAGTACTACATTTATGCCTAGCACGAAACGAAGCTCTTGCTTTAGGATTGTTTTTTCTAATAGGCATGTTTGGGTCACCAAACATAATCTTTTTGACTTTGCCATTAGACATAACAAATACCTTTTTTG
>VTLG01000263.1_pt1 | contig 15605 bp, 18 predicted proteins | sample 4694571 | NCBI WGS metagenome assembly VTLG01 (sample SAMN12604809, study PRJNA352737) | marine metagenome | biome: ENVO:00000447; feature: ENVO:00000209|ENVO:00000569|ENVO:01000036; material: ENVO:00002151; isolation source: viral sequences binned using virsorter ...
TGTTAATGAGCTCAGCGAGTACTTTCTTCTCAGCTTCAATCCGCTCAGTGTCCAAGATGGATACAAGGCGTTTGAAGAACTCAGCCGCAATTGTTTGCTTTTGTTTTCCTGAGATTGAAAATTCAACAACTGCACAACGTGAATGGAGGGGTTCGATGATTTTGTTCTTATAATTGCAGGTGAATATGAATCTGCAATTGTTGTAGAACGCCTCAATATTGGCTCTAAGTAAGAGTTGTACGTCATGAGTTGTATTGTCTGCCTCATCAATAATTATAACTTTATGTGTTCCTGTTTGTGATAAAGAAACAGTAGAAGCAAAGTTCTTTGCTTGGTTCCTTACTGTATCAAGAAACCTACCCTCATCAGACCCATTGATGACGATGTAATCAGCACCTAACTGTTCACATAAGGCACGTGCAATTGTAGTCTTACCACATCCAGCAGGTCCAGCAAGAAGAAGATTTGGAATCTCTCCTTTCTCTATGAACTCCTGGAAAGTATTCTTAATACTATCTGGCAGGATGCACTCTTGAACAGTTTTAGGACGATACTTTTCTACCCATAAGAAATCACTCTTCATAACTAGAATCTGGTTCTAGGGCAATGTAATATGTTAAATCATGCTCACGACAAGTAAACTTAGATAAAAGTTTTTGTGATATTACTACATCATAAGAACCAGGAATTAATTTAATATTCTCAACCTTAAAGTTGAAAACAAAGTTTCCTTCTGTCTCACCTACAACAACCGCAAAGGTATTAGAGGTTTCATTCTTCTTATCACGAACAACAAGTTTAACAACACCATCCTCACCAATAGCAGATAGATCAGGTAATTGATAAATTCCGGCCGCCTTAAGTAATTTGTCTAACTGTTCTGTCTTCAATTCAAAAGAAACATCTTCACTAGGAAGTTCAATTGATTTCTCAGGAGGACAAACAATTACATTAGGATCAGCAAAGAAATACTTTGAACGAGATCTACCTTCTTTAATGACAACAAAGTTATCATTCGCAAAATCCAAATCAGGATTATTATGTAAAGACAATCCATTCAAGAACTGATTCAAATCATAGATGCCAAAGTCTTTCGGCAACTCTTCATTGATTGTAGCCTCTGCAAGGATATTCTTCATCACGCTAATAGTGCGAAGAGAATTTCCTTTCTTGAATAGAATCGACTGATTGATATTGCTGAAGTTCTTCAGCAACGTCACAGTATTCTCAGAAAGTTTCATAACCACGGGTCGTAATTTCATCGTTTGTTTGGCCACTGAAATGATATAACAGCAGACAATAATGCATTGCCTTTAGTATATCACGTTTTGCTTGTCCCTTCTTATCGTACCGACTCAAATACTTTATGGCATTAGAGCGGCAAAAGGACTCTGCATCCCCAACGGAGTGGATAAGATCAAGCGTCTGGACATTAGATCCTTGATTGGTATAATGCCCACTGTAAGTTGACGCAACATAATCTTTAATGTCTGCAAGTCCCTTATCTTCACCATACTTTCTGGGTACATTGGAATCAAAATCAGGTTCAGGTTTGTTTAGATACTCATCCAAAGGAACTCCTGGTTGTCTGTAAGGTGGTCTTTTAATAACCTCCTTATCAAGAGAACCTTCCTTACGACGGGTTACCGTTTCTCCTCCATCAGGTGATTCGTAAATATATGGGGAAGTATCAGGAGTATACTCATAACCCCCATTTTCTTTCACCCATTTTCTCCCTTCCTCAGCAGATTTAAAAATGGGATACTCTTCATCAAGTGTTCCGTTCAATACATCATGTAATAAACTCCATGAACATATCATATCATCCCTCCTCCACGATGTCAACATCCTGATATAATTTCAAAAAGGAAGGAAATGACATACATTGCTCCATAATCTTTTCCATTTTTCTCTCATAAAATCTCATAGTCTTAAGTTGTACTTCACTATAAGTTACTTTCTTTTCACTAAGAAAATTTCCTCCAGCAAGAGTATAACTCCATAAACTATGACCAGTACAATTTGGATTCTTTAGTGTATAATCATCTGTCTCTAATATATTCTTTCTTGATTTATTAATCATCTTAGATGTATATCTTCTAGGAATTCTACTCTGCCAAAAATCATTTTGATGATATTTAAATTGATAATGAAGTGAAATAAAATCTGCATAGTTATCAACCATATCTCCACAATACTTATTATACTGTCTTGCACTCATACCATCATTCAAAAAATATAATAATTTTTCTATTTGTACTAATGTAGTATGAAGACTTGTCGCCTGAAGAGGTTCTAAGAATGAATATGAAGGTCCAATAGTCGCGACATTATTGTAAAGAGATTTCCTAAGTCTTCCTATCTTAAACTTTATTTCTTCTCGTGCTGATATTTCCTTCCCTAATATATCATTCGCCTCTTTGATAATTTCATCCTTTGATGCAAAATTATCATCATAAACTATACCACATCCAATATTATTAAGATTAGGAATCATCCACATCCAACCACAAGAAAGTGCATGAGCAGTCGTAAGAGGTTTTGTATACTCTATATCATCCCATGTTAAATTAAAAGGAATCCCACTATTAACACTCAACCATTTCTCATATGATATGAAATGAGGATTATATGTAGAAGCAATTACACGTTTTAATCCACTACAATCCACCACAAAATCACAGTCAATATCCATACCTTCACATTTAATCTTAATTACTTTACCACCTTTCTTTTCATTACCTATGACCTTAGCATCAATAAATTTAACACCAGCATCTATACATTTTTTCTTCAAAAAAGCAATAGTTTTATATGTATCTAAATGAAAAGCATGATATTCTTTCCTACTGTGAAGAGAATGATCCAAGGGCAACGCAGATCGAAATGTATCTTTAGTTGTTTTCTTACTAAAATCAATTAAATTTCTATCCGATAATAAAGTATGAGTAGAATAACCATTAACATTATTATTCTCTACACCATAATAAAAAGAATAATCAAATTCATCATGAGAACTAAATGTTCCTACAATAGGAGAAATAAAATTATCTTTATTCCAATTAATAAATTGTGTACCTAATTTTGGTGTAGCAGCACATTCTTCTACAAACTCTTCTTCCTTAAAATACCTTAATATAAAACTAGTAAATGCACCCGTAGTACTTTCACCAACCCCCAAAGGCCCAATAGAAGAACTATCTACCACAACAATATCATGTTGTGGTGTCTCTAGTTTCAATACAGTAGCAGCGATCCATCCAGCAAGACCACCACCAATAATACTAATTTTCATCTTTTTCAAACTCAACGTCAGCATCAACCTTGTCATATAGTTCAAGGAACGCCTGCTTAGTCTCATCATCAAAACGATTTAAGCAAAGTTGAATTGCCTTTACCTTATCGCCAAAAATGGAATAAGCACGTAAAATGTGAACAAGACGACGAGTGCTAATAACCTCATCAATACCTCCATCATAAAATGTTTTACGAATAATATCTGCCCAGTCAGAAAGACGAGCACAGAACTCCTCATCATTACATAACTTCTTAAGAATATTAGTTTCTGTCTTAGCGTTAGGATACTCTTGCTCAAATGTTAAAGCAAATCTCTCAAGGAATGCTTCATTAAGTACATTAGTACCAATGAACCTACCGTCGTCAGATCCTTTACCCTTTGTATTGGCAGTAGCAATAACATTAAATCCTTCCTTTGGTTTTACATACTTACCTATCTTCTTCAAGAACACCCCTTTACCTTCCAGGATGCTCTGTAAGCACAAAATCTTATTGGACGCTAAATCAATCTCATCTAAAAGGAGGACAGCTCCCCTTTCCAATGCTTCGATAACTGGTCCATTATGCCATACAGTGTCACCATTAATAAGGCGAAACCCACCAATAAGGTCATCTTCGTCGGTTTCAATTGTAATATTAACTCGGATACATTCTCTATTTAACTGAGCACATGCTTGTTCCACACCCATTGTCTTTCCATTACCAGATAGTCCAGTAATAAAAGATGGATAGAAAATACCAGACTTAATAATCTTCTTAAGTGTAGTGAAGTTACCAAAGGGAACAAAATTTTCATCTTGCTCTGGAATTAAAGTAAGAAAGGGAGGTGCTTCATATGCTTTCTCAATCTTAGCAACAACTTCCTTTACCTTAAGTTCTAAATTATACCTTCCTTTACCAACACGAAATCTACCAATACGTTTCAAAACAGTAGATTCTGATACACCATGAGAACGACAATAACCTTTAACGTCAGCATAGGTGAACTCCTTACCAAAGAGTGCCTTTAAATCATTTGTAATTTTGTCTTCAGTCATTTCCGGATTCGCAGTAAACATAATGTAATTTGTCTGATACCTTTATTATAAGGTAAAGTAAGAATAGTGGGGTGACGGAGGTGACGGTTTGTTTAGTGTCCACCATAAGGATCTGTGTAATCATCATAGACTATTGGTTCTTCAGCACCCCAAGTTTCACAATCAACTTGTGTCTCATCAATAAAACAAGTAACTGGTCCCAAACGACCTTCCTTTTCTAATCTCTTGTAACTAAAACAACCATCAGCAACGGTTGTAAATTTTGGAAATGTGTTCATGCTACTAACTCAACAAATTCAGATAAAATTTTACGATTGAACTTCGACTGGTTCAATGATTTTTTGAAAGCGGTTCTAATCTGTGCTTTCGTTGCCTCTTCAGGTGGATCAAACTCCACATCAGTACCAATGTCCTTACTATTAATATAAAAATGTTTGGTATAGTTACAAACCTTCATAGAAACTGATTTGTTTCTTACCCACTTCTCCCTAACCTTAATGTCACTAATTCCATACCACCTGAGTATCTTATTGAAATCACCATTACTAGTCAAGCGAATGCCAATAAAATTAACATCAGGAAAACTATCTTGAAGATACTGAATGAATGTTCCAGTACCATCAATCCATTCCTTTAATTCATAAGTAGTTCCCATCTTACGATCCCTAAGGAACACACCTGCACGTCTTACACCCCTCTTAAAAAGTTTTCTATCAAGTGTCCTTGGATTCTCTGTCTGACAAGCATAACCAAGTGGTTCAGATTCACCATCAGTTAGAATAATAGTTTGAACTTTTTGTATATCATACTTCTTCTTAAACTGAGGAATAATCTCATGAAGAACTATTAAAGAAGTATCTAAGGGAGTACCACTCAAATGAAATCTTTGAGGAATATCAAGCCACCAGTCATCTTGTTTACTCATTGCCATAGATAAACGCCAAAACGTTCTAACTTGACGCTCAAACTGTTTGGCATTCCCATCACTACTCAAGAACTCTAGAAGACGATAACTCTGATCAATCCAGACTTCATTTCTCTTAGGTTCTCTTATAAGAGATTCTTCTCTACGACGATAGAGAGTATCTTCTACATCAGTATAATAACAATTAGTAAATCCATATACCCTGAAGGGAATATTCACCTTCTTACAGAACCACACAAGGTTAAGTAACTGCTTAACAGTTGCTCCCAAGCAGTTGTGCATTGAACCACTCCAATCCAATAGGAAAAGTAATCCATGATTCTTTCCATCAGGAAGAACAGTTACCTTCTTGAAAAGATCTTCGTTGTATTTGTAAGTATGGAGCTTCGCTGTGTCCAATACTCCAGTCCTAGAAGTAGCAGCACGAGCGTAAGCATCTGCAGACTTTCTGCATTCAAATTCCTTAACAAGATAGTTAACCTCCTTTTCTGCACTCTTCCTATATTGTAATAATGACTTGTCTATATCGTCGAGATATGAAGTTTTATCAAGAGGTTCTGCATATATCCTATCCCAGAACTCTTCGCAGAAATCACTTATCTCTTCATTCCTTACGATAATCTCATCTGGAATCATATGTGGTTTCTCAATATAAACATTTTCTCTCATTGGAGATTGAGCAATCTGCTTTAACTTATCACCCAAACTCTTTTGAGTTTTTATATCAACATCAGGATCATCGCACCTATTATCATCAGGACTACCACTGCTCCTATCTTCCACATCATCACTGCTAAAAGCGTCAGGAACGGGAGTGTTATCACCACTATCGATGTCACTGCTGCTATAGTCAAAATTGACAGAACCTTCTGAACTGCCGGATTCATTTCCTTTGTTTTGCTTTTGCTGGTCCTGTTCGATTCTGCAGAAATTATATAACGCTTCTGCAGCTGATATGGCGTCCTCAAACGTTTCACTCTTTTCAATGACATTGACAAGTACCTGTTCTTGTGGGGTAAATTTAATTCCTAAGAATGCACCAATCTTAAAATGAAGATTGACTTTATCCGCCAGATTATATGTATCTAAATCTTGTAACTCAAAGAAATCCATTTCATTGAGTTCTTTGTATCCTCTATAAAATGACTTTGCAATGCCCATATACTTACGCTTCATCAACTTCTCCACCCTTACATCTTCAGTGATGTTCAGGAACTGCTGAGGTGCCTTACAATCGGGATCTATATTAGGAGTATAAAGGGCATGTCCTACCTCATGTGCTACCAGTAAATCAATGATATTATTACTTGCATCCCAGATAGGAAGAGTCAGAACTCTATTATCAACATCAAACTGTGCTGTCTCAACAGGACGGTGCTCTACAACAATATCCTCGGTGGCTAGCAGTTTGGCGAGAGTCCCCTTTACTTCTAGATTTGTCATAAGGTGTTCTCTTGTATGCACATACTATAAACGCTCCCAGGGCGTCTGGAAGCGTTCAGTAGACGGTTTATCAACTGTCTACGCCTTGCACGTGCTTGACGTAACTGTTGTGGTTTGAGGCGGCGCTTTGCTTCCTTCTTGGAATGGTGCCGCCAGTTGGGAACATTCATAGTTCTGTTGCGACTGTACTAGACATTATACGGGAGAAACCCTTGACTTTCTCAAATCGTATCACATTGTCAAATCTATCAAACATACCCTCTTTATGGGATATGACAAAGATGTTAGCACCTTTGATAACATATCGAATAATCTTAAGGAAATCTTCATTACCAGATCCATCAAGAGAACTATCAAACACCTCATCCATGATAAGGAGGTTGGTATTTGTAGAGTTCTTATAAGCAGCAATCTCACGCCACGTAAAGAGTAACGCGAGATCTATCCGCATCTTTTCTCCTTCAGAGAAACTTGCATAAGAGAAATCTTCATGTATAGGAGATTCAACGCTCTCGTTAAACTCTTCATCCAGGGTGAAGTTAATGTAGAAGTCCATCATCTGCAGATAACGATTAACCTGCTGGTTAATCATTGGTAGATACTTCTTAATGATCGTCTTCTTTACTCCACTGTCCTTGAGTAAACCAAATGCAAAATCATGCTCTGAAATCAATTCCTTTTCTTCAGTAACCTTTTCGTAGGTTGCTGCTAGGTTATGTTGAAACTCTGCTAATTTCTCATGCTCAGTATTTCTGTTTGCAAGTTGTTCGGTAATTCTTTGAATTTCCGATTCCAAATCCCTTGACTGTCGTTGTAGTCCAGAAATCCGAGTATTGTTTTGAGAAATGCCATGTGTTAGTGATGTTACCTCCTGAGATAAATTGGTAAAGCGAAGCTCTCGTTCCTCCTCATTTTTTATTTTGGCCTCTAGTTCATCGAGACCTGTTTGGAGTCTACGTACAGAAGTTTTAAGCTCCGCAATTTTATTTACACGAAACTCTTCCTTAAGAGATTGTGTACATGTAGGGCATGATACATTATCATTAAAGAAATCATATTCAGTACCAGCAGCACTGACTTTTTGTTTTATCTTACCCCGCAAATCTGATAAGGTTCGTAGTGATTTCGTAACATCACTTAACCCTAGAAGTTGACTATCAAGGGTTTCAAGTTCTTTGGAAAGCTTTTCATTCTTATCAATATATTCTTTAGCTTCCTTTGCAATCTTCCTAATCTGATTCTGTTTCTCCTTAATATCTTCATGACTAGTCCTCTCTATACTTTTAATAAAATTCTCTTGCATCTGAACTTTATCAAGAAGACTATCTTTCTTTAGTTCAAGTGTTCTAACTGAGTCTCTCTGTGTTCGAAGTTTTGCTTTAACCAACTCACTCATAGCAGAGAAGATTTTAATATCAAGTAAATCTTCTATGACTTCCCTTCTGCTGGAAGCAGTTAACTGCATGAAAGGAACAAATGTACTAGAACCCAGAATAACTATCTGTGTAAATGACTTATAGTTAAGTTTAAGAATACTTTGTTCAAAATGTTTTTGTTGGTCAGATGCATTTGCAAACTGATCTTGCATCTTACCATCAATCCATATCTCAAACTTATTTGGTTTCAATCCACGTACAACTTTATACTGCCTACCCTTTAAAGAAAACTCAACCTCAACTAAACCATCCCTCTCATTAGTAGTATTAATAAGTTGAGGTTTAGTAATCTTCCTGAATGGTTTATTAAACAACGAAAAAGTCAGTGCATCTAGAATGGTAGATTTACCTGCACCATTTGCACCAACTATTATATTTGTATCATATTCAGTTAGATTAACTTCAGTCCAGTTATTACCAGTACTTAAAAAGTTCTTCCATCTAATCTTCTGAAAGCAAATCATAATCTAATTTATCAGGAGGAATTACAATGTCATCATTTGTAATAATTGAATACCGATAGCCATTGTTTTCACATACCTGAACAGCAGAATTATCATCAACTTCAATGACGTGCATTTCTGGATAACCCTTGTCCTCTAGCATCATAGCATATCGTAAGGCATCATCTTCTTCTACGAAGAGATATAACACCTTCTGTCCAAAACTATCTTCAACCGCATAAGCACCGGTATCTTCTTTTCCGGCTACGGCAAGGAGATGCATCATGTCACCTCACATGCCTCTTGATAGACAGATTGGAGTAACTTCTTAACCTTTGACTTATCCACTTGTGCCTCAACCTCATCAATATATTTACTTAAAAGTGTAAGTGTATCTTCTGAATCTTGTCCTTGATCCTCATGAGTTACATATCCAGTTCCATAATCAATATTTTCAATCGTCTTCAATTCAGCAACACCTGCCTGATATAACTTGTCTATAAACTTATCAAACTTAACACCCTTACCCTTATCCTTAACAATAACTTTAACAATCTTATCTTTATAAGGACGTGCATCAAAAGTTTGATAGTTATTATTATCAAACACTATCTTCTCAAAAATATTAAATGGATTATTGATAGGAGTATGTTCTAAGGTTTCAGTATCGAAGATATGAAATCCCCTAGTATCTCCACAATCATTCCAATAGATTTCGTATGGATTGCCCAGATAATAAATGTTATCTTGAGAATTCCTAGTATGATAATGACCGGAGTATACCTTTTCAAACTTTTGATAGATTGCTTTATCTTCTCCATGCTCCATTACGTGATGTAGATTTGCATAGAAACCATTAAGTTCAAGATGTCCCATTACGACACGACATTTTGATTTCTCAATCTTCTTGTATGTATCTTCCTTATTCTCCGAATTAACCCATGGAACAAATGCTATATCCAACCCACCAATATTTAACTCCTCAAACTCACTGATAACACGGATATTATCGTACTCTCGTAATAATAATTCGCAAGCGTTAACCTTGTTAGTATTTTTATAATATGCTGTGTGATTACCGACAACAGTGTAAACACTAATCCCCCTATCGCATAGTAGTTGGAAATAGTTGTCTTTAGCCCACTGGAGTGCAGAATAATTAATGCCTGTACGATTATCGAAAGTATCACCCATATCAATACAAACGGTGATGCCATTAGCATCCAGATATGGGAAAAAGACTTCTTCATAGAATTTTCTGAAGAAGTCGTGGAATAATTTGGAGTTCTTTCTTGCACCGAAATGTTGGTCAGTTATTACTGCTACCTTCATTGATAACCAGAACGCAACTTGGTGTGGATATTATCCTTGATACTATTATAGTCTGAATAGTTCCCACCGTCAAGTGTATTATCATCTACCATTACTTGTTCAAATCCAGAACGTTCTAAGATTTTGTTTTTGACTTCCAACTGACGCTTCTCTCGTTGGATACGCCTAAGAAATGCATAATGTATGATCTGGGTAAAATAAGCAAAAGGGTTACTAGATTTAGCAGGATCAAAATTATTGATATACTGAACACAATTTTCAATTCCATCACATACCATATCATCTTTAAACATGTAGTTAACAAAGTTTGGTTTATATGAAAGGTGCGTTGCTATCTTTAAAAAGCACTCTCCCAAATAATTTGTAATTCTTGGTTTGGGTTTCTCAAGTTCCACTGCTTCAGCTACAGCAGTTTTATATGCAACAATAGCAGCAAGGAACTCCTTATTGTTTACGTAATGCTCGGATCTGGCCCTGCGTCTAGGCATAGTTGTTATTGCCATAGGTATTATTCTCACATACACATATTATATCAAGGGCTTGACAACATGTCAAATCATCAGTAGAATAACTCTGTGGAGGTTCAAAGGAAGCTATTAAGTTTCTTTTTGGATATCCTTTTTATAGAGGTGTTCTAACATCTTCTTAGCATCTTGTACACTAGATATGTAGCCCATACGTCTATCTATACGAGATCTAGTTCCTTCTTGACTAGATTCTTCAACATAACGTTGATGAATTAATATCATTTCCATATCATTACATTGAACCATAGTCATAACATTTTTCATATCTAATACCATCATATCTTCATCATTAGTTTTCATCCAAGGTTCTACTTTATAACCAGCAAGGATATTTGCACCAGGCAATCTTACTTGTTGTACTAAAACAGGATTATGTAATAGTAACAAAGTTCTATTATCTTCATCGCATGCAGCAACTTTAGCGAAGACTTCTTCTCCGGAAATTAATTTTAGTGATGCATAAAAATCGTCTTCCATAGTTTATTTTTTTAACCTGATTGAGATTATCTCATAATTGAATTGTTCTTCGTTGTAAATTTTAATTCTTTCAATTAAATGATTTAATGTATAATTCTTACGAGACTGATAAGTACAGTCATCCGCAATATCATACAGCATAGCTTTTACTTTGCCTCTTCCTTTTCTAAGGACGCGGCCAATGGATTGGAGGTTTCTAACTCTGGACTTGGAGGGGCTGGCAAAAATAACGTTGTGCAACCGCCTAATGTTAATGCCAGTACTGAAAGTACCATAAGACGCAATGATGATGGCATTTTTTTCATTTTCAGTAATTGAACGAACGTTTTCTCTTTCATCAGCAGAAACACCACCGTGTATAAAAAATACTTTACGATTTGCTGACTTATTATTATTTATTAAATTATACAATATTTCACCATGAGACTCAACCCTACTGTAAAGTAGCAGAGTATTTCCTTTTTGATCAAGTGTTAAATTAGTTAAGAATTTATTTCGTTGTTCGTGTTGAATAAGATATTGTATTTCATCTTCATAAGTTTCAAATTTAACAGGAGGATGTTTTAAAACGAGACATGTAATGTCGAGTTTTGCTAATTGACCCTTCTCCATTAACTCTTTAGTCCTTGTCACTTTATATGCTGGACCAAATAATCCTTCCAATACCCACTTATGAGTTTGAGTACCATCTAATGTTCCAGTAAAACCAAACCTATACTTTGCAGTATGAAGTTTAGTCATAATCTGAACTAATGATTTGGATTTAAATTGATGTGCTTCATCACCTATAACGACGTTAAACTGTTCAAAGTACTTACGTGGAAGTTTATAGATAGATTGCCACGTTGTAATGGTGACAGGACATGATGTCTCCTTCTCTCGGCCTGCGTATATTTTGTGACAGTTTAGCTCTGCATCCCACCCGTAGTCTTCGAAATCTTTATACATCTGCTCTACGAGACTTGTCGTTGGGACAACTACAAGACTTCTTTGCTCTCTATCTGTATAGTACCTCACTAGAGCGTAAATCATCAACGATTTTCCAGAAGCAGTTGGTGATACTAATAATCTTCTTTGATGTCTTAAAGCGTCGTACACTCCCTCTATCTGGTATTCACGTGGAGTGTGACGAGAAATAGCTGTTACATAATCCTTAACACCCTCCATCGATATCATCTCATCGACTTCGAAAGGAGTACCAAAATATTGATTATCTAGAAACTTATAATCATAATTATATTGCTTACAAAATGATGTTATCTTATCTAATAAACCAACGTATATTTCTCCCGTAGCGGTAGAGAAAAGACGAATCTTCCCATCCCAGTGTTTATTTCTATACTGCGGCATGAACTTGGCGCCTGGAACATCAAACGTAAAGTGGTCTGATAGTTCTTGATAGATATGCGGTTCTGCCCTAACTCTAAGATAGACTTCGTTCTTCTTCTCAATCTCCAAATCGACCATGATAAAATACCTCCATAGAGATATTTATAGGTTCTTCTTATACTCCTCATAGTCTTGATCCTGTAGTGGTTCAAAGGTTTGATTAAGATCTTCTTGAAATAAAAGATTTAAAACAATCCTAGTATTATTATGATATGGTAGATTACCACTATGTGATAAACTAGATGGCATTTTCAATAATCTACCTTGTTTAGGATGAACTTTATGTGGTCTCCATTTATTTGTATAAAGTATTGTTGGACCATCAGAATCATTAACATAATAGATGTAAACAATTCTATCTTTCTCTTGACAATCAGTATGCTTTAAAGCAATATTTCCCCTTTTATAGGGTGTATTTAAATTTAATTTTGCTCTTATTAATCGATGAGTTTCTAATTCTGGTATTGCACCTCTTAAGCATTTTAATATTGGTTCTTTCAAGGTTGATTTTTGTTTGGCATTAACTTGAAGAATATGTACCCATTGGAATAAATCATTTTTATTACGATCATATCCACTTAAAGTAGTATCATTAAAATACCAAGGAAACTCCCTATGCATAATAAGTTGTTTTATTCTTTCTTGGTTTGCCCGTGACACTGAGTTGTCACTTATTATTATTTCATTCATTGTATTATTTGTAATGCATCATTTTGTTCTTTCATCACAGTCCATCCAGTTAAAATATATTTAATAGTTGAAGCAGATATACCACGATGACTATGGGTCCAACCAGCAGGCCAAATATAAAAATCTCCAGTTCTTGGTTTACTAGTAAAATTTTGACTAGGCCAATATGTACCTCCATCACAATCATTTAAATATACCATCCATCCATGCATTCTATGTTCAGAATCATTAGTTATACCATGTTCCATATGTTCTGATTGGTAACAATGCCCAGGTTCATATTTCTGCACATGAAATCCACCATACAATCCCCATTTAGCCATCTCTTCAAATAAGAATGGATGCTCCTTTGCATACTCTTTTATAAATGATACTATCATTACTCCTACATCACTCCAATCTGGATTAGAAAAATCTGATGGTAAGCAACTATATTGTCTATAATTATCAAAGTATTTAAAATCACATTCTATATCTTCTGCATTTTTATCTTTAAATGGCGTTTGTTCAAACTTCTCGATCATATCTTCACACTCCTCTTTAAGAAATGCTTTTCTTTTTCTCCACATAAACTTATCCATTATCCATACCCCGCAATAAATTTTTGCCATTCAATAGCATTTTTAATCTGATATGTTCTATTATTAATCTGTTTAAGAATACTTTCAATATAGCTCAACAGAACTTCATAATAATCGATTTTAAGACTAATGTCAATTAATTTCTTATCTGCATCAAGATATTTTGTCATAGTATCCTTATCTCGTATCTTCTTTCCAAAAGGATCTTTCTGATATACTTCTGGGTCTGCTTTACCAGAATAATATTCATATCTTTCATGCCGTATATTCTTTCTTTGTTGCTCTGCTTTCTTTCTTAACAACAAGAAGTTATTAAACATCTCATGGTACTTAGCATGCAATGATGGTACCTTTAATGATTCTGTGTGTAAATTATCAGCATCAATCTGTGAGTCTTTCTCCCACATACTTTGCAAAGTTTCAAGATTCACATTGGTTGACCCTGGTTGTTAACGATTTCATAGATGGTATATTGGAAAGTTACTTCTGCAGTGAAGTAATCTATATCACCTGGTGTGGCATCAAACTGAAGTGTAGTTAAATCAGAAGGCCATAGGTCACTAAATTTTACCATAAAATTGGGATTATTGCTACTACCCATCACTAATAAAGTACCATCACTTGTTAAATTATCTGGATTTTTTCTATCAGCATCTGGAAAATCTGCTTTACCACCCCACAAACTATATACTTGCGTAAGATTATCTGGGAATGCGATACCACGCATCCAGTTTTGTATCTGCATATAATTCTCAAGATTCTCATCAACCATAAATCTCAAGGTAAAATCTTGAAAATCCATCTTATCACCTACCTGAGGAATATCTCTCAAGTAGTTTTGTTGCAACGCAGGAGCAATAGTTATACCAGGAATTTGCGCTGTGTTGCTAAAGAAACTTACCTTAGGTGCTTTCACTAGGGTAAATCTAAAACCAACAGGAGATAGAAAATTTCTATTCTCTATCTGTTTTTCGAATGGATTACTCGTTGCCATCTCTGTTCATCTGCTCTTCAAGTTTTTCTTTTGCTGCTTTTATACCAGCAAGTCTTACCTCTAATGCATCCTCATAACGATGAAGCATCTTTAGTTTAAATTTTTGACGGTCTTCTAGACTCATCTTATTTTTACAGAACATTAGAAAATACTCTTAATATCGTCGCCAAATTCATTTACAGTATGAACTGTACTGTCATAATCTTCTTCAATGGGTTTAGTATCTATGGAAATTTTAACTTTCCCATGCACACCAACTAAACATGCTATCTTACCACCTGCCTCAACAGTGATCTTAGAATGTCCAAACTTAACATTAGCACTTGCACTAGCACCAACATCATCACCTGCACTAACACCATCACTCACATGAGCATTGACACCTGCATACTTAACATCACCATCTACTGATACAGTAGCAGAATCACCAACGAATCCACCTACACTTGCACCAGCACCATGATCACTAACATGATCTGATCCGTGGAAAGAATATCCTGCTTGTGCAGTAACTCCTACACCAGCATTTCCATACTTACCTTGAACTACTTCTGCAGTTGAACCAGCAGAAACAATCATAGTAGCACCAGCACCTACACCATCATAACCATCTGGACCGGTTTTAATACCAGCAGTGGCTCCCATATCATAGGATGCTTCACTTCCATCATGATCAGATGTTGAACCAGTGTAATTTTCCATTAATTGAACGCAGGTCTCCGTATTGGCTATTTAGACAAAAAAAGAGAGTCCCGAAGGACTCTCTTGAAAAGTATATAAGCGTCTCGCTTACATAAGGTTCTTAACACCAACACGCCTGTAATAGCGGTTTGTGTTAATCTTAAGACGGCCATCGCCACGAGTCTTACCTTCAGCAAATGGATTGGCAACCATCCCGTAGCGGGTTTTGAAGCCAATTTTTGGTTGGAAGGTGTTCTCGCCAACGGCACGTACCATCTGGAGCGGTACGTAAGGACAGTAAAATAGTCCTGCGTCGTATGGTGAAGTTCCTTTGTAACCGACAACATAGTACT
>VTLG01015904.1_pt1 | contig 15605 bp, 8 predicted proteins | sample 4694571 | NCBI WGS metagenome assembly VTLG01 (sample SAMN12604809, study PRJNA352737) | marine metagenome | biome: ENVO:00000447; feature: ENVO:00000209|ENVO:00000569|ENVO:01000036; material: ENVO:00002151; isolation source: viral sequences binned using virsorter ...
AATTTCCAAGCTACTGATTCCCTCGGAGTTTATGGTGAGATCTCCCTTCTAACTGCAGAAGAGGATTCTGACGATGACACCGCATGGGGTACCAAAGTCGGAGTTAAGTATAACTTCTGATGAAGTATCTTGAAACCCCTTGGGCAGCAGCAATACTGCTCTTTGGGTTTTTTCTTTTTATAGAGGGTCTACATATGATCGAACATGAGCATTGTAGATCCTGCCCACCTTGTGAACAGGAGTATTAATGTCACATCAAAATTCCAAAGGCCCGAAGGCTTTTGTACATCCTTATGGACCTGATAAAGAAGAGGTAGATACTATGCCTAGTGACTACCAACCTCCAGGTACTGATGAAGATGATATGCCTCAATCATTAGAAGAAGCTCTACTCGGAGAGTAACTTCAGCGAGCTTAGTTTAGCGGTAAAACTGTAGCCTTCCAAGCTACTGTCATCGGTTCGATTCCGATAGCTCGCTTTGGCTTTGGCCCAGTACGCTGGATACCCTTAGCCGTCTAGACGGTGGGATAGACCACAAACTTTTAAATTTTTACACGTGTAAGATAGTAGACAATAAACTTTATCCAATTAAATGGCACATCAGAATAGTAATGAGCCTCTTGCCGATCTTACCCGGCCGGGTCAATCGAACTCGACCGGTGATGCAAGAGCGCTATACCTCAAGCTATTTAGTGGAGAGATGTTCAAGGGATTCCAACGCAATACTATTGCAAGGGATCTAGTTACTAAGCGTACCCTTAAGAACGGCAAGTCATTGCAGTTCATCTACACGGGTCGCACGACTGCTGAGTACCATGTACCAGGCCAGTCCATTCTTGGTAACTCAGATGGAGCACCTCCAGTAGCTGAGAAGACGATCACTATTGACGATCTATTGATCTCTAGTGCATTCGTATATGAATTAGATGAGACACTAGCTCACTATGACCTACGTGGTGAAATCTCACGTAAGATTGGTTATGCACTCGCAGAGAAGTATGACCGACTAATCTTCAGATCTATTGCCCGTGGTGCTAGAGCTGCAAGTCCAATAACTAAAGCTAACTTTGTTGAGCCAGGCGGAACACAAATCCGTGTTGGTGCGAACGCAAAAGCTTCTGATGCTTATGTCCCCGCTTCTCTAATTGCTGCCTTCTATGATGCTGCAGCTGCATTAGATGAGAAAGGAGTAAGTAATGATGGTCGTGTTGCTGTACTAAACCCACGTCAGTACTACGAACTAATCCAAAACGTAGCTACAAACGGTCTAATCAACCGTGATGTACAAGGTACTGGACTTCAATCAGGAAACGGAATCATAGAGATTGCAGGCATTAAGATCTTCAAGTCTATGAACATTCCATTCTTCGGTAAGTATGGTACTAAGTACGGTGGAGACACTGCTGTAATTCCTAACGTAGCTGACCCAGGTAACACTGGTTCCTTTACCAGCGTAACAATGGAAGACGCTGCTAATGACGTAGCAGGAATTCAGAACGAGTATGGTGAAGAAACAGAATTCGCCAACTCTTGCGGACTTATCTTCCAAAAAGAAGGAGCAGGTGTAGTTGAAGCAATCGGACCTCAGGTTCAAGTAACAAGTAATGATGTATCCGTGATTTATCAGGGTGATGTTATTCTTGGACGCTTGGCAATGGGTGCTGATTACCTAAACCCAGCTGCTTGCGTAGAGCTCGTTGCGGGTGCTGCTACCGGTTCATCTGGTAACGCTGCATTCTAATATCAGCTTTTATTACATAAGGGAGTCTTTCGGGACTCCTTTTTTTTATTAACATAAATTAATTATGACTTTCCCTACCACTAACGCTACCCAAGAATTACCTGCAGTTAATCAAATACTGGCGTCTGTGGGACAGGCTCCTGTAACTACCTTAGATCAAACAAACCCGGACGTTTCGATTGTCTATGACACGTTGACAAAGACATCACGTGAAGTACAGGCTGAGGGTTGGATATTTAATAGAGAACTGCATGTTAAATTTTATCCTGACGCTAACAAGCATGTTAAAATACCTAATAACGTATTGCAGTTAGATCTGAATAATGAAACAGGTCACCACAAAGAAACAGTAAGACGTACACCAGCAGGTGAGTCTGACGCTAAATTATATGATAAAATTGATCATACCTATGAATGGGATGATGACTATATCTACTGTGATGTAGTATATTATTATGATTGGGTTGATCTTCCTATACCTATACAAGATTATATAACTGCAAAAACTGCTAGCAATGTGTCTCAAAGTATTGTTGGTGATCCTACACAATATCAAATACTACAGCAAAAAGAGATGCTTTCTAGAGCAAGGGCATTAGAATATGAATGTAACCAAGGTGATTATACTTACTTTGGTAATGCTAGAGGTCAGAAGAGTTACAACAGTTACAAACCTTATACCGCACTACAACGATAATGGCAGCAGTAACGCAAACAATTCCTAATTATTTAGGGGGGGTTTCTAATCAACCTGACGATAAGAAACGACCTGGACAAGTAACAAAATGTATAAATGCATATCCTGACCCTACCTTTGGTCTAACAAAGAGACCAGGTTTTAAATTTCTTACCACTCTTAAAGAGACAGGTGGAGCTGCATTCGATAACACAGATTTAGATAATGCAAAATGGTTTTATATAAACCGTGATGCTGATGAAAGATATATAGGTTGTATTGTAGGACACGGTACACCAGCTACAGCAGCTATCCATATATGGAATGCTATTCCAACAGGTGGTGGTGTGTATACTAAAGCTACAATAACCTATCCAGATAATGGCCTAGCCTCAACCTCCTTAGCAGGTTCAGGTTATGAACCACGTAGTTATCTAAGCTCTACAACAGCTACAGACTACGATGTTCTGACTATACAGGACACATACTACATAACTAATAAAGCAGTCACTGTAGCAGCTCACACAGCCCCTACATGGAATGCTAGATATAGAGCTACGGTAGTACTTAATGGTACAACTAATGGTCTATATAAAATAACCTTTGATCCTGATTCAGGCAGTGATGAGGTTGAAGATTATACTGCTAGTGGAGCTACAGCTGATACCATCTTAGATGACTTAGCTTCTAACTGGGGTACAAGTAATCTCACTGTAACTAAGTATGGAAATACTTTAGAGTTCACTTATAATGCAGCTTTTAAATTAACAGTACAATCACCTAATGGTACTGAATTAACAACTTATCAAGATGAAGTAAATAGTATTAACGACTTACCTGTATATACAGTTACAGATAGAGTAGTTAAGATATTAAATACAGATGCTGTTGAAGATGATTACTATGTTAAGTTTGATGGTGATACAAAAGTATGGAGAGAAACAGTATCTCCTAGTGTATCAACAGGCTTAAAAGAAATTACAATGCCTCATCAATTGGTGTGTACAGCTAAAGATACATTCCAATTTAAAGCTGTTCTATGGACCAAACGTAATGTAGGTGATGATACAACAAACGAGCATCCAAGTTTTGTTGGGAAAAAAATTCAGCAGAGTTTCTTTTCTAATAATAGGTTAGGATTCCTATCAGAAGATAATGTATCTTTAGGACAAGCTGGAGATTATTTAAATTTATATGCAACTACAGCACGTACACAGACAGATGCTGATCCTGTAGACCTTAGTGTTAATAGTACTAGACCTGTAACATTACATGGTGTACTACCAGCAGCACAAGGTTTATTCTTGTTTAGTCAGAATCAACAGTTTATGCTATTTGCTGCTGACAGTGGTTTATCCGCTAAGACAGCAGTAATTCGTAGTGTATCTAACTACAAAATGGATACTAGTATTGATCCAGTAGATACAGGTACTACGATAAATTTTGTAAGTAAGACCCATGAAACTCAAGGATTTACGAGAGTCTTCGCAATGGTGCCTCAAGGTAATAATGCGGTACCTTCTGTTCTTGATATTGGCCGTTCTGTTGCAGAATATATTCCGGCTACTGTAGATAATTTAATCTCTAGTCCACAGAATAGTTTCATTGCTTTGTCTGGTAAGACTGCTAAAGATATATATTTCTATCGTACATATATTGAAGGTGATCGTATGTTATTCCAGTCATGGTTTAACTGGACACTTCCAGGTAATGTACATTATGTAACTGTAGATTCAGATACACTGTATGCTGTAATCAAAGATGGTACAGGCGCAACGGCTAGGTATTATGCTGTCAGTGCTACTGTTACGATGACTCCAGAAGAAACAATTATTACTAATTCTGCAGGTCAACAGATTAACCCTCATATGGATTTATATACAGCTACAACAGCTGTAAATGAAAATCCTATTGGAAGTGTATCTATTACTAATGAAGGATCTGGTTATTCTGGTACACCTACTGTAACTATTGCTGCACCAGCAAGTGGTACACAAGCTACTGGTACAGCTGTAGTTGTAGGAAATAAAGTCACTGGTATTACTATCACTAATCCTGGTAAAGGTTATGATCCTGCTGTTCCTCCAGCTGTTACATTTAGCGGAGGTGGTGGATCTAATGCTGCAGGCACAGCAGTAGTGTATGATGGTTCTTATTGTAAAATACCTTATACTGATATCACATCTTTAGATCCTGTTATATTAATTTCAGGTAATGCTACAGAAAACTTTGAAGGTGTAACAGAATCAGGTTTCACTATCACACCAGATAGAGTTACAGTAGGTACAGATACTTATTATAAGGTACCATTTAAAGATTTGTCTGGACAAGCTGCTAATGTTTATGTAGGGTATAAGTATGACTTTGATCTAACTCTTCCAAAAACCTATTTTAGAATGGGTGAAGGGAGTTCTAGTGACTACACTGCAAATCTAATTATATCTAGAATGAAGTTTTCAGTAGGTTCTTCTAGTGTATTAGGCTTTAAGCTCAAATCTAAAGGAAGAGAAGGAGAGGTCTATGAAGTATATCCTGATTCAGGTTCTACCATCGCTATCACTGCTAATGGTACTAGTGGTGCTCCTGCTGATACTACTCTCACCAATGTAGCTACAACTACATCTGGTAGTGGAGAGAATATGACAGTAGACCTTACATTAGTTAGTGGTGTTTGTACAGCTATGACTGTCAACACAGAAGGTAAAGGTTACGCAGCTGGTGATACCATCACTGTGTCTAACACCCTCACAGCAACAGCAGCTAATGTTACAGGTACTCTTACTTTAGGAGATAAGGCATTCACTTATTATGAATCTAGGTACGAAGATCCAAATGATATAATTGTTAAGGTAAATGGTGTTAAGGTAACAGGCTGGACTATTAGTGGTGATGTCATCACTCTTGCTGATCCTCCTGGTGCTGGTAAACTAGTTAAAATCTATTTAGATAATTGGTATGATATACAAAGTGTACAAGAACCAAACTTCTATTTAGCTGATGACGTACCTCTCGATACACAAGCATTATTTACTGTACCGATACATCAAAAATCAGATAACTTCACATTAAGAGTCTTTAGTGACTCACCATTCCCAGTCTCTCTAACATCAATGATGTGGGAAGGGAAATACTCACCACGTTATTATAGGAGGACTTAAATATGGCATGGCAAGCAATTAGTATTGGTTTAAGTGCTCTTGGCTTAGGCATGGGCTTTATGAGTGGTCAGAAAGCTGACCGCTATGCCCAAAAGATGGTAGAGAAGCAGTTTGAAGCTGACATTGCTAATTGGAATTATAATTGGCAAGAAGCAAATGATGCTTATACTTATGCTTTAGAAGATATAGACATTGCTGAATGGAACTTTGAACAGCAAAGAAAGTATCGTGATGCAGAAGCACTTAGAGAATGGATAGATCAAGATAAGCAGAGAATGTTTGATTATAATCAGCAGGTCAAAGCTTATAATGCAAGTGTTGAATCTTATGGTGTTCAGTTAGATTACAATGAGGTAGCAAATGATTTAGCAACAGCTGCAGCAGCTAGAGCTTATCAAGATAAACTGACATTAATGGGATATCAATTTGAAGATATAAAGATAGGGTCAGAAAGATCAGAAAGAGATATAGGAGTTAAACGTAGAGGTCTGCAGGAACAGTTAAGAGAAGGTAAAGTAGCTCTTAGTATTAATAAAAAACAACTAAAAGCTAACTTAGCTGGTAAAAAGGCAGAGATGAATAGTAAGTTAGAATTACAAAGATTACAAGGTTTTGATTTTGAAGGTAAGGTGAGAGCATTAGGTCAAGCTGGTAGAAGTGCTAACCGTAATGCAGTTGCAGCTAGACAAGCTAGCCAACGTTTAGAGTATGCTATAATAGATGCTATGGATAGAACTGAACAGACATCAGGATTAGATCTTGAAGCTATTGCTAATAAATTAGAAGCGTTAGGAGATAAAATAGATCTACAGGATGAAGCATTGATAAATGATTTGTGGAATACTAGAGTAGATGTTGAATACAACGAAGCTCAACTCAGAGATCAGCTTAAGAGTAATAACTTGGCATTTGAAGCTGCTGGAGAGAAGCGTAAGCTTGATAAGTATGGAGCTGATTTACGTGCTAGAGAGATGCTTGCACCTGCACCTATACTTGCACCACAGATTTCTAAACCACTTGAAATGCCTGAACCACAACTACAGAAACCACGCAAACCTCGTAAAGGTCCGAAGCCTATTAAGGGAGCTGCTGTTACAGGCCATGGCCTTGCAGGACTCGCTAGTGGTCTTCAAAGTATGTCATCTGCTGTAGCAATGGCTAATATGTAACTAATTAACTAAAAACATGGCAATTCAAAGATCGAGGCTATTTACTGGCGGTGACCAAGGTCCACAGGATCCCTCTTCTTATACCGTACAAATTGATAGCCCTGCTGACGATATACTACAACAGAAAGATGCTGTTCTTGCAGGTTGGCGGGCTAAAACAGATAAAGAGAGACAGTACGCTCAAGAGCGTATGAATGCTCTAGAAGCAAATTATAAAATAGAAAGAGAGTACCATCATCAAGCTTATGAATTCCAACAGGCAGATAATAAACTTGTAAAGAATGCTATTCTTAAAAATCTTGAACAAGAGTTTAAGAACATTGATGCTCGTGCTAAGACACATAAGATTAAGTCTGATGCTATACAGGATATTATAGGAACTGGTGCGAAATTTGCTCAGAACCAAGCTAATAAGCAGAAAGCTAAATGGGCAGAAGGTGCTAAAAATACTGCAGCAATTCTTGGTGCTGATGGAGATGTAACAAAAGATCTGCCAATAATAGAAGGTGGTTTATCTAAAGATCCTGTAATAAGACAAAACTCAAGAGCCAACGCTGTTAAACCTGTATCTCAAGGAGGCTTAGGTTGGGATGCTGATACCGCTAATGCAGTATTTAACGCTCATCCAACAGAGATAAAGTTATTACAAAAAGAATTAGCTCGTATTGAAGCTGACGGCGTAATGTTAAATTCAATACTTGGTGTAGGTGGTGTTACATCTCAAAACATTATCCCACTTGTTCTGGATAATAAAGAAGTCAAAAATGTATCATGGAGTATGATTAGAGACCAAGCTTTAATTGCACCTCCTAATCAATCACAAGAGCTATTATCTATTGGATATAATACACTTAGAACAGCAATACGCAAAGAGCATGGAGATAAGCCAGAAATTACAAAAAGATTTGATTCATGGTATACTAGAGAAGTTCTTGGTATAAAGAAGGCACGTATAGGTAGAGCAGAAGCTAACTCTATAAAAAATAATGCCACAATATTCAAGAGTTTGAATTCTTATTTCCTTGAACAAGATGGAGACCCTGGCCAAGCTATAACAAATACCTATAATTGGTATATGGATAGGAAAGGTAAAGATGTATCTGCTAAAGAACAAGGTCAGAGTTTACTTAAGTGGGCTCGTTATAACCTAGATGGCGATGGCATGACTTTAGATCAATATCAAAGTCTTAGAAATATTAAAGTAAAACATTCAGCTACTGGTAAATTAGTTCCTATAACAGATCCAAGTATTGGTCTCGATTGGAATGAGATTGAGGCAGCAGCTAATAGGAAAAGAGCTAGAGATTCTAAAGCAGGTTCAGATTGGTCTTCACAGCAGAAGGGTTTAGTTGAATTAGCTACTAAAACATATACAGAAGAGAAAGGTCATTTTACCTTAGCTCAACATACTAAAGAAGTTCAAAACCTATTAACAATTGGTACACCAACATCTCAAGCTCTTGCTAAAAAAGTTATAGGAATGTATCTTAAAGGTGAATCAAGTGTAGCACATTTAAATCAGACATACTGGAATGAAGTCATTGCAAGCAGAATACTTAAAAACCCAGCTTCAGTAGATGAAGAGTTTATTAGAGGATTAACTGGTGTAACTGATGAATGGAAACTTGATAAAATAGAGGAGCTTGGTCTTGAAGGTCATATCATACCAAAAAAGGTACAAGGAATTTATACCAAGAATAAAGACGTATTAATACAAAGGTTAGGTAAGTTAGGTGGACAGTATAAAGTAATAGATGGTATAACTAGATTTGTAGGTGATGCTAGTGTAGAACTAGGGATGCTTCAAGTTGGATTAGATTTTGATAGAAAAGTAAAAACAGAAGTTATTAAATTGTCTGGTGATAAGAATTTTGAAGGTAAAAGCCAAGATTACATATATAGAGAAGCTATAACTAGAGCTGCAGCTGCAATTAAGGAGGAAATAGATGAAGGTAACCCTGGAATAGGTAAAGGTCCAGGTAAAGGTAAATACTCTTTTGGAGAGGGTATGAATTCTTCAATCTTACCTTATTTTATGCAAGCAGATTCAGAACGATACCATGGTCCTACTAAGTTTCTTGGAGTAAGAGAAGGTGCTCAAGAATTTGGATTAGAAGCTCATCTTATTAATCCAAAGACTCGTGTTGTACAATCTGATCGTTTAGAAAAGATAGCTAAAGGTGAAGAAGGAATGCCACGTATTATACATGAAATTGCTAAGAAATGGAATAAAGACGAAAGTTGGGTCTTAGAGCAATTACTTATAGCTGAGAATGCAAGACGTGCAGAAAGGAAGAAATCTAAAATAGAACTACCTAAACCTTCAAAAGAAGAGAAAGTTTTACAGAGTAATGCTTCTTTATACTCAGGAATACTAAGCTGGCCTCATAGTCGAGAGGGTTCACAGATACTAGATATTGGTATGAGTTTCTCAACACCACATGATTGGCGACAAGCAACTATTGGCAATGGTTTGTCTGGGTATTTATCAGATATAGATCCAACACAGTTTCCTTGGTTTAAAGAAGCTACAAAAAACGTACAACAAGAGGTAGCTGCTGAACCTACAGAAGTGGAACTATTTCAAGAAGATGGAGTAACACCTTTACCTATTACTAGAACTAATGAAGGCATGGCTAGACGTTCGGAAATTATTAAATTAAATAAACTTCATCTATTATTTGGTTATCCAGATACTCCAGAAGGTATAGAAGAATATGAAAAAGCTAAACAAAAAAATCCTGAATTTTTTGAAGTAGAGGTAACTAACTAATGGCAGAATATAGAGAACCAACTCCAAGTTACTTGGAAGAAGAGCAGAATGAAACTGCTACAGAACGACTACCACTGCCATCAGATGAGCCTACAGAACCAACAGAAGAACCTGTAGCTGAAGAGACACCTGTAGCATCAGATACTAAAATAGAAGGCTCAATGGGTTTAGAGTATGGTACTACTGATGGTGAAATTGATAAATCAAAAATCACTTCACCTGTTACTAGAGCTATAAATAAAATACCAATTATTGGTGGTATAAATCAATTTGGTGATGCTGCTGGACAAGGTACAGGAGACTTTATCTTTGATGCTATAGGTGGTACAGGTAAGATGCTTAATCTACCTTGGCTTAAAGCAGCTGACCAATGGTGGGATGATAATAACCCAGCATCTAAAGATCCATTCCATACTTTAATACGTGATTCATCTGCTGTTATTGTTCCTTCAGTAATGGCTAATAGAGTGCTTATAGGTGGTGCAGCTAGTCTTACAAAAGCTAGGCATATATCTAAAGCACAGAGAACTATGTGGTCTATCTTAGGACAGATGGGTATTGAAACCACTATTGCTGGTATAACCTCTCAGTCTTATGAACAGGACAATGCAGCTGGTGCCTTGAATAAATGGTTAGGATGGAATATACCTTGGGGTACTGCAGATGGTATGGACCCTGAGAAGAGACGACATCTTCATATGTATGAAGCTGCTGGTATGTCTGCAGCTGTTGATTTAATCGGCGCAGCCTTTTCCTTTGGTAAGGCACTTAAGCGTGTCAACATGGATCAAAAGAGTCTACAACAGTTAGATGCTCAGTCTGAACGTTTAGCTCAGATTTTACAAGATCCAGATGCTCCTCTTGTTACAGAAACTGTAGAAGGTACTAGAGGTTTAAGAACCAATGCTCAAAAAGTAGAAGCAATAGAACGTCTTAATAAAAAAGTAGATGGAGATTATGATCCATTTATTAATGAACCTGCTAGACCTGAACAAAGAGCTATACCTCCTGATGAAGTAGAATTTCCAGATCCTGTAGGTGCTAAAGCTGATCAATATGCAATTCAAAATAATATAGGTACTGTTGATGGTATAATGAGATCAGTAGCAGGTAAACCTATATTAGATTCTATTATGGAAGCTACTAATGGTTCTACTAGAGGTAGAGCATTAGGTGAATTCTATAACAATCAACTATCAGCTAATGCAGATGTTATTATTAAAGGTAAGCAAATTGATGCTGCTCAATTAGATCAAGCAGTTGATAAATTAGTTGAACAGTTATTTGATCCTGAACTATCATTTAAACAATTTCAAAAGATTGTTAATGGTGGTAAAACTATGATCTTCTCTGGACGTAAGTTCCTTAGAGAAGAGAAGTGGGTAGAAGCATCTTATGCATGGAAGAGAGCACATGATATGATGTTTAATCCTGATAATATGAGATCATCTGCTATGATGACTCAACAGGCAGCTTCTGCTGTATCTACTACTGCTAGATCTATGGAACTCTTAGATGGTATAGGGACCAATAGTAGGCAGTGGGAAATCATGTCTAAGAAGATGAAGTTTCTTGTAGGTGAAGTGACAACTAATCAAGATATAGTTGCACGTAGTTCTGTGATGAAACAGCTGATTCAAGAAGGTGATTTCAAACGAGTAGCAGAATGGTTAAATCTACAATCAGATTCTTTTGATTCTGGTATAGCTGCTAGTAAAATGAAAGCTTATGATGTTATTGATGAAATAGAAAGAATAGCTAAAGAACATCCTGAATACATGAGACCACTTGCAGAAGCATATGATGCTACAAATGGTGATATCAATACTCTATATAAACTACATAAGTTTGCTGAGAATAATATAGGCTTACTTAAGAAAGGTATATATGATAGACATCCTGAGATGCCAAGCTTTATTATTAGAGGGTTACATGCTATCAGATATAACTCTATACTTAATGGTTTAGCACCTGTAAGAGCTTTAGCTGGTAACTCAGTAATAGCTACAGTTAAACCTATCTCTGTATTTGCAGGAGCCTTTGCTCAAGGTGATATAGGTACATTTAAGAAAGCTCTATATACTTATGGAGGTTTAATAGAAAACTTTAAACGTGGTTTTAAAGTGATGGGTGATGATTGGCGTCTTGCTAACTCTAATCCAGAGATTGCTGTTAAACGTGGTAGGCATGATGTCAAATTTGCCGATATGGATAAGTTTGAAGTAATGCAATCCATGGCAGATGCTTGGAGAAGGGATGGTAAAGATGGTAAAGTTGCTATGTGGAATATAGCATCAGCTCTTACTCATTGGACTAATTGGAAGTATGAAAGATGGGGTATTAATGGACTCTATTCTATTGACGGTTTCTTTAAATCATTAATGGCTAGTGGTAGTTCTAGAGCTAAAGCTTATGATGCTTTATTTGAAGCTACTAATGGTTCGTTTAATAAGTCACAATTCCAAGATTTACAACGACATCTTTATGGAGAAGCATTCGATAAAAATGGTATATTAAAAGATACAGCTGCTAGATTCCAAGCTGATGAATTAGCTTTAACTTTAGATTATAAAGCTGTAAAACATTTTGAAAGTTTCTTAGGACATGTACCAGCTGCTAAAGCTTTATTCATGTTCCCTAGAACTGGTATGAATGCTTTTGAATTATCTTGGTCTTTTAATCCAGCAAGTAACATAGGTCCAGCTATAACTAGAGCTAGGCGTACATTAGCTGCTACAACTCCAGAACAGATAGCAGAAGTACTAGCTGAACATGGTTTAGATAATACACCTTCAGCACTTAAAACACTTCAATCTGAATATATTGGTAGACAGCTCATGGGTACATCAGTAATCATGGGTGCTGGTATATGGGCATTAGAAGGTAATCTAACTGGTAATGGACCACAAGATGGTGCTGAAAGAAAGAGAATGATGAATATGGGTTGGAAACCTTTGTCTCTTAAGAACCCTTTTACAGGTGAATGGAGAAGTTATAGAGGTTTAGAACCTTTTGAAACATTATTAGGATTAGTTGGTGATTTTATATACCAGGCTGATCGTGTTGATCAAGCTATTACAGAAGATTGGTTTAGAAAATTAGCTGCTGCTATAACATTGAATATAGGTAACCAAACACTTACTGCTGGATTTCAACCATTAGCTTCTTTATATAGTGGTAACCCAGCTGCATGGAATAGATTCTGGGCATCTCAGGTTAATATGATGGCACCTCAAGCTGGAGTGAGAACGATTCTCAATAACGCTATATCTCCTCAATTAAGGGATGTTAAGAATGAATTCAAAGAGCAACTGCTTAACTTGAATAAATTCTTAATACCTGGTAATTCTAAGGATTTACCTAATATGGTTGATGTTTATACAGGTAAACCAATCAGATTCCACGAATCACTTACAGCTGCTTCTAATGCTTTACTACCTTTCTTTAAACAGAATGGAGGTATGGAACCTTGGAGACAGTGGTTATTAAGTACTGGTTGGGACGGTCTAACACAGCCTAGAAGAGATGAAATAGCAGAAGAACCTTTAACACCACATGCTAGACAATATATTAATAATTGGATTGGTAAACATGCTGGTCTGAGAGAGCAAGTCATTAAGATCATGAATATGACCAATGATCAATGGCAATCTGAGATTGAAAAATATAAGAAAGAACGGGGTGCTTTTGGCCAACAAGCTGACTTCCCTGTTAAGAAAACTGTATTATATAGACTTCTAGATAAAGTACATGCTGATGCATTCAGATATGGCTTATCTTCTTATCATATGTATCTACGACAAAATGATCCTAATAAAGTCACTAAGGGTTATATGAGACGTATGATTAAGCAGCAGTTACAAGGTGGTGATATCGAAGGAGCAGGTAAAACTAAACAGGAACTCCTAAACTACAAATAAAGCATTATGGCTACAACTGAAAACAATTTTACAGGTAATGGGACGCAAGTCTCATATGCCTTTACATTTCCATACTTAGAAACTAGTGATGTTAAGATCGGTCTCACATTAGGGACTGGTGCTGAACAGGTACTAGCTGCAACTGAATACACATTTCCTAATGCTACAACGTTAAAACTTGGTACAATATCTTCTGCTACCACCTGGCAGGAAACATCTGGTGCTCCTAAGAGTGCTATTAAAGTACGAGTTCATAGGAAGACAGCAGATGATAATGTTGCCTCCACCTTCTACCCAGGGTCAGCTATAAGATCTAGTGACCTTAATGACAACTTTTTACAAAATTTATACGTTACACAAGAAGCAAGAAATATAACTGGTGATAGTACTACTATAGCAGATGAAGCTAAAGAACTAGCTACAACAGCTGATGCTAACGCTACCACAGCACTGAATAACTCACGAGAAAGTGATGGTTCAGGTGGCTGGACAACTGCTATTGCTAAAGCTACAAGTGCATCTAATACAGCAACAAGCGCTTCTAACGCTGTTGGTAATAAGATAGATAAAGATGGTAGTGTAGCTATGACAGCTGCTCTAACCCTCTCAGGAGCACCTACTAGTGATTTACACGCTTCTACTAAGAAGTATGTAGATGATTATCTTATTGATGAAGATAATATGTCTACTAATAGTGCAACTAGATTACCTAGCCAACAGTCAGTAAAGGCTTATGTAGATGCACATATTATAGATGAAGATAATTTCTCTAGTGATTCTGCTACTAAACCTCCTAGTCAGCAATCAGTTAAAGCTTATATAGGCACAACTAACTATACTAAAACAGAAGCAGACGCTAGATATTTCACTCAAGATACAGAGACCATTGACAGTACTGAAACATGGTCTGCGGGTAACACAGTAATAGCTACTACTCAAGCTATTGATAATAGGATTATTAGTTTAACTACCGAAGTCGGAGGCTTCGTACCCCTTGCAAATGAAACATCTTTCCCGGCTACTAATCCTGACATTAACGATGGGACCGGTACTCTTGTTAGCATTAAATCCCTCGTTAGCCCGCTCGTAGCCAATGGTAGCGGTCATGCTACTATAACTAATGGAGCTGGTACAGGTAATAATGTTACTATAACTGGTTTAACTGCTAGTACTACTTATGCTGCTGGTTATGGCATGCTAGTAGAAACAACAGCTAATAGCGGTAATGGTAGTTCAACACCCCCTAGAGAATATGCATTCCATAGACTTTTATCGAAAGCTACTGAAATCACATCGGTTAATAATAACGCTTCTAATATTAATACTGTTGCTACTAATATTGCAAACGTCAATACTGTGGGCGGTATTAGTGCCAATGTAACTACAGTTGCTGGTATTAGTGGTAATGTGACTTCTGTTGCTGGTAACGCAACTAATATCAACTCAGCTGTAAGCAATGCTACTAACATCAATTCAGCAGTATCTAATGCAACTAATATAAATGCTGCTGTTGCCAATGAGACAAATATCAATTCTGTTGCAGGTAACCTATCTTATGTAGAAGATTTAGGTGGTGTTGCAGATGCATTAACTACATCAACTACTAGTGCTATATCTACTGTTGCTGCTAATATTGATGAGATTAAGAGCTTTGATGATACTTATAAAGTAGCAAGTTCAACTCCTAGTAGCGGTGTTACAGAAGGAGATCTTTGGTATGACTCTACTAATAATGTATTGAAATACTATGATGGATCATCATGGAATTCTATTTCAGCTGGTATATCTAGTTTACTAGATGACACAACACCTGAACTTTATGCAGCTTTAGACTGTAATAATAAAAACCTCACTGAAGTAGCAACTGTCAGTGGTGATAACTTACAAATCGACTTTGGAGCTATAGCTTAAAATGGCAAAAAGATTACAATTAAGAAGAGGTACAACCTCTCAACATAGTAGCTTCACTGGTGCAGTCGGAGAAGTTACAGTAGATACTGACAAGAAGGTTGTTGTCGTACATGATGGTAGTACAGCAGGTGGTGTTCCACTTGCTACAGCTGCTGATATTGCTGGTAAACAGGCTTCTGATGCAGAGTTAACAGCTCTCGCTGGGCTTACTAGCGCAGCTGACAAAGGTATACAATTCACCGGATCTGGTACAGCA
>VTLG01001947.1_pt1 | contig 15603 bp, 31 predicted proteins | sample 4694571 | NCBI WGS metagenome assembly VTLG01 (sample SAMN12604809, study PRJNA352737) | marine metagenome | biome: ENVO:00000447; feature: ENVO:00000209|ENVO:00000569|ENVO:01000036; material: ENVO:00002151; isolation source: viral sequences binned using virsorter ...
CAAACAATTCTATTCTAGGTAGATCGCCACATAACTCTACAATATTATCTCTAATGATAGCTGGTTTCTTACTATGCTCTTGTCTTTTACTAATTACTAATTGTTTTACTGATTTAGAAACTCTTTGTGGTTTACCTTTAGTTGCAAGTAAACACTGCTCAGGGTTACACCTCGACCAGTAGCCCATGCCTGTAAAATATCCATCTGATTTTATGTTTTGTTTGACCCATGTAAAACCAACTGTTTTAAACGTGAACCCCCATTCTTCAATAACACGAAAAGCCTCTGGCAACATCGAATCAATAGCCCAAAGAAATAGAGTGCAATCATCGTCAGAAATATCAGAAATAGGTAACTTACAAATATCGTCAATACTAAGGGTATTATAATAGCGGGTAGCAGATCGTTTCTGTCCCTTTTTAGAGTATGTTTTAAATGTCCACGCTGGGTCTGCATATATTATATTGTAGCGTTTCTGTGGAAATGGTATCACTCAACTGACCACGCCAATGGTTCGTCATCTTCCGTAATAGTATTTTCTGACTGGCCTAAAATTTGTTTTCCGAGCCAGATTTGCATAACAACATTGCCTTTAGAGGCAGACTTCCATTGTAACTGTCTAAGCCTCATTTTCATTTCAGCACGCCCTTTTGTAAGATATTCCGAATAACTCTTCTCAATAAGGTCAGCACTACAACCGAAAAAATCTCCGATCTCTTTATTAGTGCAACCAAGTATAGCTAATTTTTTGACTTGTTCTGTATCAATCTTATATTTTTTTGGTCTCGACATATCCTCTTACCCTATGAGTTAGGTAAGTTCTGTTTATCAAAAAAAACTTATTTTTGCACTAAATATTTTAAACTCCACAGATTCCGTCACATTCGTCTAAAAAACTCATTTGACCTCTTTCTTCATCAGTTCTCAAGTCAACCTCGTCCATAGGAACGCAATCTCTATGTAAATACAGTTTATCAACTACAGCACCAGATTGAGAGTTTTTAAATTTTTCTTGATCTCTTATTTTTTTATCCATATCTAAAACTTCTTTCCATTCTTCTTTATTTTTCTTGATTTCTCTCCATTCTGCATTTGAATGATACGGGCAAAAAGTACAAGCTGATCTTGGTGGTTTTGGATAATTATTTTTTTCTAACCAATTTAAACAATCATATCTTCGCATTTGTTTATCAACTAATGGGTAGTCATTTGTTATATATTTGTGCATATTTATTTTCATTCTAAATATTTCATCATAAGAAATTCCCATAATCATAGTTACATGGTCTTTTTTGTTATATCTTTGACCTTTTTCATAACCTAATAATTGTCTTACTTTTTGATTTATAGGTTTCAATTTGTAGTCCCCAGTGCATTGACGGCGTAGCATACTCTTTTTACCACTATCAATATTTTTGCTAAAAAAAGGTGCTGTAAATGCTTTATATTCTCCTTTAGATGCTGATAATATATCTTCTTTAAGGTTTCTCCATTGAACTCTATGTATTGGGTAAGATAACTGTTTTTCAAGCCAATCTAAATGTTTATACACTAATTTTGGCTCTGCACCCACATCAGAAAAAATTGCACAATCAACCATAGGTATCTCGCCTTTTTCAATCATTAAAGCAAGAGTAGTAGATTGAACACCAGCACCTAATGATAAAACTCTTAAATTCATTTAGATTTATTCTAAAATTAATGATTTTATTGATAAAGAACCATCTATATTAGTCTCTAATTCAGCTTTTGACTTTATACATTGATATTGAATATTGTTATTTTTATTAGTTCTCATAGCAAGTCTTTTACCTTTTAGACAATCTGACATGGAAACTTGAATCCTATGTTCTTTAATTTCATTATTTACAAGCATCAACAAAGCTACTACTATTTCAACCATTCCCGTTTTCTCTTACTTTGTCTTTTAATTTTTCTATGTCTTCCAAAGCCTTTTCAAGTAATTGTTTGTTAAATTCTATGTTTACTTTATTTGTTACATTTTGTTCTTGGTTTTCGATTAATTTTTCTACATCAGAAAAAAGCGACTCTAAAAGCATGAACTGTTCCTGATCTACTGGTTTCTGATCGCTGGCTTTTAATAAATCAGCTTTCATTAACTCACGAGAGGTTTCTAACGATACTAACCTAGCAGTTAGTTCGGTATAAGCGAAAACGCCAGCGGCCACGAGTAAAATCAACGAGGCAACTGTTTTCATAGGCATTTGAACTGCCGCCTGTTCAGAGATTTTTAATGGTTTGTTACTCATCTATATTCATTCTTCATTCCAAGATCATTGATTGCTTGTTCTTTAGTCAAAAAACCTTTTTTTATTCCCATATCAATCACATCTTTATTTCTAGACGCATAATCTTTTATAAATCTAGTAACTTTCTTATCTTTTATAGCGTCTGTAAACATTTTAATTCTATCTTCATCTTTTGTTATTGTTATACCAAAATCATACTTTTTTTGAGGTATGACATCTAAATATTTTTTTGCTGATAGCCAAAATGCGGGCTGTTTGGCAAATTCTTTATCCTTAACCGAATCATAATAAGAATTATACATTTCGGCTAATTGCTCTGGTTTATCTAGCCACTCTTTATCGACCTTGTTAAAGTTTTTTTCTGCTGTTCCCTTACTGACCTTGTTGCTGATCTTATCCCAGAACTTGTTAAACTTTGGAGAGTATTTATTAGTAGATGTATTGGTAGAGGTAGAGGTAGGGGTAGGGGGGTTATCGCTAGGTTTTTTTGGTCGCCCTCCCAACTTACCATTTACTTTAGAGGCATCTATTCTCTTACGAATATATAAATATTCTTGTAGCTGTCTCTCGTTTTGATAATGATTTTCTACTAAAACAAAAAATTCATTTAGTATTTTTTCACATGAAAGTTTCTCGCTATCAGTAAAGCAAACAGCGATTCGTTTTATCGTATCAATATTATTAGGTAAACCAACACAGCGTTTATTCCAATTCCAACATAGTAATCTAATGTAAATTCCTATCTCTTCGTTTGTTAAGTGTGATGTGCCAGCAGTAAAATCTTCGGTAAATAAATACCATGCTTTGAGTTTTTCTTTAGGTTTCGAGTTCTCGTCTATAAACATTGTTACCCCCATTTCTGAACAATTTATATTTACTATGTTTAATTTTTTTTCTTTAGAGTTTCAAGAAAAACCTAAGATTATTTTTTGGTAAAATTATTTTAGTAGAGGGGATAAGCGAAAAAAGCATTTCAATGACTAAACTTACCCCCTCGAATCGGTAGATGAAATGGGTTATCTACCTAGTTCAGATTGCTACAATGCCTAGCTAAGAAAAGAACTATTTTAATTCTTAAAGAAAAATCGTTAGAAATCAAGGGTTTTTTAATGTTAATTAACTATATACAAAACCTAAGAAATTTAGTAGGTTATATATATATTAAATAATAATAATAATAAGGAGACTACAATGCAAAAACTAAACAGACTCTTTAAGAAGATACAAAAGTTTGATGTTATCGAAAACGATAAAGTTAAACATCTTTTTAAAATTACGCATCTTGATAACTCTACTGCCGTTTATGATAACGATGGTAAATTAGTTATGAAGAGTGCAATTAAACAAGCTAAGAAGAAAGGAACTGACAATGCCAAATCTTGATTACAAATTTAACGATGGCGGTTCTAAATTTAAACCTAGACGAGACTGTGTTGTTAGAGCCATATCAATAGCTACTAAACAAGATTATATGGAGGTTTTAAAACATTTTACAGTTCTTATGGACAAGCCAGCATATAGAGGAGTACCAAGAAAAATTTATGACCTTTACCTTAAAAATTTAGGTTGGGTATGGACTCCAACAATGTTTATTGGTTCTGGTTGCAAAGTTCACATGAACAAAGATGAACTGCCAAAAGGAACTTTAATTTTAAGGACATCTAAACATCTTACTTGTGTTATAGATCATGTAATCAATGATACTTACGACCCAAGTAGAGACGGCAACAGATGTGTTTATGGTTACTGGAGGTTGAATGAAAAATAAAAAATCAAAAAGTTTATTTCCCTATGGCATAGAACATAGGGAGGTAATCGGTTACTCGATGGATAAGGATAAGACTCCACTCTATCGGATAACAAGAATTTTACCTAAAAAGAAAACTAACTATAAGTCTATTTTTAGGGTATCAATGGTTTTGCTTTTACTTATATGTGGTGCTGTGTTCCTTGCTGGGTGTAGCACCACGCCAATAGTAGATAGTAGGGGCAAAAGTTCCGCCAATATTGAGGGGACGGCGGAACGATACCACGATGACTACTATACTTGCGTTAGTATTGTTGATGATAATACTAATGATTTTGTAGATACATCAAAGGTAGTGTATAACAAACTAAGATGGAGAGTTCTTTGGCTATCGCCTAAGCTACAAACTAAACAGGATTTAGTTAATAATTGCTTAGAGGGTCGAGGGTACTCTGTATTAAATAAATAATAATAATAGAAAGGAAACTACAATGTCTAATATAGTTGATAAAGTCTTTGACAATAGCGAAGATGGTAAACCAAACTATGCAATAGATTTAGTCGATGGCACTAGATTATATGCAAGAGGGAAAGTTTTAAACCCTATGCCTCAGTCTGGCGATGCAATAAATTTCACTGTTGTAAATGTGAAAACATCAAAAGGCGGCAATCCATATACTAATGTCAAAGATGTTGCTATCGCTGATAATCATACACTTGATGATGATTTGCCTGTTAGCAGTTCTTATGGGGCTACGCATGGTCAAACATATCCATCAGTATCTAGTGCTAAACAAGCAACAACGATGCCTATATCTAATGGTATAAACAAAAACAATACTCAAAGAATGGATATTTTTGTTACTGGTGTTGTTGGTCGATCTATGGGTAGCGGTCATTTTAGTGTTGAGGATATAAGCGACTTGACTAAAAATGCAGTTAGAGCATTTAATGACAACCTCAAAAATATCTAAAAATTACAGAAAGATATTTTTTGACTATTGGGGGTTATCTATTGTTGATATCCCCCAGTGTTGGGGTTGCTACCAAAGACCAGCAGTTGAAATACATCATCTTAAATCAAAAGGTTTTGGAGGCAGTAAAAAAAACTCTTACAATGTACCAAACAATTTATTTCCCGTTTGTCGCCCATGTCATACTCTGGCACATAGCAACCGACAAGTTAATGAAGAATTTAAAAAAGAATTACAACAAAAAATAGACGAAAAGGAGTTTGAAGAAAATGGCATCTGATATTTATTCTTTAGATTTTAACCCAAATATTCTTTCATCTAAGCAAGAAGAATTAGGCTTAGAGTTTTCAGATAATGATACAGCAGTTGAATTAATGAAAAAAGAAGAGAAAATGATTATTGCAGAATTAACGCTGGAACATACTCGTAACAGCAGTTATAAGAATACAACAGAATTAAATGGACTCATTTATTCTGATAACAAGTTTAAGCAGTTCTTCGACAGATACAGCGGAACTCTTAAAGCAAGGAATCGTTCTAAAATTAGATACGAGACCTTTAAGGCTTTTCGTGATGACCTCAGAACTAAGGTCGTAAACGAAAGGGAATTGGCAAAAAATAACTTATAGAAAGGAGTCATTATGCCAGAACTAACACAAAACCAACAAATACTTGATTATCTAAAATCAGGTAAAACAATAACCCCACTTACAGCGTTAAAAAAGTTTGGTTGTTTTAGATTAAGTGCAAGAATATTTAATTTAAGAGAACAGGGGAACGCAATCATAACTAAGAATGTTACCCGTAAAGGTAAAACATTTGCAGAATATAGTTTGTTGCAATAGCCATGAGTAAACCTGATAAAGAATATTTTAACATATCAGATCAACAAATCGCAGAAATGGAAGATGGTCTTGATATGGATAAAATGCGGGCTTTTGATAAACATAATGAAGATGTTAAGATCATGGAACTAACAAAAACTGGTCTTGAACTTTATATCAAAAGGTTTGGCAAAGAGAGCAATATCTATCAACAATGTAAAAATCTTATAGTGGAACTTGATAACAATATCGAGCATACTGAGAAATATAAGGATTTACTATGATAGAGCATTTTAAAAAATTTGATGAGGGCGATAAAACTTTATTGCCCTTATCGTTTAGTCATATCAACGAGTTTGCATTTAACAGAGAACGATGGGCATTGAGGCGTATCTTTGGATATCAATTTGCATCATCGGCGGCGGCAGAACGAGGTAAAGCTGTCGAGTCTGGTCTTAATATGTGGCTCAATGGAATAGACTATGAGGAGGCAGTTGATAAGATGTATGATGAGTTTAATGCTAACTGTGCTTTGTTTAATGACCCAAAGACTGATGAGGAAAGAGATAATCTAATTCCTTTGTTTGGCGAGGGTGTTCGAGCATTCAAAGAATTTGGTTTTAAATGGAATCTTTTAGGATATCAAAAGAAAGTAGAATTAAATATTCATGGTGTACCGCTGATTGGATATACCGACTTTCATTTTGAGGATAAACAAACCAAAGAGGATTTCTTTATCGATCTTAAAACAACCAAGCGTAAACCTAGCGGCTTATCTATGTCTCATGCTATGCAACAATCTATCTATCAAAGAGGCACTAACGCAAATCAGAGGCTTTGGTATCTGATAGCAAATAAAAGTGGTGCTAAGTTTGAGAGTATGAGCCTGACTGATTATGATAAGCCTATGAAAATATGTGAGCATATCATTTCAGCTATGGCCAACTACTTAAAATCTGTTGATACCTTAGATGATGTTAAAAATACGCTGATACCGAACCCAGATGACTGGATTTGGAAAGAGGAGGCCGTTTTAAAGGCAAGACAAGAGGTTTGGGGCTACTAGGTAGCCTTAGACCTTAAAAGTCGCTGTGTGGCCCTTAAATTGCGATTCTGGGGTGCTTTAAGAGTAATCTTAACCCGTCTTTTGCGATTTATGGGCCTTTTGTTAATTAACTCTGAAATTGTAGAGGTTGTTGTAAATCCACTCATTTGCCAACTGACCTCATGGCACGATTATGTGCCTGTGAAAAGGTTGCACCTTTTTTCATAGCGTTAGCCATTGACCTCATGTGTTTCAATGAATGATGCCTTGCGTGGCGGTTCATTGTTTTACGCTGTCTTGGCTTTAAGTCTTTCGTAAACTTTGAAATCGATGCAACCTTAACCATTATCTTTTTTTCTTCTTACGCTTGCTCATCTTAGACATTTTAGATTTTTTAGATTTCTTCATGCCTTTGGAATGAGAGCCTTTGCCAGTATGATAAGGCATTTTATTTCCCCTTTTTTTGTTTTTTCAAAATTGCCATCTGTAACGCTTTAGGCAACTTTTTCTGTTTCGTGGTCAAACCACCAACCATTTTCTTTTTCTTCTTAGCCATGATCTAATGAAGAATATAGTTGTGAGCCGCTACAACCACTGCAACAGCTATTATGATTTGCACCCAAGATTTTAATTCTGTGAATGCGTGCCACCATTTAGTAACTTGTTGTTCAATTTTCTTTTTGACCATAAATTACTCCTTTCCCTTATCGGTGTTGATTTTCTTGAGTTTCTCAAACGATCTTATACCCGACATACCCAAGAGTGCCATTACTAGGGGCATAAGTGTTCCCATGTCCATCTGAGGTATATTTTGAACCTCATACTGGAATAAGCCGCAAATAAATAAAATAAATTTTGATAATACATATTCCCAGAATATTGCTAAAGCACATGACATACCAATTAAAGGCCGCCATGCTCTTTGTAAAAATCCACTAATACCACCAGCTTGACTCTTTGCATCTGCCAAGTTGATAGACATTTGTTTTTCTTTTAGTTTTGCCTCTATCTCAGCAAATCTGTTTTTTAGTTGTAGTTTTTCCTCATCACTGGTGTGTAAGTCATCAATAACTCCAGCAACAGCCTTTATAGTTCCACCACTTAATAATTTTCCTAAAACCATTTTTAAGTCTCCTCAATCATTTTTGCAAGTGGCTCATATCTTGATGTTAAAGTTCTGTATAGTTTGGAGTCTCTTAACTCTGCCGCCATACCTACCCAGTCGCCCTCTTGCATCTTTGCTCTCATGTTTTTAAACATAAATAATCTTGGTTCTCCAATATTATAAGCTGTCTCAATAATTATTTCTTTTATGTGTTCAGGTACTTCGCAATCGCCTATGTATCTATCAGCGGCGTGCAAATACACTGTAAAGTCTTTTTCAAACTGTTGTTCTAAAACCTCTGTTGAATAATCTACATTCGGTTGATATGGGTCTCCATCTACGCATTTGTGGCCATAACCAATCGTCATAAAATCCTCTTGAATATCTTGGCCATCAGCACCTTTATATTTAAGAAAATACCCTCTATTCGAGAAACCCTCTGATGCTTTGATTTTCTTTTTTACTGATTCGTACATTAGCCTATCATTCGTAAAACAAACGCAATAAACTGAGTTGCAACCATAAAACCTATTGTCCAAAGAACATAATTAAGTTTTCGCACCTCCTTTTGAAGATGGGAAATATGATTTGATTCCAGCAACTCAATTTTATTATAAATATTTATAATATGTTCTTTTGTTGTCTTTGGTAGTATTTTCGTCATAATTTAAACTCTAGTCCTATTACAATCCCATAATTACCTGACATTTCATAAGCTGGTGCAATAAAAAATTTATCCTTTTTGTATCGTACCATTGGCAAAATATCTCCACCTGAATATCCTGTAACTACTCCATATTCAATATTTTTATATTTCTTTCCGTAAAAAAGACTAACATTTTTTTCACTGTTGTAAAACCCCCCATAAATAGTTTGATCTTGCGTGCATCTTATTTGAGGGTGGTAAGGATTATAGTCATTCTCTAAACCAAGATGTAGGCTCATGGCAAATAATAAACTAAGACAACTCATATATTTGTTTTTACGCCTTTACATTCGAACTTAATAACTACTTGTTCTTTTTCAATATAATCTGTTTCGAACTCTTCTAAAGTTTGTAAATTATAAAAAGTATTATGTGCAACTTTATAGCCAGTTAAAACGCAGTCTCTATGCGTTTCAAATTGGTGCATGGTAATAGAACTAGATGGACACTCTCCAGTTGTTAAAGTGCAAACATATAAAATCAATATCCATTTCATTTGATGCTTTCATGTGGAGTCCAGCCGTATCTATCCCAATAATACTCATAACAACTGGTGTATTTAGTTTTATCGCACTGTGCTGGTTTGAATGATATGGCACAGCTATTTAATAAAAGTAATAATATCAAATATCTCATTTCATACTATTTAACGGATTTTCTAAAGCATTACGAATTTTCTTGTCTGTCTTTTCTTCTAAATCCGTCATTTCTTGTTTTAGTTCGTTAATAGTTTCTTTTAAGTCTTTTGCGTTTTCTCTGCTATCTTCTTTTACTCTTTGCTCTACATCTTCTACAATAGTTTCAATTCTTCTTACATCTGCTTTTAAATCGTTTTTTAGTTCCTTTGCAACATCAGCTACTAAAGAAACCTCCTCTAATATTATTGATATTTCTGATTGCAACATATCTACCTCAGTATTTACAACCTCTAATTTTTTATCAAAGCCAGATAGATCAGGGCTTACAAAACTGTTTATTTTGGCCTCCATATCAAGATATCTCTGGTATGCCTCAAACCCACCCCATAAAACACCAATAAATGAACTTAAAATAGTGATTATGAGAAAAACCCTACCGCCCTTAAATTTTACACCACCAATATCTATTTCTGTTTGTTGTTTTGCCATTACTTACCTTGTCCTCTATATTTCTTTGAAAACCCTCGTCTTTTATCCTTATTCATTTTTTGTTTACTGGGGTTTCTACCAATACTTGTTTTGTGATAAACCGATTCGTGAGCCTCGTAGTTTTTAAACTTTTTCGCCATTATTTATACTGACTATCAATAATTTCATTCATCAATCCATCACTCCCTACAAATAAAAAGTACCCAGCCATATCATTATCAGAAATTACGGCATCTGGCAAAGTAACATCTGTAAAAAAATCTACCCTGTCATTTAACTGTTGTTGGCTATCAAAAAATGTTTTAGTGTTCCCTAACACTTGCATAACAACGAGGGTTTTTATTTGGCTACTTTCATCATATCTTTTTTTATCATCAATCTTTTTCAAAACTTTTTTAGCGGCCTTTTCTTTAGATGATTGTTTTTTCTCTGCTGTCTTGGCTTTTTCGGTTTTCTTTGTCTCTTGTTGTGGCTCTTCTTTCTTTTCTTCTTTTATTTTTTCAACTACTTTGCTTTGCTCTTCTTTGGATTCCTCGTCTGCTTGCGTCTCTTGTTTTTCCTCTTTTGCCTCTGAGGTTTGTTCGTTGGTTTCTTCCACATCGTTCTCGGATTGGGTACTTTCTGTTTGGTCTGGCTCTTGTGTTGATTCTGTGTTTGTTTCTGTACTCTCTTCTCCACCCACATCTGTATCAGCAACTATTTCAGGCTCTACAGTAACCTCTAAATCTAATTCCATTTCTAATTCCATTTCCAACTCCATTTCGATTTCTGTTTCTACTTGGACAACATCAACCTGAACCTCTGTGTTTGTTACTTCAATACTAGCAACTTGTATTTCCTCTATTTCTATTTCTGCAATTTCTATTTCAACTGATTCGTAAGTAATCTCTTCAACCTCAATAGGCTCAAACTCCATACCAACATCAGTTTCAACGGGTGCGTTTACCTCAAATATATCTTCAACAACATCAAGAACCTCTTCGGGTGCATCAGTATTTAGTGCAACAAACATTTCAACGCTTGTTATAGTTTGTTCAACAATAGTATTTACGACATTGTATAAAACATTAACCTGAACATCATCAAACATCGGGCCAACAGCTAGGTTTATATCTCTGCCACCTACCTCAATAATTATAGTTGTTAAGCTACCACCAAAATCAAATCCGCCTGTGTATGTTTTAAATCCACTATCTACACCGCTTGCACTAAGAATATCAGTGCCACTAAAAATATTTGTTTTACCATCACGGCCCGTTATGTGCATATAGATTGAGTCTTGGCTATCTTGCTTTTCAACTTTGATAGAGTAATTAGTTTCGCCACCTTGAGTAATATTCAAATTAGAAATATCGACAGTATTTATAAATGTCGTTCCCATGTTAGCGACACCCATAGAACTGGTTGAGTTTCCACTACCCGTAATCATGGCACATTTATCACTCCCAAGTTGTCCGCATGAATTACCGCTTGGCATAGTTGCTGGCCCTTGTCCTCCCCAGTCTATGTCCATATCTCCCTCTTTAGAACTGACGACATAATCATTAGAGCCGTCTAATATATCGGCGGAGTCTTCATTAGTAACAGTAGTTGTAGTGGTGTTAGTGGTTGTTTCAGTAGTTATAGTGTAACCAGATGATTCGTATTCAATAGTTTCAATAGAACTTTCCTCGATGATTTGCTCGATAGTAGGCGTGCAAAGTCCCACAGTATCAATATTGCAATCAACAGCTTTGCTATAAGAGGGGTAAAAGCATAAAAGTAGCCAAAGTAAAAAACACCCTCCAGCCACTTGGTTTGCCATCTTCTTCTCTTTGTTTTTTAATTTTTTCTTTTTCATCTTGTTTCATGCTGGCAAATATTAAACTGCCCTCTGGTATTTTATCTTTGTTTTCTTCCCACCCTTTTTTTGCATCTTCGCCAATACTTGCATTGTATGGGCAATAAGTACCAGCATTCCACATCGCATCAAAGACTCTAGAGTCTGCACATAATGTTGAGATTGCCGCTACTTTCATGCCCATAGCATAGAGAGAGCGAGAGAGTTTAAGTCTTTCACAGTTTTCATCACGAACTGTAACTCCAGAACTAATTCCAAGTATCTGAGTTTGTACTGCACCAGCTACGGCAGTTTTACATATATCAGAATTATTTACGACAACTGATGGTGCGTTTGCAGTAGGTGGTGTGTTGTTAGTTACAACTGTTGATGAAACTGTATTTGTATCTGCCCCAAGAGCAGAGTTCATTAATCCGTTAAGAAACCATATAAGTATTGATGCTATTATAATTCCTATAATAAAAGGGTTTCTCATTTATCATTCTGGTTTTGTAGGAAATGTGACTGCATCTACTTCATCTTTTGTTGTAAGTCCGTTTGTAATATCTCGAAGTTCTTGACGATAAGTTTTCATTTCATCTGTAAGTGTTTGATCTGATAAAGCTAAATAATCTGTATCTACAAGTAATTGATTTCTTTTAACTCTTAAATTTTTTATAGCTGTATCAAAATCGACTTCATCAAATTTTGCTTCTATATTTTCTTTTGAAATAGGTGTTGTCCCATCATGCCATTGTATTGAATCAAAATCTTCGTTATTAACACTTACTTTGGCATCTGGGTTTATTTTTAATATAGCTTTTAAAATATCTGACATTATCCCTCAATTTCTAGACAAGTTATAGAAGATGCCATTCTAATTTGTGTTGCATCATTACTATCGCTATCTGTTCTATTAATAAAAAAACTACCTGGATTCCCCTTGTTTCCACCTTGCCATTTGTAAGTAATTTGACTTGTTGTGTTAGGTGTATCTAAAAAAGTTGTGCCGACACTAGCCGATGCAACAGAATCTGCACCAGACCAAAAACTGCCTGAGCCACCAAATCTACTGCCTGTACTTGTTCCAACAAAAATTGCAGTGCTATCCCTGTATAAAATCATATATCCTCTTGTTACTCCAACATCTTGAGAGCCATTTACAGTACTCAAAACTAAAATTTTATTACTTGCTGATGATGGTGTTATATTTACTGTTAATCCTGTAATATCAACCATACTAGATGTAGTTGTGAAAGTATCTGTTTTAACTGCCTGTTGAACTTGCAAAACTTTTCCAGCACTTACCCCTGTCAAACTCGCACCACTAATAGCTGGTAAGTTTCCTGTAAGTATTGTTGCGTCTAAGGCACTTGCTGATCTTGCGTTTCCTTTTACTAATGCCATAATTTATACTCCTAACTTGGTTTTGTTGGCCATGTTACATTATTTACTTTTTCTACTGTATCTAAACCAGATGGTAAATCTCTTAATTCTTGTCTGTAAGTTTTCCATTCATCACTCATAGTAACATCAGAGTTTGCTAGCCAATCTGTTTCAAATAAAAGATTATTTCTTAATTTTCTTAGTTCAGACAAAGATGCCTCTAAATCTGTCATTGGTGTAACTTGGTCATTTTGAAACTGAGTTATTTCCTCTGCCGTCATATCTATTAATTCATTGTTTACTTGTTTTTTCATTATGCCTCCTTAGCCCCATAAACTAATATTGTTCCAGATGCTAAATTTCCTGAATTAAAATAAAATCTTAAACCTCTAAATTGTGTTGATGTATCAGCATTATAAACACCTTGAAATAAAGAGCCATGTATTCCTGAACCAGCTTGATTAGTCATATGACCATTACCAAAATATTTAGGTCTTTTACTTGTGCTGTAAGGGTCATAAAAATTTAATTCACAAATAACTCCACCATACGCTGTATCACTACTAACAGAACTGCCAGCTGGTGTTAAATCCCATGCGTTTGAATCAAATTCTTTTGCGTATTGACTATTGTTTACACTTCCTGAAAAAGCCTCATTACCCCCTCTTGCTGATCTGTAATAATCACTTGTTTTTGGATTTCCTGAGTTGTCGAGCAATCTCATTTTAAGATAGACATTATTTGTGGCTGGGGTGATAGTGTTTATAATTACTTTATAAACATTATAGCTTGAAGAAAAAATATTATCTACATCTACTGTTGCACTACTCGAAATTGTAGTTTTGCTTATAAAATCAAAACCTCCACCACCAGCAGTTGCCCAAGATAAAACACCAGAACCATCAGTTTTTAAAAATTCATCTGCATTTCCGTCAGTAGTGGGAAAGGTAAGGGTATAACTAGCCGATGCACTATGGGCTGGGCTTTTTAATTTAATACCATGTGAATTTTGTGAACAATTAAGTTGTAGAGTTCCGTCAGTAGTACCATCGCCTTTGATCTGTAAACCAGCGGCAGATGATGTTGATACAAAATTAGTTTTTGCATTTGTTACTGTTGCATCGCTTGGTGTACCTATATCTAAAACATTACCAAGTGCTAAAACAAAGTCGATAGAGTCTGAACTCGTTAAAGCAGAACTGAAAGTTAGAGTGGACGAACTAACAGTAAAGCTACTCCCAGCTTTCTGAATGTGTCCGTTCAAACTTACAATAAGATGATTCGCCGATTCTGGCACAAAAGCTACTGAATCTAATGTTAAGGAATAACTTGCTGTTGCACTCGCAGTCAAGTTGTCGAGCATAGAGTAAGCACCAATAGACGGGGATTTTCCAATATACGACATTAATAATTATCCTTTTTCTGCAATTAATTTAGCTTTCCATAAATTTTTTATTGAATCAGTCCAAACTGCGTTACAAACAGCTTGAACCTCTGAATTTTCTCCAGAAATATCAGTATCTATTAGTTCATCACTATCATTTAATGTACCACAATTTAAAACGTGCCTATGATACTTTCTTGATAATTCTTCATCATCTTCCATAACTACAATATCTGTTCTTACTTGAACTGATTTGTATTTTCCGATCACTTCGATTTTACCAATCTGTGTCTCTTTAGTAATTGCCATTTCTTGTCTCCTTTTTGTTTTTTATCATTATGCCGACATATAAGTTACTGATATATAAATATCTATATTATCTTCATCGTTAATATTACTACCAGTAAAATTATTACCATTACTTTTATAAAATCCAATTTTTGACGCATTTGACGGAACGAAAAGATGTATGACTTGATTATCAGTTGAACTGAAATTTGGATTGGCATAAGAAAAAACTCCAGCACCTCCAAGAGTTCCTGTATTATATGAAGTAAATGGCAAACCAGTAACTTCTAGTCTATTTCCATTTTTTGTTGCTGATGAAGTGCTTACTCTGAGTATGCAATGCACAAATTGTCCAATTTTTGTATATCTTCCAGAACCAGATTGACTAATACTATCTAATCCATTTCCATTTCCAAAAGCTGGTGTAAAAGTTCCCTCTTCGTAATCATCTAATAAATTTGCGGCTGTAGCAGAATTAACTCCTAAATAAATTCCATAAGACGCATTACTCGGTAATAAATTTCCTGAACTTTCTGACCAATTATCTAAACCACCACCAACTAAACTTGCATCTAATCTTTTTAATACTCCAGCATCACTAATTAAAAATTCATCTGTGTCGGCTGGTGCTGTGCTTAAAGCAGAAAAACCAGATATTGCAGTATCGCCGATATGATCGCTGTTAATAATATCGTTAGCAATATCAGAACTTGTTAAAGGTACTTTTGTGGGAGTCTTGCCGATATAAGCCATACCTTACTCCTATGTTATCTCTAATATACTTAATGTTGCATCAATTTTAGCCGCTACTGAACAATCTATTTTTAAAACATCAGTTGCTTGTAAAACATATTTACCACCAGATAAAACCTCTAATGAAGATTTTGCTGGAATATCAACATCATTAATAATTAAAACTGTTTCGTTT